>Ga0182024_10001495_pt1 | contig 60193 bp, 56 predicted proteins | sample P32metaG_FD_120480 | JGI IMG/M metagenome (GOLD analysis project Ga0182024, IMG submission 120480) | Permafrost microbial communities from Stordalen Mire, Sweden - P3-2 metaG (Illumina Assembly) | ecosystem: Environmental > Terrestrial > Soil > Wetlands > Permafrost | place: Sweden: Stordalen...
AGGACCTTTGTGGATTGTGTGCCGCTATCGACGCCTAAGACCAGGGTGCGCATGAGCGAGCGGCCGGGAGGGCGCTTCAATCGGAATCGGAGTCGCGTAGCGCGAAGCCGAGAAGGGCGGCCAGAGTAATAGCGAATGAAACCGCCTCAAACCATTTGCTAACCAAAATGACGGCCCAGATCGAGAGCCAGATGCCCAGAATGGCCACGGCAAACAAGATGATCTCAGCACGACTGCGTTCTTTAGAATCGTTCATTCGCGCTGGAAATTACGATGAATCATTCCGCCAAGCAAGAGCAGATTCCGAACTGCCAATGAATGGGATGTGATTAAAAGTGGGTGAGATTGGCGATTCAACCCAATGAGTGTCAGTCCTCACTATTTGCACTTTTTGTTTTCCTCACCCGAGCGCGACAGCAAAAAGTGCAAATAGTGAGGACTGACACTTGCAAAAACTCGTGCCGCCCTATCGTCGCCAATCACCGCAACGTCGAGTGCTGTTTACAACGGTACCAAATCCCAGTCGCCGCAAACGCTTTGGTAAGAAAGTTTTAGGTCTTATCTAAGCGCCATTCAGGACTGACACTTGTATGACACTTGTACTTGTACCCCGTCCGTCCCCAATGACCCTCTAATGGGTGACACTTATGGCCTTCAAGACTATTAATCGACTACTTTGCTTATGTCGCGCATTCCTTTTGTAACTCGCCGTAATTGGCTGAGGTCGGTTACATTATCTTTGAATAATTTCTTCGCCTGGTCCACTTTACCCTCACTTATGTAAACTCGCAATTGTCTAATCAATTCGGTTTCAGGATCAATCTTTGACAGATCCAGACCTAATGACTCGCAAAGAATATGGTTCTTCAGTTCTACTTCAGAAATTCGACCGAGGATTTTTCGCTCGCGCCGAAAAAGGATATAGATTAGTGAAAACGATAAACCCGTGCTAACAAAGTAGCCCAATGAAATCCAAAATTCGTTAGAGACACTCATATCACGGAGAACTGCAGAATTGACATGCGGTAATACAAGCAGCTCCGGCGTACCCACAGGAAGCGGCCACAACAGCTTCGCACGATCCAACGCATGCTGGCACACAAAGTTCTAGACATAGAGGCGCGAGAGGTCCCGTGCCGGCACATGAGGCCCCGCATGATGCTCCGCATCCAAGCAAACACACAAAAGGAGCAGCGGTTTGACAAATGGATTCCCCGACCCAACACGAATTCATGCAGCACGACCTGCTGCATAGACCGAATGCGTCGTAGCCACTCAAGGCGTTGTTATGAACGAATACAAATGGATATTCTTCAATTACTAAACCTCGAATGCTGAAATTGTTACGCGGGCCACTTGTGAGTGGGTCTCTATTTGGCCACCTTTGCAAATTGGGGTCATAGTAACGGTAGACGTAATAAACCAAGCCGGAGTTAAGATGCGCCTCCTTGCTCGAAAAACGATACAGATTTTGTTGCGCAAGGGAACCTGCGGCTGAGAGCATGTTTCCAAAGGCGTCGTAAAGATATTTGGCAACGATGTATTGTGACGGGTTGACCAGCGTCGTGACATTCCCGTTGCCGTCACTGTGATAATACATCGAGTTTGAACTCGACGGCCCAAGCACCGTGTTCAACGTCATGGACAAAAGCCCCCCAATTCCGCCTGCACCTTCAAGGCTTCCGCTGAGGTCCTGGCCCCTCGTATAGGTCGTCGTGGGCAAGTTGTTAATGTTGCGCTCCTGAATCACCTCGTTGCCGTCATACAGATAATAGACCTGGTTGGTTTGTACCCATTGGTCGCCCTGCCAAGTGAACTCCTGCCGGATTCTTCGGCGCATCTTGGCGTCGTAGGAGAATTGCGATAACCAATTAGTCGTTACCCAGACCTGGATTAACTGGTTCTCGTCATCATAGGTGAAACTACGAAGGCCATCGTTGGTCAGATTGCCGTTGCCGTCGTACTGGTACAAGGCATTGTTGGTGGAAAGACTGACAGTCACGGTATTCGTGGAATGCCGCCCCAGGCTGTCCGCAGCGATGGCGGCGTAGCTGGTGGTCAAGGGCATGTTTGTCGCCGCAAATGTCGCATCCCCGTAGCGCAGCGCATTCGTGTTGTTCACGGTCACACTGGTGGCCCCTGACGTCGTCGTTCCCATCACGGTTAATCTGCCCCCGTTCGTGTTCGCCGTCAATTCGTTTAACGTGTTCACCTGAAAATTCTGGACCAACGTATTGTTCGTGCGATATTGCAGGTTCCCAGCCGCGTCAAAGGCATAGTGAAGCTGTTCATTCATTCGATTCGTGGTCCCTTCCGCCGCCACATCGCCGACCACTTGTCCGATGAGATCGTAGTGTTCGCGTCGACGCAGTGCGTTGGTTTCCAACATGCGGGTGTCATGCGGGTGTCAGTCCTCACTTTTTGCACTTTTTGCGGATGCGCTGGGGCGGGTGGCGTGGGAAGGTGGCGTTATGCCGCGCCAACTGTAAAAAAGGTCGTCCTAGAAAAACCACAAAACCTTCCTCGCGGCCAGGGACTCGTTGCCTCTTCAGTTTCCCAATGACTGCGCACGAGCGCGAATGCTGCCGGATTGTCAAGAAAATGGGTAAATAGTCGCACGGCATCTTCAGGGATTGCAGTATAGAGAACGCTTGCGGAAAAATCTGCGATTTCGCATTGATTTCAATTGAAGCAATCAACAACCCGGTCTAGATTCATTCAGTATGAGCCAAGTCGAGGCCAGGGAAATTGTGTGGCTCCTGATGCTAATCCCGTTCGCGGTGGTTTTGGGAATCGGCACGTTTTTCATCTATTGCGCCTGGCGCCGGGCTAATCTTTTGGACAGCGAAACGTCGGGCGGGACTTTTACGACCCCATCCTGCTTCGCCACAGTCGAGCAACCTGGCCGCTGGCTCGCGGTCAAAGCTGTCAATCCGGCGGTTGTCCAAGCCGCTCTCCGATTGCATCACCCTACCGCTTGTTCCTGGGAAGAAGGATTGGCCGAGGCGCGGGACGACAAGCTCTTCATTTCCCCGCCGATTTCCGGCTGGATATTGGTCGTCGGTTCAGGCTTGCCCGAGCCGGCCGAGGACCCGGACCGTTGCTTCCACTTTTTGACCGCCTTGAGCCGGAAGTTGGGCCATGTTCAATTTTTCAGCGTCAGTCGTGTCGTGAATTATCACGGCTGGGTCTTGTTGGACAAGGGCCAGGTCTATCGCGCCTATGCCTGGGCGGGCGAGACTCTCTGGAATCAGGGGCCAGTCACTGCGGCGGAGAAAGACCTGAATATGCTCTGCCTCGAATATGCCTCGGACCGAAATCCTTTTTCGATGCGGGAAGCGTTGTCGGCCAATTCCGAGAAGGTCAACCAATTGGCTGCGCGTTGGAGCATCGATCCTGCCGCCATTCCAACGGAAATGTGGCGCGGACGCGGCATCGTCGGCGCGTTTTCGCATTCCAAGCCGCACTAATGCGGCCAATCCCAACTTTGAACGGCGAATTTTGAACTCGGTGCAGGCGCCCGAAACATGCCCGAATTGCGGGGCCGACGTTCCTCGCGGAGCCAAAGCGTGCCCGGGGTGCGGCGCGGACGAACACACCGGCTGGTCCGACGAAGCTTATGCCAGCGGCCTCAATCTGCCCGATGAATCCTTTGACTATGACGAATTCGTCCAGCGAGAATTGGAGCCTAAAAAGAAGCCCATCCCTTTCGGTGTTCACTGGTTCTGGTGGTTCGTGGCCATAGCCGTCCTAGCGGCTTTTGTTATTTTGATCCTGCGTTAAACCCAGCGCGGATAGTGACTAATTCTTGATGTCGTTGAAGTAATCCTTGACCGCTCCCTGATACGCTTTGGGCACCTGGTCCTGGTTGAGGGCGCTCTTGGCGTCGCTTTGCGCCGTGGTAACCGCTTCCTGATAAGCCACGGAACTTTGGCCCTTGATGCTGACTCCCTTCAAGGTGATGCTCGGCATCGGCGATCCGGGCGTGATTTGGCCATGCAGTTTGGTCGGGGAAAGATTGTTTGCCAACTGCGGGTCGCCGCGATCTGTCAAGCCGCGTCGGTCTTGGTCAGGACGGTTAACGCCACTGTTGTCCCAAAGGCCGCTCATTTGGGGATACAATTGAGAATCGTCATCGGTCCATGTGCCAACGCCGCGTCCGCCCTTGCTCTTGCCCAACTTGAGACAATGTCCGGCCGCCAGGCAACGTCCGCTGCAATCGCCGCAATTCGGACATTGGCCCCAGCAGGTATGCGTCGCCAGGCAAAGTTCGGCCTTATTCAAAGCATCCAGCGAACCCTGCAAAGCTTTGGCGTCCGCCATTTGTGACTGAATCTTCTCCAATTCCTTGGCAGCGGAGGCGAGCGACTGTGCTGCGGAAGATTTGTCATTACCGCGCAGTTGTTGGGCAGCCTCATGCAAGTACTGCGCGGTATCACCGTAGGGCGTAGCCGGATCAACAGACCGAGCCACTTCATCCAGGACCTTGGCCGCTTCCTCAGAAGTCATTTTGCCGGAGCGAAGTTTTTCGATCATTTTATTGATCGTTTGCTGTGCCAGTTCAGGCTGGCCGAACTTCAGTTGCTCCGGCAGGTCTTTGCCGTCGTGATCAGCTTGCTGCTGCATTTTTTGCAGTTCCTTGGCCATTTGCTGTGTTTTCTCCAAATCGGTCGTGGCCAGGTCCATGTCCTTCTGAAAATTCTCCATTTGGCTGTTCTGCAAAGACGCGATGGCGTCATCGAGATTTGGCAGCGGCTCACCCAGAGCGCGGGCCTGGTCGGCCAAATCAGACAAACTTTGGGCCATTTTTTGGCGTTCGGCGGCGGCGGCGGGCGAATCGTCCTTGGGCATGCCGGCGGCGGCCTTTTGCAACTTTTCCATTTGCTCGGTCAACTTGTCCAGCGCGGCTGGATTTTCCGCGGCTTTGCCCAGCGATTTTTGCAGGGCGTCCATTTGCTTTTGATTGGCAGCGCTGCTGGAGTTGGCGTTTTGAGGATCACGCGCTTCATGCTCCAACGCTTTAAAGGCGGGGTTCTTCTTGCCCAAGTCCTGGAGTTGCTGCTTGAGTTTGTCGGCGACGTTGGCGAGGTCCTTGAGGGCGTCATTGCGAGTCAAGACACCTTTGTCCAGGCGCAGACCCAGTTCCTCGGCATTTTCAACGATCTTGCGGGTGGTGTCTAACGCAGGCGGCCGATGCTCCAAAGTTTGATGCGTGATTTCGACAATGCGTTTTCCAACTTCCTTGAGAGCCTGGGCATCTTGCTGCTTTTCCACGTACACCTTGCTGCGGTATTCTGGCACGAACCCTAATCCCGCCCCCAACACCAGCGCGACCAACGCCCAGCGGCTGATGCGCGGAAGGTGGTAAGGATAAATCTTGCGCGGGTCCAACTTGGCGGCGAAGCGAGCGGCGTCGGACATCAACAAGGCCCGCCAACCTTCGACCGGGCCAGTAGGCGCGAGTTCGAGAGCGGTGCTGAGGCGTTCCTGCAAATTCTGACGCGCATCCAGACTGCGGGCAGCTTGGCGCAACGTGGGCTGGCGCATCCATCCTCGAAGGAATCCGCCGAGGATGCAGAGGGCGGCCAAAACGCCAGCGCCGTTAGGGACTGAGGCAGGAACAGGAGCAAGCTTGTATATGACAATCGCCAGAAACCAAATCGAGGCGCCGAGAAAAAGCCCTTGCCACATGGAATTCCAGGCCCGCTCCCATCGCTGGCGACGCGCCGCGCGCACTAGAACCGATTGAATGGCCTCAAGATCACTCATTCCGAGTGTTACACTGCATCAAAATCACTGCATTAGCCAGTATAAAATGACTTAAAACAATGAATCAGACAACGGGAAGTCAAAGGTGTCACAGAAATTTTTTCACTGTGGTTTTTTAAAGTAAAACTTCAAAATCGAGCCGGATTGCTCCTCAGTCAGGGCAAAACGAAACCTTGAGAACTCATTCGTGAGAGGATAAGAATACCATATGATAACAGTGACAGAGATCAGAGAGCGGATGCAGGACAATCCATTCAGGCCGTTTCGCATCCATACATCGGACGGCAAGGCCTACGACATTTTCAATCACGACATGATGTTCGTAAAACGTAACGACGTTGAGGTGGCTCTTGATCTTGATGCAAACTCGGTCGCTGAACGTTTTGCAAAGGTGGCGTTGCTCCACATTACTGCGCTTGAGGATTTGGCCCCGGCCCAGACAGCATAGCCACGTTCCTTGCTAAAATTCAAAAGCGGACTCCCGTCTACGGAAAATAATCCGCCAGTTCAATTCCACTTTTATGGTGACAGCAAGGCCCGGTAAAATTCGGTGCTGGCACCGACGGGGAGCAGATAGGAAGCGTTGGTGCCGGCAAGGGTATTCGTGCTGACAGAACTCCAATGAATCAAGTCAGATGACGACTGTAAGAGAAAGTTCTGCCCAATCTCACCGCCGACAGAGAAGGCAAATTGACCGTCGGTGCGCGCCGCTCCGGCGCTGAGGACGAGCTTGGGACTGGCCGGAAGGACAAAGAGGCTCACGCTTTGACCCGGAACGATGGTTTGCAGCGAGCCGCCGCTGCAGGGCACGTCGCTTAATTGCGCGATGACGTTGCTGGAATTGAGTTGCCAGACATGCGCGGTGCCGGTGCCGGTGAAATTGGTCACGTTGACGAAAATCGGCGAGGTGCCAGTCAGAAACTTGCTGACGACCATGATAGTCAGCGCATCGTCAGATGACCGTTGCGCGGCAAAGACAGCGATGTTATCGGGGTTCGGGCCGCCTGCCAGCACGCTGGTGTCACCGAAGGTATGGCCTCGGCTGTCGTAGTTCCGGTACATTTTCATCGCGAGATAAGTCGGAGTGCTGGGATCGGGAGTTGTCCAGCGCGTCGCCAAATCCAACCCCTCCCGCCCGAAGATTCCAAGGATGTCGGCCTGAGCGGTCGCCCCGCTAATGTAAGCTTCGGCGCCCCAGTTGTATTCGGTCACACCGATTTTCGTGCCAGGATAATATGCGGCCACCCAGCTTTTCATGCGTGGGATGAGCATGATGACGCTATTGATCCAGCTCGGATCGACATAGTTTGTGTCCCAGAACTGGCGGGTGGATTGGTTGCGCAACGTTTCCGTGGCGGTGGAAACATCGCTCTGGCTGCCCACTCCGCCTTCCTGCGGATAGCAATGCAAAGTAAAATAATCCAGGAGACGCTGGCCGTTGGTCATGTTGTATTGGTGAAGCTGGTTGAGCAGCCAGGGCATGTAATCCCAGCCGCCATTGGTCGTGCGGTCGGGGAATTGCGCCGTGTTATAGTTATTGTGCTGGGCGGCCCATTGTTGATCGTAACCGCTGTAAAGATAACCCAACCAACCCCATTCTTCCGGTCCTGCAACCAACACCCCGGGATCGAGGCTTTTGACCATCGAAGCATAGGCCGTGAATTTTCCAAGAATCTCCTGCATGGTCGGCCCTACCGGATGGATGTCCTGATGGGTCGAGGACCAAAGGCTGTGCTCGTTGTCCATGATGTAGTAACGGACACCGCCGCTGCTGGACGCGCCCCACTTATTGGTCAGATGCTGGACGAAACCCATTTCGAAATTCGTATCGACAGAGGTATAGGAGTCGCTTGGAGAATTCCACGTAATCGGAGTGTTGTTGGTAACGCTGATGCCGTTGCCGGCATTGGTCAAGTAGGGATCGGCGCCAGTCTGCGGGCCGTATTTGGAAATGGCATAACTGGGAAGAATGGCTCGACCCGCGCCCAATTTCGGAGTCCAGCCGATCATCGAAAGAGTGATCAGCGGCTGTGCGCCTCCCGCTTTGCTGTTGGCCACGAATGAATCTGCCGATTCGCCCAGCGTGGCGGAGGCATCGGGATAGCTTTCAAAATAATAATCCGCGCCTTTTCCGTGCGCATTGATTTGCCAATTATAAGTGGTCTCTTCATTCCCGCCCAAGCGGTTCATAGGGAAATTCAAATCGAGCAATTCATTGGACGTGGCGGACGCGACTCCGTAAATCATGGGGCTGATTGGATTGCGATTCGTGCCGGCATCAACCCCGATGAAATTGGTCGGATTCGGCCCCGGCGGCGGACCAGCCACCAGCACAATGTCATCCACGTAAAAGATGGGGATGGTGATACCATTGTCATTCCAGATCCAAATACCGTCAAAGTCCGCCGAATCTGCCACTCCCATGGCCGCAAGTGAAACCGTAAATTGTTTCCAAGTGTTGGCGGCCAATGCTGGCAGCGTAAAGACGGTTTGGTTTGCGCCGTTGAGCGTTCCCGTGACGGACAACACCTGTCCGCCGGCTGCCCCGCCATTGAGCCAGAACGTCAGATTCGTGAAAGGCGTCGAATCAGCAGGACTCTGATGCAAATACAGCGCAGTGTAATTTGTGCAAGATACGCTGATGGAATCGGAATAACCCGTCAGGACCGGGCTGGTGCAGGCCACGTTCACGGTTGCCCAACTCCAATTTAGCCAGCCATTTTGCAGGCTGCTGGAATAAATGACCTCGTTGGCCTGTGCGCGGGCGGTGCCGACAGACAGCCATCCCGTCGCGAGCGTGGCTGCGGCGCAAAATAGAAATTTCCTCATTTTTTCAGCGAGTCTCTGCAATCACGAAAACTAGCACGGAACGGCCCAATGGGCAAATAGCCGATGGTGGTATAAAGTCCTACACCGGATCTCGTTGCCAGAATGAAATTTACATCCAGGAGCCAGCTCACGCCTCAAGGCCAGTCTTCCACCATTTGCTTCACGTTTTCGGCAGTCATCGGCGGCGCGTCGGAGGCCGCTTCAAGCAGTGTGTCGTTGCCCCGCCTTACAACCCGAGCTTTCCGAAGCTGTGGTGTCGCAGGGTACAACCGCGCGCGAAGCAAACGATACAATTCCTCCTGCTGATTCAGCGGCAATGCTTCGGCGGCTGCTTGAATCTCGGCGAACGTACTCATACTTCATAATAAAGCCATTCCCATTTCAACATGAAGGATGTTACATATCGCAGTGTGAAAAGCAAAAAAGTTTATATTTTGGGAGCAGGTTGTTCGGTGACTTACGGTTATCCTTTGGCAAAGGATTTTTTTGATGCTCTGAAAACATATCAGGCCACGCTAGAACGAAGAACAAATTGTGACCGCCTCAAGCAATCTCTCACGAATACAATTGGGCTTATAGAAAAGCATCGCGCGCCGACTACTGATAGGCTTGTGCGCTGGATTGAAGATGAAGTCGCACGTCAAAAGGAACCTTTAGGAGTTTTTCAAGCTCCTGAATGCAATCAGCTTGATCAAAAAGCATGGGATAAAATCCGTGACGCCAAAATTGTGACTGTTGCCCTTTTTCTTGAACGGGAAGCCGCAGCTTGGCAAAGCGAACTGGCACGCTATGAAGAATTCCTGCACATTGTCTTTAACAACAGTCGCAATTCGGATGCTTTGAAATCAACAGCAGACTGCGTATTGAGCTTCAATTATGACCGTCTGTTTGAGATGGCTTTTATCGACTATTTCCAATTACGCCCACAAGAGAATTGCTATGCGCAAAATTGGCTGAATGCAGGACTAGATTTTTCACGTAATCAGGCGAGCGATTTTGCTTCCGATCAGTTCTGTTTCCTGAAATTGCACGGGACAGCAGCAATGCAGGTAGCCGACAAACATGGACAGGCCACATACGGCATGAATGCTTTACGCAAAACTGAATGGATTGTTGACGACAACTTGTTTTGGCCAGTGGAGAGAAAGGCATCCCTGTTGCAGAGAGAAAATCCCGAGCCGTTGATTGTTTTTCCGCACGAAAAGGAGCGTGCTCGTGAGGCGAATACCGCGTTTAATTTCGACAGTTATATCCGAAGAACTTGGGATCAAGCTGGAACAGTTATTGAAGACGCCGAGCAGATTTGGGCGATTGGATACTCGTTTGACCCTACCGATAGAAAATCCGTTTTTGAACTTCTGCGAAAAAATAAAGCAGGTTGCGATATAGTTGTTCAAAATCCAGATGCAGAGAAAATTTGCAACGAGCTAAAACTTCGTTATTCTGATCTGAGTCCTCGGCTTAAACCTCTTGCGGGAGTGTTTTGAAGGCGCTGTGGCGTCACCGCTAAATTCAGTTCGGGAGACTGCCAGAATGATCGGCAATAAAGCGCCTGCGGAGAATTTCAAGAGGCGTCGGCGAGATTTATACTTGGCTCTGACCTGGGCGTGGTAAACAGAAAGAGAAATCGACGATGGGACTAAAAAACTGGCTTGCTGGTAAAGTCGCCGGGCCACAGAGCTATGGCGACGTGATGGGCCGCCATGCACGGGAACATGGTTCGGCGAATGGAAAACGGAACTGAAACCCGAAGATCAATGGGGCAAGGTCGAATGCGAACCCCTCATTTCCGAGAGCCTCTGGAATCAGGTCAATCAGATCATCGAAGAACATCTGAAAAGCCACAAACGACCTGGCAGACTTCCCGTCCAGTTATTTGGCAGCCTGGCCCATTGCGCATGTGGCCACAAAATGTATGTGCGGGCCAATTCTCCAAAATATGTCTGCAAGAAGTGCTACAACAAAATCCCGATGCTGGACTTGGAAGCGATTTTCCACCAGGAATTGAAAGCGTTCTTCGCAGAACCGAAACGCATCGCCAAACATCTGCAAGAAGCCAGCAAGAACCTGTCCGAAAAGCAAACGTTGCTTGCCGCGCACGAGCGCGAAATCCAGAAAGTTCGAGACGAAATGACACGCACCCACCGGCTGTATCTGGACGGCCAAATCACAGCCCAAGGCTTCGGAGAGTTCTACAAACCCGCCGAAGAGCGATTGAATCAATTGAGCGCCGGGCTTCCCAAGCTCCAGGCCGAAGTTGATTACCTCAAAGTGAACGAGCTTTCAGCCGACGACATCCTGCATGAAGCTGCCAACCTCTATGACCGCTGGCCAAAGCTTCCCTTGGACGACAAGCGCAAAATCGCCGAAAGCCTCGTTGAAAAGATCACCATTGGCGACAAGGGAATTGACATAACCTTCTCATACCTACCCACTTCTGAAGAACTATGCAAAAGCCAACAGGGGTTAAGGTTGGGATGAGGGGAGCTAAAAAAGGTCACGGCTCCACGGGAGAACAGACGCATCTAAATTTCGAGGTAGGGACGGTTCGCCGAGCCGTCCGAGGTCGCCTCGGCGAGGCGACCCTACCAAAACAAAATGAATCTTTTGCGCTTGCAGTCCCAATTATATGTGTTATTATATGGCCATGTGTAATGGCACAAAGAGTTTGGCGCGGCAGGGCCGCAACCAAAGACGAATTGGCCGCGAAAGATCACAAGAAATGAAGATTCCAGCCTCTATGTGCTCTTTTGCGTTCTTTTGTGGCGAAAACTGTTTTGACGGCTCAAAAAACCCGGAGTTTCGTTCGTGCCAGTAACGGTCAGTAAAGGTGAATATCGGTGAATAACGGTGAATATCGGTAAAAAAAGTTTTTTTCCGCCCAGCAAAAATGCATGGATGAAGTGGCCGCTCCAAAACCGGGAGGGGTTCGGCGAGGGTGCCAAACACGACACGCGAGGGCGCGTGTGCTCCCTGAAAATAGAGAATCTGCCGGCGTTGTGGGTGTCTCAGCGGCCTTGGCGGCCTCTGCGCGAGAGAAGCCGTGGCAATGATCGGCAAGGGAATGTGGGGCGGTGGAATATCCTTGAAATGCCCATTTTCATTCCCCTGCCAAATATTCCCCTGACGATCCCTTGGGTTTTGCGTAAACTGTTGATTTCCATGATAATCTGGGATAATTCTGAGGGTATCTTACGCCATGCCAGTCCGGGCCCGTCGCGCCCAGTCCAAGCCAGTCAAACCAACACCGAAATTCCTGACGAGGATTTGAGTGCCTCAAAAAGCCCGGAATTAACCGGTCGCCGATACCCGAAAATCGGAGCAAGTCGGAGTAGTGAATGCTATTTTCGTATGGCTAAGATTCACAGCGATAGGTGGTTAGATAAATTGCTCAAAAAGCTACATTTGCAACTTGCTGTGCATAAGGCAGTCAGAAACCTCCGGCAAAGCCATGGGCCTGGCGGAAGCGAAACGGCTCAAAGCCGCACAGCCCTGCGGGCGGGAAGGCAAGCGCGACTTCCATCTCTCTCGCCCCGCGAATTCTTGAGGGGGGAGAGAGCCGGAGAGAGGGGCCGTTTATTTCGAAAATTCATGCGAACGAGTATTTGGAAATTCCAGGTGGCCGAATTTTCAAGTCAACGGCGGAGATTTGCTTTCTCCTCAAAAGGCGAGGGAAGGTTGACATTCCCCAAAAATGGCCAAAGCTATGCGCGTGCGCGCGAGCAAAATGCAAAATCTAAACCATTCACGGAGATTTCATAGGTGCTGAAAGCTGGCATTGTCGGCTTGCCCAATGTGGGCAAGAGCACTCTTTTTAACGCCCTCACGCGCACGCGCAAGGCAGTCGCGGCCAACTACCCTTTTTGTACCATCGACCCCAACGTCGGCATCGTCACGGTGCCCGATTCGCGCCTGGAGCCGCTCGCAGCCATTGCCAAGACAACGGTGATCATTCCGGCGGCGATTGAATTCGTTGATATTGCCGGCCTGGTAAAGGGAGCGTCGCAAGGAGAGGGGTTGGGCAACCATTTCCTGAGCCATATTAGAGAAGTTGATGCCATTGTACAAGTAGTACGGTGTTTCGAAGATCCCGATATTCACCATGTGGCGGGTGCGGTTGATCCGGTGCGGGACATTGAAACCGTTTCCACCGAATTGCTCCTGGCAGACCTTGAGGCCGTGCGCAAGCGCTTGGACAAAGGCGCAAAGGACGCAAAACGAGGCGATAAAACGGCTGCCGCAGAGGCGGAGGTGCTGCGGAAGTTCGAGAAGCACTTCGATGCGGGTAAGCTTGGGGTGACGTTGGAACTGACGCCGGAAGAGAAGGCCATCGCTAAACCGTTTTTTCTCCTGACCGACAAGCCGACCATTTTTGCCGCTAACGTTAAAGAAACTGACTTGGCCAGGGCAGCGTCCGATCCGCAGGTTGAGAAGGTTCGGCAGTATGCCCTGACTCACCATGCCTGTGAAACGGTGGTGATTAGCGCCCAACTCGAAAGTGACCTCGTTGATCTGTCGCCGGATGAAGCGGCGGCCTTCTTGAAGGAAATGGGAGTGGAGGAGTCGGGGATAGGGTCGTTGATTCGCAGTACATATCATTTGCTGGGACTGCGGACGTATTTCACGGCTGGCGAAAAGGAGGTCCGGGCCTGGACGATCCATGCCGGCGATACCGCCCCGGTGGCGGCGGGGGTCATTCATAGCGATTTCCAGCGCGGCTTCATCAAAGCCGAAACCGTCTCGTACCAGGATTTGGTGCAGTGCGGGTCGGTGGCGGTGGCGCGCGAAAGGGGTCTATATAGAATGGAAGGGAAGGAATACGCAGTGGCGGATGGGGACGTGATTTTGTTCAAATTTAACGTTTAGGCGCGAAAAACACGCAAAATCGGAGAGTTTTCTTCACGCCTTTTGCGTGAAAAATTCACGCATATGGGCTGAATTGGCCGAAAAGGCCTGAGAAAATGTTGAAAAATGGGGCATTTCGCAAAGTTGAGGCGGATGGCACTGTCTGTGCTCAAAATTTGCAAATCGAGTTAACACGGATCAAAAATTTAAGTCCAGTGCGCGCTCCATTGCCAAACAAACACAAGACATTATGAAACAATTACGGAAAAGAAAAATCGGGGCCTTCACACTCATCGAGTTGCTGGTTGTGATCGCCATCATAGCTATTCTGGCCAGTATGCTTCTGCCTGCTTTGGCGCGCGCCAAACAAAAGGCCCAGCGTATTCAATGCATTAACAACCTCAAGCAGGTTGGCACGGCCTATCGTATCTGGTCTAATGACAACGGCGACAGGTTCCCTGCCCAGCAAACCATATCGTTGGGCGGCTGGAATGATTATGTCTCTGCTGAATCCGGCCAGACTCTCGGAAACCAAACGTATTTCAATTACACTCTGATGCAAAACGAAATGGGCCAATCGCCCAAAATCGTGTTGTGTCCTTCGGACGACCGGAACGCTAACACCAATTTCTATGGCATCGGGCTATACGGAATCACTCCTTCTTCCATTAACGGGGCCGTCGTTGCACAACAAGCCACTACCGGTACATTCAACAACATGTATCTTTCTTATTGGGTGGGTGTGGGCGCCAACGATACGTATCCACAGGCTCTTTTGGGCGGCGATCGCAATTTGGGCGCCACTGGTCCTAGTGGCACCAGCCAGGATCCGAACTACGGTTTTTCGGCTCCGGCCACTTCGAGCTCGGGATACGAGATTATTGTCGTGACCAATGGTAACGTTTCCAGCTCACCTGGTCCTATTCAATCGGTCCCGGCCAGCGGCTTGGTAGGTTGGTCCGCCAAACTGCATTCTGCTGGCAACCTGGCTGGCGCAGGAAATCTCTTGCTGGGTGATGGCAGTGCCCAACAGGTGACCTCGGGCAATCTCCGTGTCAACTGGCTTAAGAACGCTGAGGATGCGGGTAATTTCGGACCTAGCGAACCCAATTCCGCTCAAGGCGCAGTTCGTTTGCTCTTCCCGTAAGAGTTTGGCTTTAATCAATTCACGAAAAGGCATCCGCAAGGATGCCTTTTTTATTTTTCGGCGGCCGCCGTCTGTCGAATAATTTCAGCCAATCGCGTAGCTGGCTGAAAGCCTACGTACTTTGCCAGCTTGGAAACGATTGGTTTCCGGCGCATCATGTCTTGAAATCCCGGCGGGCACGCCTTTTCGTAAGGAATAAATTCGACGGCCGACGGCGATTGCAAATGGGCAATGACCATGGCCGCAAGCCGGCCAATGCTAATTTCCTCGGTCGAGCCGACGTTAAAGATTTCGCCACGGGCGATAGGGCAGGCCTGCAAACGGACCAGCGCGTCCACTGCATCATGGACTGCGCAAAAGCAGCGCGTTTGGCGGCCGTCTCCATAAACGCGCAGAGGTTGGCCGCGCCTGGCCGCCTGAATAAAGCGCGGCAGGACCATGCCGTATTGGCCGGTCTGCCGGGGGCCGACAGTGTTAAAAAGGCGCGCGATGATTACCGGCGTTCCGTATTCTTTGGCATGCGCCAGGGCCAGAAATTCGTCCATCAGTTTCGAACAGGCATAGCTCCATCGGCTCAAGTGCGGCGGGCCAATCAACAGGTCGTCTTCTTCCGAAAACGCTTCCTGCTGGCTCTTGCCATAGACCTCAGAGGTGGACGTCAATAAAATCGGCACGCCTTTTCCGCTGGCTGCATCCAGGATAGCCTCGGTCTCGCGCAGATTGGTTTCGATAGTGCGCAGGCCCGAAGTCATCACTAATTCCACTCCCACTGCTGCCGCCAAATGAAAGATGCTTTGGGATTCAGCGACGATTTCGGGCAAATTACCGCATTCGGAGACCTTGGAAATAATGAGCCTCAGCTTCGGATGGGATTTCACCGCCGACAGGTTTTCCAACCGTCCGGTGGAAAGATCATCCATGACTGTGACCGCATTGCCGTCAGCCAGCAGACGCTCCACCAAATGCGATCCGATAAAGCCAGCCCCGCCCGTCACAAGGATGTTTGGAGTTTCGCACACGATACTTAATGTGCGGAACAGAGCCGTGGACACAAGCAGGAAAGCGCCATGTTTCCGTCATGGTTCGGTCAGCGCTTTAAGCCCCTCTTTAGCCTGGGCGAAATTTGGAGCGAGGCGCAACGCTTCGTTGAACTCATCCTTCGCTTCCTGGCGCCGGCCTTGTGCGGCCAGAACCGCGCCCAGGTTGCAATGGATTTCAGGACTGGCCGGCCTAAAACGCAGGGCGGAACGATACTCTCCGGCTGCTTGATCGAGCTTGCCTTGTTCCATCAGAAGATTGCCTAAGTTGCAATGCGAGAAAGCATCTGAGGGACGAAGGCGAAGGGCTTGCTGCAATTCGGTCATGGCTTCGGCTTTCCTGCCTTGCGCGGCAAGTACGTATGCCAGGTTGCAGTGGGCCTCCACCTGGCTTGGATCTTGTCGTAACACCTCCAGGTACTGCCGCCCCGCTTCTTCGTTCTTGCCGATGTCGGACAAATTGTCGGCCAGGCTCATGCGTGCGGGAATGAAGTTTGGTTGCAACTCCACCGTCCTGGCAAAGAATGGAGTCGCTTCCAACGGCCGGTGCAGTGCCTTGAGGGCCAAGCCGACATGGTAAACCGCGGCCGGCCGTTGCTTAAATCGCAGAGACTCGGTAAAACATCGGTAAGCCTCTTCGTTCCGGCCATGCCTCCAGTAATATGTACCCAGATTATACCAAGCTCCGTCATTGTCTGGCGCGATGGTCAGCGACTTGGTGAAACAACGCACCGCATTTTCTTCTTCTCCCTGTTTGAGGTAATAGACCCCTAGACACTCCCAAGCCGCCTCGTTATCCGTCGTCACATCCAGTGTGCGGTGAAATAATGTTTCGCTGTCGGTCCAGTAATCCAATTGCATTTCGGTCACTGCGGCGCATGCCGTGAGGACGAGTGCCGCTCCCAAGACAGGCATCCACGCGGGGAGCCGCCACATTCTGACCAAATCCGCCGCGCCCCAAACGATCATCAGGAATATCCCAATTAACGGAATGTAAGTAAACCGGTCGGCGGAAGATTGCTGTCCCGACTGCACTAATCCGATCACTGGGACGAGCGTGCCCAGGTACCATAACCATCCGGTGACCAGGTAACGTTGTTTGCGGTATTTGAGCACCAGCCATGTAATCGCGGCCAACAACAGGAACAAATAGGCACACCAATCAAATCGGGGCACTTCCTTACTGTAAGGGTAAATGACCGCCAAATGGGCTGGCCAAAGCATCCTGCCCAGGTAACGCCCATAGGAAAGCAGGGCATTCTCCGCGCGGTAGAAAACCGGAATAAACTGTGTGACCGCGCCGACGTCTTCTTGCAGGAAATAGGTGACGATGCAGGACGCCGCTGAGAGCGCCAGGAAAGGCAGCTTCTCCATCACCAGGCGCCTTCTTAAGTTGGGGCGGAAGCGTTCCAGCGGCCAATAATCCAACAACAACAAGACAAACGGAAGGGTTACTACCATCGGTTTAGACATCAAACCGCCTGCGAAAAACAGCAAACTCAGGCCATAGAAAATTTTGAATTTTGAGTTTTGAGCCTCTGATTCCTCAACATAACGGACATAGGCCCAAATCGTCCAAAGAAAGAAAAACGTGCTTAACACATCTTTGCGCTCGGCCACCCACGCGACCGATTCTACGCGCAACGGATGCCATCCAAAGAGCGCGGCTGCAATGGCAGAGCGCCAAACGGTTCCGGTCATTCGTCGCAACACCAGGAAAAGCAAGATGGTATTGGCAGCATGCAACAGCGCACTGACAGCATGGTGGCCCGCCGGATCAACTCCGAACAACGAGCAATCGACCATATGAGAAAGCCAGGTCAGCGGGTGCCAATACGGCGACTGGCCCGTGGTCAAAGCCCAAACCAATCCGTGCCAGTTCAAACCCTGAAGCACCATGGGATTGGCTGTGACGTAGAGATCGTCGTCGTAATCAATGAAGCCATGGCCCAAAACGGGCGCGTAAAGGCCCAGGGTAATCAAGGCCAAGGCCACACCGATAGCAACGACTGTCTTGTCCTGGATCGCAGCGCGCGGGGTGGGGGTTCCGGTCATAGTTGTCTCGTCCGAAGCACGAGAAAGATGGGCCATCGAGGCTCGATTGGCAAGCCCATGAACCCTTGCCAAATCGCTGCGGCGTTTTAGAATGCGCCCTGTAATAGAACAACACTCATTGAATGGCTCTGCAATTACGTGATAGCTCCAAGTGCCGCTTTGATCTCCTTTCATTGGGCGAATGCATGGTCCGACTCGCTCCGCCGGGGCATGGCCGCATTGAGTTCGCCAAAACGTTGGAAGTAGATGTGGGCGGTGGCGAGTTCAATGTCGCTTATGCTTGCGCGCGGCTCGGTCTGCGCACCGGCTTCATCAGCAAGTTGCCGGACAATCTTGTCGCACGTATCATTCTCAATCATGCCCGAGCCGTTGGGATGGATGTTTCTCATGTGCTGCTGGAAAAATTCGACGGCGTCGGACGCAAAGGGAGGGTCGGGCTTAATTTTACGGAGGTTGGAACAGGCGTGCGGGCCAGCGTGACGATGTACGACCGGGGCCATTCCTCAGTTTCCCAAATGAAGCCCGAGGAGATAAATTGGGACGGGATCTTTGACCGGGACGGCGCCGTTTGGCTGCACACCGGCGGCATTATGGCCTCGCTTTCAGAAGCCAGCGCGGCGGTTACCAAGGCGGCGTTGCAGGCTGCGCGCGCGGCCGGAACAGTCACAAGTTATGACCTCAATTTCCGCGGCAAACTTTGGACCAGTGAGAAAGCCATCGCTGTGACCAGGGAGATCATGCCGCACGTCCAGGTCCTTATTGGCAACGAGGAAGACTTCCAAAAAGTGCTCGGCTTTGAAGTCGAAGGAACGACCGCCGATTTGCGCGAACTGCCAGTCGAGGCCTATAAACAGATGGTATCGCGCGTGGTCAAAGCCTTTCCCAACGTCCAGGTTGTCTGCACGACGTTGCGCGAGGTCAAGAGCGGCCTTGTCAACAATTGGGGAGCGATTCTTTGGCACAATGGCCAATTTTCCGAAGCGCGGCCCTTCAAAGATTTGGAGATCGAGGACCGGGTTGGGGGAGGCGACGGCTTTTCCAGCGGCGTCGTTTGGGGCTTTATTCGCGGCATGACTCCCGCGGAGATCGTCAATTTCGGCGCGGCTCAAGGTGCTTTGTTGCAAACCACACGTGGCGACACTTCACAGGTTTCGCTGGATGAAGTTTTGCACGTGATGAAGGGCGGCTCCGCTCGCATTCAAAGGTAAGATCGATGGTTTTGCCGTACCGCGGCCGGCTGGCGCCTTCTCCGACAGGCTATCTACATCTGGGACATGCCCGCACTTTTTGGACGGCCCAACAACGAGCCGAAGCGACTGGGGGCATTCTTGTGCTGCGCAACGAGGACCTCGACCCGCATCGTTCCCGCTCGCAATTCATGGAAGCTATGATGGAGGACTTGCGTTGGTTTGGTTTTCGCTGGCAGGAAGGGCCAGACTGCGGCGGCCCTTACGCGCCTTATTCTCAGAGTGAGCGATTGGACTTTTACCGGGCTGGTTTTGAAAAGTTGCGCCAGCAGAATCGAATTTATCCGTGTTACTGTTCCCGGCAGGATGTGCTGCGAGCGTTGCAGGCGCCTCATGCCGAAGAGGAAGAGCCGATTTATCCCGGCTTGTGCCGGCCATCCGGCAAAATGGCCAGACCCGACATTTCCCGCCCGCCGAACTGGCGTTTTCTTGTCGCTGATGCGGAAGCAACCGAATTTCACGACAGTTGCCGCGGCCCGCAACGATTTGTCGCCGAGCGGGACTTCGGCGATTTCGTTGTTTGGCGGCATGATGACGCGCCATCGTATCAGTTGGCCGTAGTGCTGGATGATGCCGCCATGCGGATCACGGAGGTTGTGCGCGGAGAGGATTTGCTTCTCTCGACCGCGCGACAATTGCTCTTGTATCGGGCGTTGGGACTGGAAGCCCCGGCGTTTTATCATTGTCCCCTGGTGACCAACCCATCCGGCCAGCGGCTGGCCAAGCGCGACGATGCTTTGAGCTTGCGCACGTTGCGTCAACAAGGACTTACGCCTGAAGCGATCCGCCGTCAATGGTGAAAAATACCAATGGCGCGCCGGCTGCATTGAGTCGATATTATTGACGTGATCGTGCAAGCAGACGTGGAATATCAATGGCTTGAAACCGGCGGAGAGACGCTGGACCGGATGCTTGCAGCGATTGCCGACGCCCGCCAATCCATCCGCCTTGAAATGTATATTGTCAATGCCGATGCCACGGCTGAACACTTTCGCGACGCTCTTGTTCGAGCTTGTCAGCGAGGCGTGAAGGTGCAGGTGTTGGTGGACGCTTTTGGCTCTATGGCTTTGCCGGAGTCGTTTTGGGAGCCCTTGCGTCAACACGGTGGACAGTTTCACTGGTTCAATCCCTTAAGTTTGAGCGGCATGAGCATCCGCGATCACCGCAAAGTCTTGGTCTGTGATGACCTGGGTTTTGTCGGTGGCGTCAACATTGGCAACGAATATCAAGGCGACGGCGTTGCGTCCGGCTGGTGCGATTTAGGTTTGCTGGCGCGAGGACCGCTGGTGGCGGAACTCTCGGCGGCCTTCGATAAGATGTTTAACTGCGCCGGTTTTCGGCATCCGCCTTTTGCGCGGCTGCGCAATTCGTCGCGGCAAAAAGTCGTGGCGGCGCCAGCGGCGCAATTGTTGCTCGGCGGCCCAAGCCGCAACAATCCCATCAAGATGGCCCTGCGGCGCGATCTCAAGTCCGCGCGTTCGGTGCGGATTATCTCCCCGTATTTCCTGCCGCCGTGGAGAATCCGGCATTTTTTCATGAGAACAGCACGGCGGGGCGGGCGAGTGCAACTGATTTTGGCAGGCAAGTCGGATGTGCCCCTTTCGCTCATGGCGGGGCGAAGCCTTTACCGGCGGCTGCTGGCGGCGGGAGTGGAGATTTATGAATATCAGCCGCAAATCCTGCACGCCAAATTGCTTTTGATCGACGACATCGCCTATACCGGATCGACCAATCTGGACACCCGCGCCCTCAGCATTAATTACGAGCTGATGCTCCGCTTTACGAATTCCGCCCTGACTCAGAAGGGCAATGAGATCTTCGAACGCGTCCTATCGCATTGCCGGCAGATCGATTCGGAAACGTGGAGAAAAACGAGGACGTTTGTGGACCGGTTCAAGTCGCATCTGGCGCATTTCATACTGGCGCGATTAGACCCGATGGTGGCGGAATGGCAATGGCGCCGCCGAGGGGTGAAGAAGAAGAAAAGGCGAAAGGTCTATTTGGCCAGCGCGACCAAATAAGGCCCCAAACTTCCAAGTAAGCGCGGACTGTTATACTCTGGCATAGGATCAACGATGGAAAAACTTTTTTTACCGTTATCCACCGTTATTCACCTTTATTGACCGGTATTCACCGATACTGGCTCGTGCTAAACTAGTCCCGAACCGAGAGTGAACCCTGTCAGCCAAACCGTTTTTGCCCGTTTTCCGCGCGGAACGCCCCAATTTTTCATTTCCAAGGCTTGATAAGTCCTGATTAGGTTTTATCTCGTTGGAAATCAACGACGTGCGTTGATCTGCCCGAGGCTTGCCTCAATCCCGCCTGGCCGCTTTTCAGCATTCCCTTGGCCACTCACTCAATCTATCCACAGGCCACTATTTCCATGTCAAAGAACAGGCGCATGAAAGCGCTTACATCGTCATCATACCACGTATAAATGGGATTGCAAGTAGTAAAAACGCTAGGGCGGATTTCCAACTGCCGGATTTTGGAATGGTGAACCGGTTCCTGCAATTCCGCAGAGCGTTGCTTTCCCAGCCAGTATGGGCTATAAATGGTAGGCATGAGTGTTACTGGAAAGGTCAAGAATGGCGTGGTGGTCCTGCCGCCCGGAACCGATCTGCCCGAAGGCGCCGAGGTGAAGGTGGAAACCGTTGAGGTTGTGCCCCAAGACGATTCCTTTCTTGCCATCGTGCAGAAGGTGGCCAAGCCACGCCCACATTGGCCCAAAGACTACGCGCTCAATCACGGCCATTACGTCAGCGGCGAACCCAAAAAATCGTGAGTGCCGCCTTCGCGGACACATTCTTCTTCCTGGCCTTGCTGCGAGGCGATGACCCAGGTCATGACAAGGCTGTCGCCCATGTTACCCTCAAATCGCCAATCGTCACCACCGAGTTTGTAGTCTTAGAATTGGGCAATAGCTGCGCCCGAGCCGCGGATCACGCCGATTTCCTCGCCCTTGTCGCGGGAATACGGGCCAGCACGCGGTTCCGCATCATCCCACTCGACTCGCGGTTGTTAGACCGAGGTCTCAAGCGTATGGCCACCCGCCCGGACAAGGATTGGTCGCTGACCGATTGCATCTCCTTTTTAGTCATGGAAGACGAGAATATTAAAGAAGCCCTAACCGCCGACCGACATTTCGAGCAGGCCGGCTTCGCCGCCTTGCTAAAATAGCAAGACTATGACTTCTTTCCTTGCGCCCAAATCGTCTCAAAGATCTGACCGTTAAGACGTAAAAATATTTGTACGGTGAAATTCGAGAAATATGGGATCAGGCTCGGCTAATTTATCTGGAAACCGAATTGGCTTGCCTTCAAAGGGAACGAAATTCTGCTCTAATGCCGGTTGCGGAAAAAAGCTGCGCAATCGTTTGCTCAAAACGACGCCCAATTTTTCGTCGAGCGTAATGAGTCCTGCGTCAAACGCGGCATCATGAAGTGTCGAAAGGCAAAGCCCATTTTGAGGATTCAACCGGTCCCTCGGAAATCGACCCCAAGGCTTGATGTGGCTCGCTACCAATAAGCGAGGGACGTTTATGCCGCTGATGCAGCAGCGAACGTCGTAAGCTGTGAGTACGGCTTGCCGAAAGAATTGCTGCCCTCGTCGGACTTTGACCGCTGCTTGAGTTTCGGTGGGTCCGACCGGCGCAACGATCCGCACCTTATCGCGCGCGAGAAAATCCAATTCCTTACTTTCGTCATGCGTGAACAAATCATGGAGTAGCTGCTCGCTTTCTGCCCCGAGCACCAAAGAGTTCAAATGAAATTCTTTCCATAGAATTCGATCAGCGTTGGCAGCCCCTGTCATTCCGACAATGCCGCGTGCTTTTAAGACTGGATCGAGGGATGCAAAATTGCACAGCTTGATGGCAAGACTGCTCGCCGTTCGGCCCATCTTTGCCGCCGTTTCTACGATGATGGGATTTCCTTTGTGGAGCTTCCCAAATGGCAGTTTGCAATAGAGATTCAGGGCGATGAGCCGATGCTCGCGTGTCCACGGGACACTGGGTGCTTTTGCCATATCCCGAAGATTGCCAAAATCCAGAGAGATTGCGAAGCGCGAATGTGCTTGCGCAAAGTCATGTACCTGGCCAGGTGTATATGCCGAATGACTACTGAAACTGATTCGGCAATCGAATTATCCGACCCCGCCGCCGTCTTTGCATGCGCGTTGTCGCTCTGGCAGGCTAGCAAAAAGCGGGCCGTGGACGAAAAGCTCAACCTTAGCGAGTGCTTCAACGGAATGGATCAGTTCATGCGAGAGATCATGCGTATCGCTAATCAATTTGAATCGTGGTCATGTTTGCACATTGAATTCAACGAACTCGATGAGGTTTGGTCGTATTTGCTGGAAGATAAATTCGGCGAAACTTGTTTGGCGACCGTCTCCCTCACTGCATTAGCTTCATTCAATGACTCTGACTGCTTGCGCGTTGCGATGCGGTTGGACCTTCCCATAATTTTTGATGACAGACTGCCCATCCCGGTTGACATAACTGCGCGTAATCCGGTAGCGGGATCGGCTTTCAAGTGGTTTAGGATTCAGACCGTGCGGGATGGTATCGAAAACGAAGACTCCTCTCCGTATGCCACAGGCGACGATCCATTCGATGAACAATACGAGTCGCCTTATTTCGGTCTGTATGGCGTGCGCGAAGACAGCATGCTCGAATTTATCACCTCACAACCGACGTACGGGAAAGCCGTGCAACTCGCTCGCAAACTTGCGCCGGGAATTAATCTTCCCGATACGCCCTGACGGTTCTACGAAGGCGATGGTTCTTTGGGCACGCCTGCCCGAAACATTCCAATATGCCGGTGAACAATAAGACATTTTGGAAAAGGAAGTTGGCGGCGAACCGGTTCCGGGACCGCCAGGTGAATCGGTTATTGCGCAGGAACGGCTGGCGCGTCATTCGGATTTGGGAGCACGATCTGGCGAAACGAGGGGAGGTTTGTATTCGGAGAATCAAGGCCGCAATTGGCTGAAAATCGGGTTACGCCCTTCTATTCTGTCAGCCGGATATACAATGCAAACCGGCGAGGGCGCCGGTTGGCCGCGCGCAGGGCGCGTACGCTCCCCACTGGATTAAGACACTGCCACATTTCCTTTTAGCCCAAGAGATTAAGATTACGATTACGAGAAGGATTAAGATTATGAGGCAAACCTCGCCCGAACGTGCGTGACATCCGGCCATTCGCAACAAAGCACTTACGGATGAGTGCCGAAAGTGTGCAGTCCATTGAGCCCTGAAAACCGTGCAAAAAAAATTTGAATTTGCCGGGTGTGATTAAATGTGGGTGAGATAAGGCGTGATTCAACCCGTTCCGGGTAGCGGGAAATAACGGGCTTGACCTGGGGTAGCCCTCTAGGAATCGGGGCAACCCCAGGCTGAATGATTTTCTCCCGTTGGGAGAATGAATGATGAATCTCACCCACTTTTAATCACACCCGAATTTGCCCCGTTTAGAACTTGCTAATTTGTGGAGAGCGGACAAGACTTCAAATGGAGGCCACCACTGGTTTTGGGCGAGAAATCTAATCAGCATGTTGCCTTAAACCAGAATTGATTACGCCAATGAAAACCTCATCCAGTTGCCGTGCATGTCGCCAATTTTGCCGGGTTGTTTTAGCCCTCATCCCGGTCTTTTTAGCCGCGCCCGTCGTGCGCGCCGGGCTTTCGATGGAGATGGACTTGGTTCTCGCCAATAATACTTATTCGTTTTTCCCGAACTTAAGCACAAACACAGCATCGCCCGCTGTTCCCTTTGGCGATTACTTCGTGGCTTCCCCGGGATGGCCCACCAACGGAGCGAGCGCGCTGTATCACTATGATGCCACTGGTTTCAATCAGGTGGGGGGCAGCAGTTACGGATTCAGTGATTTCGACGCGCCGGATTTCAACGACTCCTTTATCCAAAACATCACGAACGGGCCATGGTCCATCTTTGTGACCAATTCGGCGGTCACCAATGTTTATCAGTTTACCGTGACGGCCAATATCACCAGTAATTCCATTCTCCCTGTAGTCATCATATACCCCCCAAACACCGCGCTGGACGTGACAAATCAGCCGACGTTTATCTGGGAAGGCCCGACCAATGACAGCGACTTGGTCCTTTACGATGGTCCCGACAACGTATCCCTGCCGGTCACGCAAACCAGTTATAATGGATTCACACTGCCGGATGGCGTTGATAACTTCACCGTGCATTATGACCAGTATTCAACCACGTCCGTGGTTTCTTCCGTGCCGCTCGACAGCGCCTTGGAACCGCTCTCAAGCTGGGTTTCCACGGAGCACGTGCAGGATTACTCCTCCTCCCAATTCACCGTCAGCGCCACGGTGGCAGATTTCAACGCCGACTTCGACACCACCAATTTGCCATGGGCCACAATGGGTGATGCGGCCTGGTTTACCGAAACCAACGACACTTACAACGGCGCGCCGGCCGCAGCCCAAAGCGGCAGCGTCACGGGTAGTCAATCTTCCACGCTCTCAGTGACGGTCAATGGCCCGGGAACACTTACCTTTTACTGGTCGAGCATCGCCAACGACACCAACGAGGGCCTCGATTATGAATTCGATATTGACGGAAACCATGCTGATAACATTACCGGCGACAACTCCTGGTTTCAGGAAGTCGATCCGAACACCGGTCTTCCTTACGCCATTCCCGCAGGCCAACACATTTTGAGCTGGACGGTTTCTGCCAATGGCGACACGGACCCCACTCAAGCCGGATACCTGGACGACGTCAGTTTTGTTCCGGCGGCTGCTCCTACCCTGACCGTCACGGCCTCGCCAACAAACGGCCTGTTACCGTTAACCGTTCAGTTCACCAGTCCCGGCGTGGACAGCTTCGGCGATACTGTGACCAACTGGAACTGGAATTTTGGCGACGGGGGAACCAGCACGGCACAAAGTCCCATGCACACTTATACCAATGCTGGTTTTTTTGCGGCCAGCCTCACCGCCTATAGCACTTATGGGTCATCACCCCTGACCGTTACCGGCCCGGGAACCATCGCCGTAACCAACCCGACGATTAATGTCAGCGCCACTCCTCCCTACGGCGTTGCGCCATTGACCGTCCAGTTTAGGAGTCCGGGCGCGGACAGTGGCGGATATACGGTAACGAACTGGTCCTGGACTTTTGGCGACGGGGGAACGAGCACCGCACAAAACCCAGAGCACGTTTACTCCGGCACGGGTTCCTTCACACCTGGCCTGACTGCCTACAGCACTTACGGGAGTTCGCCCTTGGCCGTGACGGGCCTGAGCGTCATCAACATTTTTAGCAATCCGGTCCCGGCCTTTCGCATCCTTTATACTTTCAGCACAAACTTTGGTTCCGGGCCGAATGCCGATCTGACTTTATCGGGCAACACTCTTTATGGAACGACCGGTCACGGTGGCAGCAATGGCGCTGGCAACGTGTTCGCCGTCAATACCGACGGCACCAGCTTTGCCAATCTGTATAGTTTTGCTCTCGCCAGCGGTGGTGAACCGGTTGGCGGATTGATTTTTTCGGGCGGCACCCTGTATGGGCCGACTTATGTGGGCGGCAGCCAGGGCGGCGGCACTGTGTTTGCCATCGACACCAATGGCTTGGACTACACGAATTTGCTCGATTTCTATCTCAGCTTTACTCCGAGCAGCGGCACGGAACCTTTGGCCGGATTGGCATTATCTGGCGACACGCTCTATGGCACGACCTGGTATGGTGGCGCTTATAACCACGGCGCGCTGTTTTCTGTCACCACCAATGGCACCAATAATTCAATTCTGCACAGTTTCACCACTCCCACCTACAACGCTGACTCGTATCCCATCAACTACGATGGAATTTTTCCCTCCGCCAGATTGATTGGCGTGGGCGGCACCCTGTATGGCACGACGGAGCAAGGCGGCAATAATGGCAGCGGCACCATATTCTCGGTCATCACAAATCAGCCGGGCAGTTTCACTGTCGTGCACAATTTTGCGGAGGTTGATCCTGTCACCGGAACCAACAGCGATGGGGCTTTTTCATTCTCGGGATTGGTGTTGTCCGGTACCAACCTGTATGGGACGGCCCTCGGGGGCGGCGCCTTTGGCGATGGCACCGTGTTTGTCGCCAGCACCAATGGCCTGTTTTTTTCAAACCTCTACAGTTTCACTGGCGGAATCGGCGGCTCTGGCCCTCATGCCGGCTTGACTTTGTTGGGCGACACCCTTTATGGCACTACCATGGCGGGCGGCACCTCCAGCAACGGTACGCTGTTTGCCATCAATACAGATGGGTCTGGCTTTACGAACCTTTATAGTTTCAACGGCGGGGACGCCGGAGCCAGTCCGCAGAGCGATTTGATTTTGTCGGGCAATATTCTCTATGGAACCGCCGCCTCCGGCGGAAGCGCCGGCGATGGCACGGTCTTCAGCTTCACGCTACCCCGGCCTCAACTGGCCATCGCCCGTTCCCGCACAAATGTGATTTTGACGTGGTCGGCCGCCATTCCAGGATACACTTTGGAATCTGCCACGAACCTTGTTACATCGGCGATCTGGATCACCAATTCTACGGTGCCGGTAGTTATCAGCGGGCTAAACACCGTTACCAACGCCATCGGCACTTCGCCCCAATTTTATCGGTTAAGCCAGTAGGCGAAAATTCCATCAAGGAATCTCCGCGTGCCGGGACGCGTGCGTAACCCCGAATTAAGACGCTGCCTCGGGCTTTTCTTAATAGACCTCTTCGTGCGAGCCGATATTGATTAAGAGCAACACTTCAGCCCCAGTATTAGGATGTTTTTGTTTCGCAAAAACGATCCGGCAATCGTAACTGGCGGAACATGCGTGAAGTCCGGCCAATGGCCCGCTCAAGTGATGCATTTTCAAACGCGGATCGTTGAGGTTTTCAGCCATACGCCGCAGAGTCGCCTCAATGTGCGATTGCAGTGCGGGGTTTTTCCTGACCAAACGGCGAAACGAGCGTTCAAATTTGGTCGTCGGAACAAGTCCGCTCATAGGTCACTTGGTTTCTCGCAGCCTGGCAATGAGATTTTCCACTGATTGGCTTTTGAGCTTGCCGGAGCGAAAGGCTTTGATGGCGCGCTTGGCCTCCGCAGCCGTTTCTTGCCGCCACGATTCGATACGGCGCTGGCGCAACAAAGTTTCGAGCATTTCCTGTTCATCGGCGGGCAACGCCTCGGCTTGGGCCAGGACTCGATCTAAAGTTAGGGCAGCCATATTTCGTTGCTTTAATTTCCACCGGTTACCTCCTATTGCCAAGTTATTTTCGCTGGGGCGCGTGCGTTCCCCGAATTAAGACACAACCAAATGCCGTCCAAACCAGCGTGACAATCCGCTGGCATTGCGGTCTAATGGTTGATGGAGTCGTCCATGAACCAGACGTGCGCGGAAGTCCATTCTTCAGCAGCGGCGGAATCCCAACTGCTGCCGGCCGAAATTAGCGCCCTTTACGACGCTCATAGCCGCGCGATTTATTATCTCGCCCTCCGCTTTCTCGGTGATGCGCACAAGGCCGAGGATGCGACCCACGATGTTTTTCTCAAGGCGTTGCGCAACATCAAACAGTTCCGCGGCGACTCCTCGGCCCGCACGTGGCTCTATCGCATTGCTATCAATCATTGCAAGAATGTGCGCTCGGCCTGGCACGACCGCCACGTTCTGCCCAGCAGTGACAACGAATTTATCGAACGCCTTCCCGGAGGCGATTCACCTTTGCACATCCTCGAAACCAAGGAATTGGGCGAGCGCATCCAGAGAGCGTTGGACGGTTTGCCAGCGGAGTATCGGCTCTTGCTGCTGCTCGTCAGCGACCAGGAATTAAGTTATCAAGAGGCCGGAGCGTTGACCGGCCAATCTGCAGACGCGGTGCGCGGGAAATTGTTCCGCGCCCGCAAGGCTTTCGCCGGCCTTTTTGCCAAAACGGAGTAACCTCACCATGAAACCACAGAATAAGCTCTCAACCGGCCGCCATCAGGAGCAGGCCGCCGGCGAGCAGACCGCCGCCGCCAATTCCAGCGCTTTGGAATTCCAAAGCGTGGAGGAATTGCTCCGGCACGATGCCGCCCAAACGGCCGTTCCGCCGGAAATTGCCCGGCGCCTGAGCCAATCAATCGCGCAGTCCCGCTCGCGCCGCCCATGGTGGCGCAAGTTGCTGGATTGAGTTCACCGCACATCCATCGCGATGAATTTTCACGACGAATTGGAACTGCTCATCCGGGCGCGCTATCCGATTCTTTACATCATTTCCAGCGAGGAAACGCGCGTGCAAAGCACGGTGATGGATATTGCCGCCAATCGCCGCAAGAGAGTCTTTGAATGGAGTTGCACGACGGGCCTAGTGCCTTCTGGAACGTCGATCCAATCCCAGAAGAACCGCAACCTGGCGACCAAAGACCCGCTGGCCGCATTGGACATGGTCATCGAGCAAGTCGAGCCGGCGCTGTTTGTTTTCAAGGATTTTCATCCGTTCCTTACGCGCCAGCATTTCGCCGTCATTCGCAAGCTCAAGGACATCGCGCTGCATCTCAAAGACAGCTTCAAGACGATCCTGTTGGTGTCTCCCGTTTTGGAAATTCCTTCTGAATTGGAAAAAGAAATCACCGTGCTCAATTTTCCGCTGCCAACGCGGGACGACTTGAGCGAACTGCTCGATAAGATCGTGGCCGAAGTCAAGGAATTCAAACAGGTCGCCATTGACCTGGCCAAGCCGGACCGAGAGCGGCTTTTGCAAGCGGCTCTTGGTCTGACGCTGGGCGAGGCCGAAAATGTTTTCGCCAAAATCATTGTCAAGCAACAACGGTTGTCCGGCGAGGATGTCCACGACGTTTTTGCCGAGAAACAGCAAATCATCCGCAAGAACGGGTTGCTGGAATATTGCGCCACAAGCGAGACCTTTTCCCACGTCGGCGGGCTGATGGTGTTGAAAGATTGGCTCAACAAGCGCGCTGTCGCCTTCACCGACGAGGCCCGCGCCTTCGGACTCCCCGCACCCAAAGGCATCCTCATGCTGGGCGTGCAAGGCTGCGGCAAGAGCCTTTGCGCCAAGGCCGTCTCGACACAGTGGCAACTGCCGTTGCTGCGCTTCGACATGGGGCGCATGTTCGGCAGCCTGATCGGCTCATCCGAGGAAAACACCCGGCGCGCCATCGCTGTGGCCGAATCGGTCGCGCCCGCCATCTTGTGGGCGGACGAGATCGACAAAGCGTTTGCCGGTTCGCAAGGTTCTGCCGTGGCCGACGGCGGCACGACTGCGCGCGTTTTTGGGACGTTCCTGACATGGCTTTCGGAAAAGTCCGCGCCGGTCTTCGTCGTGGCGACGGCCAATGACATTTCGCAACTGCCACCGGAGCTTCTGCGCAAGGGGCGCTTTGACGAAATCTTTTTCATAGATCTTCCGGGCACGGAGGAACGCGAGGAGATTTTTCGCATTCATTTGGGCAAGCGGGGCCGGGACGCCGAGGCCTTCGACACCGCTGCTTGCGCCGGGGCCAGTCGCGAGCTCAGCGGGGCGGAGATTGAAGAATCGATAAACAGCGCCCTTTACGACGCCTTTCACAGTCACTGTGAAGTGACAACTGAGCACATTTTGGCCGCGTTGGCGCAAACCGTGCCCCTGGCTAAAACAATGGATGAGCAAGTCAGCCGGCTGCGCCATTGGGCGATAGGCCGCGCCCGCAACGCCAGTGTTCCGCGCCAGTCGGCCGGTTCCTAGTCTTTTCCCCTAATGGAAAACCGAATTTTTCGCTTGCACTATGGGAGAATTGGCATGACAGATTTGTATATGAAATTCATGCTCCTGCTATGTGGCGCCGCGCTCCTAAGTGCCGGTTGCAACACTTCCCCAAACCCATACGGCATAAACGGAGAGTATGGCTATACATTTGACTTGCCGCCGCCGGCGGTGGCTTGGCCTTCTCCGGACGAATTGGATAAAATCGAGCTAGCGCCCTACGTTAGCCCGCCGCCTGCCGCATTTCGCGCTGTAAGCGAGTTGCATAACGACATTCGTTAGGCGTCCGCGCAGGGATATCCCGCTGGAATTGTCCGACGGATGGCCTCAGTGTCCATTCCGAAAAGGTGGATTGCCTTCCTGCGCAGTGCTTTAATTGATTCCAGTTCTGGATAGCTGTCCAGTGGTGACGCAGAAAACTGTGGTTTTTGCGTTGACTGTGGGCGGGGATTGTGTCGTGATAAGCAGCCGGTGACATTGGTTCTATTTCCAGCACCATGACCAAAAGTTCTCGCAAAACCAGTACTGCGCCCGCGTCGGGGAACACAACCAAGTACGATGCGCATCATCACGTCCTAAGCAAAGCTTATGGGGCGCAGGCCGAATTGCGGCGGGAACTGTCAGATTCCAAGGCCGCCGTGGCCCAGAGAACGGAAATTTTGAAGATTTTTGCCGATTGCGGCGATCCGCAACGGGCCTGGTTGCTGCTGGAGGATTATTTCGAGAAACTTTCCCTTACGCGCAAGGATTTTGGCTCGCAGGAATGGTGGCAGCGCCTGGTGGCGGCCAAGGGCAAGAAACGCCTGGAAGAGACGGCCATTCTCTTCATGCGTTTTAATCGGCCAGTCCCAACAGAATTGCAGGCGCACGCCAATCCTAAACGCTTCGCCGAAATTGAACAGGCCGAGAAAGACCAGCGTCTCGTTCAGCAACTGGAACATTGGCTTTTTCCGTCTTCGCCGGCGCAATTGGAGTTGCCTCGGGCGTCCATCCGCATAGCTTGCGAGCCCAAACCGGTCGGAGAATTCGCCTCCCTGTATGGCCTGCAGGTGGCATTTTTCGTGTCCCGCCACCGAACCGGTGAAAAGGCCAAAACCGTGGCCGAGGTGGTGGATCTCACTTCGCGCACGTCGCACGAGCGGGAACTGTTTTCCTTCGGAGATTGGCAATTCATCCAGTGGCTTTCGGACACGCACGCCGACCCGGAGGGCCTGTGGGAATTTCTCTTTCTAAGCGGGTCTGAACTCCTGCAATGGCTTGTGCGGTGGGGCGACAAGGGCCGGTTGCGCATGGCGCAATCCGATCAACCCATTGTCTTTGACGGGCAACTGGCACAACTCGAGCCCTCCCTGGAAAGTGTTCGCAGCGAACTCTCGTTCACCCACCAATTGAAAGTGCCGGGAGGGCAGCGGTATTCTTTAAGCGAGGTGCGTTTTTTTGCGGGCCGTCCGGCCATCGCGCTGGTCGGAAGCACCTTTTACATGTTGCGCAGCGCGCCGCCCGATGATTTGTTGAATTCCTGGGCGCAACAGAAATCGATTCCCGTCGGCAAACTGAGCCATCGGCTGCTGACCAAATTGCGCAAGACGCAAGCGGCCACGGACCCGCGCTGGGAACAGCTATGCATCGTTCATCATGCCCAGCCGCGCTTTATCTTTGAATTGGTGGATGACACGGTGCGTCTGCGTCTGGCGGCGCGCAGCGACGAAGATGGCAGCCTGTGGCATTGGAATGGCCAGGACTGGGAAAGCGATGAGCCTCGCCTGGATCTTGGCGGGAAGCCCAGAATCCTGGACGATCCACGGCTCGAAAAAGCCATTCAATGGCTGTGCCGGCTGGATTGGTTTACCCCTGAGGCCGGACTGTGGGTGGGTGATGCCAACGACGATTTTCTGACCCAACTGGCCGCGGTTTGGCCCGAACGGCCCGACCAAGCCGAATACCTCGGCAACCCGGCGTTCCACCGGCTGTTCCTGCAGCCGCATCCATTACGACCGCGTCTGATGGTCCAGGGCAGCGGCATCGATTGGTTCTCAGTTTCGGCGGCTTGGGAAGCGGAGGGCCTCAAGCTTTCCCATGCCGATCTGCTTCGATTACAGACAGCCACGGGTCGCTTCATCAAATTGCCGGACGCTGGCTGGCTGCAATTGGACGCCGCGGCGGTGCAAGAGGCGCACGAAGCGATGGCTGATGTGGGCGTCGATGGATTGGCGCCGGTGCCCCAAAGGCTTGGCCTTGAGCAAGCGGCGCATTTGGACGAAACGGGCCTGGGTCGTTGGGGCGATTCGCAAGAGACGCACGCGTGGCGCAAGCGGCTGGCGGAATTCAGCGGTATTCCAGAGGTGCCGCTGCCGGCTTCGATACATGCGAACCTTCGCCCTTATCAACAAACCGGCTTCAATTTCCTGTGTCATCTGACACGGCATAATCTGGGCGGCATCCTCGCGGACGACATGGGCCTGGGCAAAACGTTGCAAGCGCTGGCCTGGCTGGCCTGGCTGAAAGAGAACAGCCGTCACAGCAAACCGGCGCTGGTGATTTGCCCGGCCTCGGTCCTGCACAATTGGCGGCGCGAGGCCGAGCGGTTTGCGCCCGAGCTTAAGGTGCTGGTGCTCGAGAGCGGCTCAGCCCGGCATAATTTGCGCCGCAAAATTCCCGAACACGATCTCATCGTGACCAATTACGCTCTGTTGCGCCGGGACCTGGAGGCCTTGCAAAGGTTTTCCTTCCGCGCTGTCATCCTGGATGAAGCCCAATTCATCAAAAATCCCGACGCGCAAATCACGATTTCAGTCAAACAATTGCAGGCCGATCAACGGTTGGCGCTCACCGGCACGCCCTTGGAAAATCGGCTGCTGGATCTTTGGAGCATCGTCGATTTCATCCAGCCGGGCCATTTGGGCAACCAGCAAAAATTCCGCGAAAAGTATGAGCCGCGCGGCAGCGAGGAATCGGGCGATGAACAGCGCATCGCCCGCCGCCGCCTTTCCGCCAAACTGCGGCCCTTGCTTCTGCGCCGGCTGAAGACTGAAGTGGCGCGCGATTTGCCCGCGCGAATCGAGCAAAGGCGCGATTGCGAATTGGGCGAGGCGCAACGAAAACTCTACCTGGCCGAGTTGCGCCGCAGCCGGGAGCAGGTCATGAATACAGTGGCCGAACGCGGCATCAAAGGCAGCACCATTCACGTCCTGGCCGCATTGACGCGCCTGCGCCAGATCTGCTGCCATCCGGACCTTGTCGGCAACGATTCCCCCTCGGGCAAGACCGAGACGCTCTTTGAATTGCTCGAACCGTTGCTGGCCGAGAACCACAAGGTTTTGCTCTTCAGCCAATTTGTCCAGATGCTCAGAATTCTCGAACGGGAATGCGCCGCCCGCCAAATTCGCACCCACATTCTGACCGGCATGACCAAGAACCGGCAGGAAGTCACCCAGGCGTTCCAGGAGGACACTCAGGGCGCGGTGTTTCTGCTTAGCCTGCGCGCGGCCGGCACCGGCCTTAATCTCACCAACGCCAGCAATGTTATTCTTTACGATCCATGGTGGAATCCCGCCGTCGAAGCGCAGGCCATCGACCGCTCTCACCGGATTGGCCAGACCTTACCGGTCAACGCTTATCGCCTGATCGCGCCCGGCACGGTCGAGGAAAAAATTTGGGAATTGCAACAGCGCAAGGCCAAGACCATTGCTGACGTTCTGGGCGAACAAGGCTTTGCCCGCAACCTCTCCCGCGCCGACTTGGAATATCTTTTTGCGGACGAAAAGGAAATGGGCGAAGATCAAACCGCTCCGGCGAAGGAATGATGACATCGTTATGACGACTATTGCAGGCGCGCACGGGTGGCTGGCCATTCTGGCGTTGCTGTTGGTCACCGTCGCCTGTCCGCCTGCTCGCGCCGCCGCATCGACCGCGTCCGAGGCCCTCCATCACGCCGCCGAACTCCGGGACAGCGGCGATTTCAAAGGAGCAGCAGACGCGTTGACGCAGGCGCTGCAAGGGCGCGATCTTTCGCCAGCCGAACGAAGGCAGTTGGATTTCCAGCTCGATGTGCTCAAACGCATCAAGGAGGATTACTCACTCACGGAGGAAGAGCTTTTCCAAAAACTAAGCGCGTCGCTGAAAGACGCCAATCGACAGGAATTCGACCGTTGGCTGGCCGAAGGATGGTTCGACGGCAAGAACATCGATGGTCAAACCTATTATGTCGATGTCAGTGTCAAGAACCTCTATTTCCGGCATCCGGAGTTGAAGAGCCGGCGGATGGACGGCAAGGATGATACGCCGGAGCAAAAGGAGCGGCTGGAGATTTGCCGGGCGATCAAAGACGCCGCGCGGAAGGAGGGCAGGCCGTACGTGCTGCCGCATCAGTTTGTTTGCGCGATGACCGTGACCGCATCCAGGGAAGCCGCTCCGCCCGGGCAGATGATTCGCGCCTGGTTGCCCATCCCGCGACAATATCCCTTTCAGGATGGATTCAAGCTGGCCGGCAATTCTTCCCCTGTCCTGAACATTGCGCCGCCGGATAGCCCGATTCGCTCCGTGTTTATGGAACAACCGGCTGAGGCCAATGGTCCCACAAAGTTTGAAATCACCTACAGCTACACCGCTCGGGGCATTTTCTTCGATCTTAGACCGGAGGAGATCCGTCGGCCGGACTTGAGCGATCCCGCGCTGGCGAAATTTGTGGCCGAAGCGCCGCATGTCGTTTTTACCGATCAAATCAGAAAGCTGGCGCGCGAGATTGCCGGCCCGGAAACCAACGCCATGCTCCAAGCCAGGGCGTTTTATGACTGGATCGGCGGCAACATTTTTTACAGTTTCGCCCGCGAGTATTCGACGCTGACCAACATCAGCGGTTATTGTCTGGCGCACCGTTACGGCGATTGCGGCCAGGAGGCGTTGCTGTTCATCACCCTTTGCCGCTCGCAAGGCATCCCCGCGCGCTGGCAATCCGGTTGGGACACTTTCCCAGGCTATAAGGACATTCACGACTGGACGGAAATCTACCTTGCGCCTTACGGATGGGTGCCGGTGGACCCGTGGGCGGGAATTTTTGCCGCGCGCTACTGCACCGCCCTGACCGAAAGCGAGCGGCGCGAATTGCACGACTTCTATTTCGGCGGGCTGGATTATTACCGCATGACGGCCAACAGCGATCACAGCATGGAATTGGAGCCGCCCAAAAAAACCATGCGTTCGGACAATGTTGATTTTCAGCGCGGCGAATTGGAGTGGGACGGCGGCAATATTTATTTTGACAATTACTCCTACAAAATGGACGTCCACGAATTGAAATGAGAGTGCCGTCCCAACGCGCGCTGGAGTGCGCCGTCACCGCCGCCCGCGCCGCCGGACGCTTGATGCGCAGCCAGAAAAGCGCGCACAAAAAGATCAATGCGGAAACTCAGCATGACATCAAGTTGGAGCTGGATGTCCTTTGCCAGAAACTGATCGAGAAAACTTTGTTTCGCGGATTTCCCGAGGCCGCTGTTCTGGGCGAGGAGGGCGTATCTGGCCGGGAGGACGCTCCTCTACGCTGGGTGATTGATCCAATCGACGGCACGGTCAACTTTACTTACGGCATCCCGCACGCCTGCGTTTCCATTGCCTTGCAGCAGCAGGACAAAAGGGGAGAATTCATCACGGAAATTGGCGTGGTCTATGATCCCTTTTGCGACGAGCTTTGGACGGCGATTCGGGGAAAGCCGGCCCGCTTGAATGGGAAAGTCATCCACGCCAGCCGGCGCGGCGATTTGGAAGAGGCGATTGTGGCCATCGGTTTTTCCAAGACTTTGGATAGTCTTCACGAGAATTTGCCGGTGTTCAACGTCCTGGTGCGGCGCGTGCGCAAAATCCGCATGATGGGCGCGGCCGCCCTCGCCCTCACTTATGTCGCCAGCGGACGGTTCGATGCTTATATCGAATCCGGCATTTCGCTGTGGGACATTGCCGCTGGCGGATTGATTCTGGAATGCGCCGGCGGCGAATTCTGGCATCGACCTCTGCCGAACTCAGACAAATACCGAATGATCGCCAACAACGGCCTTCTCCGGGGCAAATTGGAACGCCTCGCCCGCGCTGCGCGCAAAGATTAAAGGCCATTGGACAAAATTCTTCGATGTCTCTATTTCCTTGGTGTTGCAAATGGGCAGGCATGATATTGTCGGCGCGAATCAAACGAGGAACGGGTGAACAAAAGAGAACGAAGAAAGCAAGGTGGCGGCGCCTTGGTTTTTTGGAATAAATCACGTTACATGCTTCGAAAGCTAAAACGAGTTTCCGAAAAATGGGGAAAACGCACCTATTTGTTCGGCTCGGTTCGGCCTTGACGTCCCTTATGCTTCGTCTAGTAGAATATCCTAAGGTTGAGACGGTGAATATCACGATTCCGATTTTTACACTTTGCGCATGGCTTATGGCCGGTTTTTGCTGCGTCTCGGCTCGCGCGCAGTCTCAAGTCTTTCGCAGTTTTACCCATCAGTTCACTGCGCGAGAGCTGAAGGGTCCGCCAACGTCAATCACCCCGGCAAATTCGGTGCTGAAACCCATTGTCGGCAGGGGAATCTTTCTGTTCCCGTCTTCCCCAAATCGGGCGACGACCAATCCAGAAGAGCTGGTTCTGGAACCCGCCCTGCTGGTGGCACAATGTGAACGGGTCAAAAGCATCATGCTTACTGAGCTTGGCGAGGATGATAACTGGCAAGGGCGAATTGATCTCATCATCAGCCCCGCATTGGCGCCAGATAGCGATCCTCAATTGACGGTTGTCCGCCGAAATCCCGGATGGACTTACGAACTGCTATTGCCCAAGAGGGTGATGCACGAAGACTTTTCGCGGAGACTGTTTCAAACTTTGTTGCTCGAAATGGCCAATCGTCACAACGAAGTTCAATCGGCCGAGATTCCACTTTGGCTGGTGGAAGGGATGAGCGCGCATTTGCAAGCCAACAGCCTGGAAACGTTGATGCTTCAGCCGGGACAATCGGTGTCGGCAAATGTCGTCTGGAACAGGGGGGCGCAAATGATGCCGGCGGAATTGCGCCAGCATCCCGCGCTGGCCTTCCAACAATTGAGCTGGCCCCAGGAATCTGACGTGTCGGCGGAAGGGTTGCCGCTGTATCGCAGTTGCGCGCAACTTTTTCTGGAGGGATTGCTTAAATTCAACGACGGCAAGGTCTGCCTGCGTTCCATGATCGACCAATTGGCCGAGCATTGGAATTGGCAGACGGCCTTCCTGCAGGCCTTTCATTCTCATTTCGACCAGCTTCTGGACGTGGAGAAATGGTGGAGCGTCAACTATATCGATTCGGTGCGAGACTACAAGGCGCAGGCATGGTCGGCCGACGATTCCAGGAGGTCGCTGCAAAGCAGTTTGGATGTTCCGATCGAAGTGCGTTTCGATGCCAGCCACATGCCGGTATCTGCCAAAGTCACTTTGCAGGAGGTCATTCAAAAGTGGTCGCCCATGGATGCGTTTAATGCCATACAACGCACCATCGGTGAACTGAGGTTCCTGGAACCACGAGCGACAGGGGAATGGCGCGCTCTTTCAGAAGTTTATCTCAAAACTCTGCTGGAATATCTCAAAGCCAGCCAAGGCGCGCCACGCAATGAGATGCTGGGCCGGCACGGTCGTCCTTATTTGCGAGAAGACAAGGAGAATGCGATCAAAATATTGAACGCACTTGATCAGCAGCGCGACGCTTTGTGGTCGAGGACCGTTCCAGGGAATCCGCAACTCAGGGCGTCGGGAGACCTTTCCCCAAAAACTGTGGCCGTCCATTAAAGGAGCGGCCACCATTTTCAAATTCCAATTACTGCGGCGGGGCCGGTTGACCCGATGGCGGAGGAACCGGCTGGCCTGCGGGTGGTGGAACTGGTTGCTGAACTGAAGGCGGCGGGGTCGGTCCGCCCGGCGGCGGGGACATGCGTTGCGGCGAAACCGGCACCGGCAAAGTCTTCATGACTGCATCCAATTCGTCCATGGCCTTTTCACACGCTGCAATGGCTGAATCTTTGTGGCCGCCGTAGTCCTCTTGAGAACGTTGCAACTCCGCTTTGACGACTCGCAAATCATTTAAAGCACGGCTGACAAAGAGGCGCGGTGACCGCGGCCGCGTGGGCGGCATCCTTTGACCGGGCACACCAGGACCCGGCCCAACCGGCAATTGGTTTGGCCCCGGCCCCGGAGCATTGGTCACTTGACCTTGAGAGTTATTCACGCAGAAACCCAGAACCAATCCAATGCCAGCCGCGATCAAAGTTTTTGTTTTCATATCATTTCGGTAATTATCCTCTATACCATAACTTGTTCTGCCTTCCGGGTAAAGCTGAAAACTTGAATTTGCGACTTGTCATTTGCCCAGGCATGTCACAGTTACGATTCGCGATGCGCCTCATCATCCGACAAGCTCTGCCACAGGATGCTGGAGAAGTAATCGGCATACTTCGAGAGGCAGCGCACTGGCTGGAGCAAAGTGGGATGGCGATGTGGCGCGATGACGAGTTGTCCCCCGCGCGCCTCACCGCCGAAGTTGAACCCGGCCTGTTCTTCCTTGCTGAAGCGGAGGGCGCAATCGCCGGTGTAATCAAATTCCAATTGGAAGACCCCTTGTTCTGGCCGGATGTCGCGCCAGGCCAGTCGGCGTTTGTGCATCGTTTAGCCGTAAGAAGGCAATTCGCCGGCAGCGGCGTTTCAACGGTTTTGCTTGGATGGGCCGTCGAGAGAGCACGCGCGCTGGGCAGAGAATACTTGCGCCTGGACTGCGAGGCTTCGCGACTGAGACTACGCGCAGTCTATGAAAAATTTGGATTTCGCCATCACAGCGACAGACAAGTCGGGCCATACTTCGTATCACGTTATGAATACGGCCCGTTTTAGGCGCGATAATTTGAACGCAGTTAAACAATTCGTGGTTCGGACTAAGGCAATTGCAGTCCCAGCCTTTGGAACTTCTGGCTGGTTCCGGACAGCGCGTCTGTCACGATAAAAATGACATGACTCAATGGAGACGACATCAGCATCACGATCTTTGCGAAAAATTTTCTGCCATGGCCACCGCCTTGAGCATGGCTTTGGCTTTGTTCACAGTCTCTTGAAACTCCGCTTCCGGCGCCGAGTCATTGACCCATCCTCCGCCCGCTTGCACGTAGGCGTTGCCATCTTTGAGCAGGGCGGTGCGAATGGTAATGCAACAGTCCAAATTGCCGTTGAATGAAAAATAACCCATGCACCCGCCGTAAGGGCCGCGCGCAGTCTGCTCCAATTCGGCGATGATCTGCATGGCGCGTATTTTCGGCGCGCCGCTCAACGTGCCGTTCGGAAACGTTGCGCGCATCAAGTCGTACGGCGTCCGGCCTTCCGCCAGCCGCCCCTCCACCTGTGAAACAATATGCATGACGTGACTGTATCGCTCGATGATCATCAAATCCTTGACCTGCACGCTGCCGAAATCGCACACCCGGCCGATGTCGTTGCGTGCCAAGTCCACGAGCATGACATGCTCGGCCCGCTCCTTGGGGTCGGCCAGCAATGCCTTCCCTAGTGCAATGTCTTCCTCCGGCGTCTGCCCGCGCCGATACGTCCCCGCGATGGGCCGGATTTCCACCCGCCGACCCTCACAACGGACATGGAGTTCCGGCGACGCTCCCACGAGCGAAAAGCCATCCAGTTCCAGCAGAAACATGTAGGGCGACGGATTGATCGACCGCGCCGCGCGGTAAAGATCGACGGGCGAAGCCTTCACAGGGGTCGAGAAGCGCTGCGATCCCACCACTTGGATAATGTCGCCGGCCGTGATGTACTTCTTGGCGCGCTCCACATTCTGCAGGAAGGCTTCCTTCGTCACGTTGGACGTAAAGGGAACTTCCGACGTGTCACGCGGCACATCGACGGGAGCGTGTTCTGAAGGCTGTTCGAGCAGCGAGACGATGCGCTCAATTTCTCCTGTCGCCTCTTCGTAAGATTCTTCCGGCGTTCGTTCGCCCAGGACGGCGTTGACCAAAATAGTGATCGTTTGCGCGACGCGATCAAATACCAGCAGCTCGTCCGCGATCAGAAAATACATGACGGGCGTGTTCAATTCGTCCTTGGGCGGGCGCGGCACAACCGGCTCGATGTCGTGTATAAATTCATATCCGATGAAACCCAATGCTCCCCCGCTGAAACGGGGCAGTCCGGGAATCGCCACTGGTTTATATCGCGCCATGACTTGTTCGACCACGGCCAGCCCGTCCTTCACGCCGCCAGGCCCGACCGTGAAGTTCTCGATGACTTTTCCGTTCTCGATTATCTCGACGCGCGAACCGGTTTGTTTGATGACGGCGCGCGGATTACAACCGACGAAAGAGTAGCGCCCAATATGCTCGCCGCCCTCGACCGATTCGCACAGGAACGACTCGCCCTGCCCGCGAATCTTGAGGTAGGCCGATAGCGGCGTCTCCAAATCCGCCAGAATGCGGCGCGTGACCGGCACCAGGTTGCCCTGGCCGGCCAGCTTCAGGAATTCAGATTGTCCCGGATAATACACGGCTCTTTCTTATCCTCACGACGCCGCAAGCGCCATAAGGAAAGTGAAGTGTAAAACAAAACGATAACTGCGTAAGCGACGATCCCCCAGCCAATGGCGGACGCGGGGCTGCCGGCATCGTAAATCCAGATCAGCGCCAGGCCAGGCAAAGCGGTCAGGATGGTTTCACCGCAAAGGCACGCGAAATAAAATGGAATCCGAGTGCGAGCCATCCGTTCCAGGAACCAATCGCGGTAGGCGGCTTCGCCCATCGTGCGCATGAGCCACGCCGAACGAAAATTATGCGCAGCCACCAGAAGACCAGCCGTCACCACAATGATCGCCGTCAATGGCCAGAATGCGAAAATGAAGCACAGCGCCAGATTTGCCAGACCGCCCCATTTCCAGCCCAGTTTGCGCGCCAGCGGATTGCCTTCCAACGCGAGATTGGGCGTCGCGACCCAGGTGCTCAAGAAATCCATCCCTCGGGCGAAAATCAGCAGCGAAAAAAGGCAGAGATATCCGCGACTGGCAAAAGGAAGAGTATCGCCGGTCATTTCTTACCGTATATTTCCTCTGGCGTTTGCAGCCGCGCCTCTGTCTCGCGCGAGGTCGCGCCGCCGTCCGCAATGGACCGGAAAAAGCACGAACGATAGCCGTCGTGGCAGGCCGCGCCGACTTGATCCACCTTGATGAGCAGCGTGTCGCCGTCACAATCAAAAGCGATGTCCCGCACCGTCTGCACATTGCCGCTGGTTTCGCCCTTCACCCAGAATTTCTGCCGTGAGCGGCTCCAGAAATGGGTTTTGCCGGTGGCAACGGTGGCCTCCAGCGAAGCGCGATTCATCCAAGCCATCATCAATACCCGGCCATCCTTGTTGTCCTGGACAATCGCCGGGATCAGGCCTTCGGCATTAAACTTCAATTGATCATAGACACTCATACAGGTCGTCATTTCCAGTCGTAACATAGCAGACCTTGCCTGCGTGAAAAGGAAGAACCGCTATCCCAAGAAACGGCCCGCTATTTTTACACTCGATGAACACTGCGGGTCAGCGGACCGGTACCCAGCCTTTGGCGCGGTTGCTTTTCATGATGGCTTCGCACACGGCCACTTCGCGATGTCCATCGGCGGCGGTCGCGTGCAAAAGCTGGCTTTTGCCGCCACTGGCGATGCGCCCATAGACATTGCGGAAGGCCATCTTGAACGTGTCCGGAAAACCTTCGACGTGGCCCGGCGGAAAGTCCATGTAGCCGGCAGCGCCGTCACCGAAGGCGGGGGTGGCGCGGACGGCAACTTCGTTCGCGGCGTCGCGATTGCCGAAGCGCAGCATCTCCGGCTCCTCCGAACACCACCAGGCTGATTTCTTGGAGCCGTAGATCTCGATGCGAATGCAATTTTTCCGTCCGGCGGCAACCTGCGAGACGCCCAGGTTTCCAAGAGTGCCGTTATCGAACCGCAACAGCACGCTAGCAAAGTCCTCTGTCTCGACTTTGTAAGTGGCGTAGCGCATGGAAGTGTCGGCTTTGGAAAAGGTTTGCACCTCGCCCAGGGGCCGTTTGCGGGTCTTGTGGAAAGTGTGCAACGCCGCGAAAACCGCACCGATCTTAGCGCCGAGAATGAAACTCACCGTGTCCATCCAATGCGTGCCGATGTCCGCCACCGCGCGCAATTTGCCGCCTTCCTTGGGCAGCAGACGCCAGTTGTAATCGGTGTCCTTGAAGAGCCAATCCTGCATGTAGGAGCCGTTGACGTGAATGATTTTCCCCAGCGCGCCCTGGGCGACCATCTGGCGCATTTGCAGGACGGCCGGATAGAAACGGACGTTATAATTGACGGCAAACACGGTGCCGCTGGTTTTGGCCAGCTTGACAATTTGGGCCGTTTCGCGCGTGTCCATGGCCAGCGGTTTTTCGCAGACGCAATGTTTGCCGGCCTGGAGCGCGGCGATGGACATCTCTTTGTGAAAGCGATTGGGCGCGGCGATATGCACCACGTCGATGTCGGGCGAGGCCAGCAATTGATGATAATCGGTAAACGTCTGCGGGATGGCGTGTTTGGCGGCCATGGTGTGGACCAGGGCTGGAATATCGCACAGCGCGACGACGCTCACGCCCAGACGCCGCAGGGCTTCAATATGGACCGGGCCGATGAAGCCGGTCCCGATGACCCCGGCACGGAGTTGGTTGATGGATTTGGGTGTTGGCGCGTCTTTTTTCATAAAAATGTCCTATGGTGCGATCAGTGGCCTACAATTGCCACAGGGCCGCCGCGCGCCGCAATCAAATTGTGGAACGACCGGGACGGTTTTTGACGGGATGTCCCGGTTTTGGAACCGCCTTTGGCGCCATTGGTTCTTCATTTTTTTCTCATGCGCAATTTAGCGCAATTTAGCGCAAACTTACCTCGGAAAACTTCATGGTCCCGATGCGTGTTCTTAAGTGGAATTTCGAGCGCCAAGCCAATCAACGCAAAGACGCCAAGCCGCAAAGACTTAGCACTTCATTGCATAGAACGAATCGGACTGGCGGTTTGACTGGGTTTGACTGAGCAGGACTGACTTGGACCCTGCACAGCCAAAAAGCGCCCGGAATTATGTGGGATTATCGTGGAAATCAACAACTTACGCGATTTCTCAGCGGGAGCGCGACCATCTCGGTCGCTTCCAGTTGGAGTCTCGCCGACTGGCGTCGGACTCCTGTGACTCACGTTTTGGTGGACCATCTTAAGGTTCTGATGCCCCCGGCGGGACGCCGAAGGCGGGCCCTCCACTCTGTAAGAAACAGAGCACGCTGCAACCGTAAGAAAAGAAACAACGGTGCAACGTGTCGGCCGTAAACCGAGCATCGCCTTTCAAGAACGGCAGAGGAGGGCTTCCGAGCAGGCGAGGACGCCCGCGCTCCCTAAACCATCTGCAATTGGTGCGACTGAGCGCGGCCAAAAGCGACTTCGGTTCAGCCAGCGCTGATCACTGGCCGGTTTTCGGCATTCCCTTGGCCACTCACTCATTCTATCCACTGGTCACTATGTCCATGTCAAAGAACTAGGAGCGCGTAAGCGCCTCACACAGGTCACAATACCACGTATAAATGGGAGTGCAATGATAAATCGTAACGAGGTTGCGGGTCTTTCCAAGGTCGAGCATTAAATCGCCAGATCTAGCGGTAAATCGCTAATGTCTCGGACACGTTTGCCGGTGACAAGAGTCTGGATGATTTTGTGTTGGTCTGACCCGCCAGCGGCTTTTAATTCTGCTACAGTTTTACGCAATTCGGGCAAAGCGATGTGGTAAACGCAATCCAGGTCACTAGTTCCCAATGCCAATGATGCAAGACGGGAAGGGAGGGGTTCAGCCGTGATGGCAACGATATGAGGCACCCGGCCTTTCCGGTTTCTTATAAGGTTAAGAGCTTCAGAGCGGGGGTTCTGTGCTCCATCGCTTCGAAGAGCCCAGTTACAGGAGACGCTGGCGTGCAATAGAAAAATTTCGCGTTCGATTTCCTTGCCCTTAAGCGTAATACGAATTGGGACGATTTAGGCGGCGGAGCGGACTCAGTCTCGCAAACGCTTCATCGGCAATCTTTACAGGATTGTTGAGCTTCTCCTCTGGTTCCGGTCGGCGCAGGACCCGATGCGCCTTTGATTTCGAGGTAAAGGCGCTCGCAGAAGTTCTTAAGGTAGATCCGCGATGGCTCTTGGGAGTCGATCCGGAGCGAAGCCGAGGTAAAGCCCAAAATCGAAAAGCATGAGTTTCAGTGCTTCAGCTTATTTGCGCCGAGCGACTGGCCGAGCAAAGTCTGATGTGGCAAATAAGCTGGTCAGTATGTTCCTACACGACATCAGCCGAAAATTATGCTCGAAACTAGACCTGAGTGTGAACGACCCGCGTTACGCAGAATCTGTCGCAACACGTTTTGGAAATGTGTGCTGTTATTGCGGGAAAGCGCTCGAAGTCGATCGAGCCTCCGTTGAACACCTAGATGGGATGAATCGATTTCGTTTGGGTCTTCACATTCCCGGTAACGTCATCATTGCCTGTACGCAGTGCAATCGCGAAAAGCGTCGCGACGATTCGACCCCCACCCTTTTTCTCGCAAAAACTGGATGGGAATCGTTTCTTTCTCATGACTCCACAAAATGCAACCAGTCTTGTAACTCATGCATTTACTGGCGCGAAATTTGGCCAGACGAAAACGAGCGCATTATGAATCTTCGGTGCGCAAGCGAGAGAATTTCCGCTTTCCGCTCCGAATTCGGCCCTTATCTGGACTTGAACGAAAAAGCGCGGGTTAAATTGGCGGCGAATATAGAGCTCATTTACCGTGATTGCCAGCAGTTCGCGACGACCCGGATTCGAGATGCCGTGGAAGATATTTGCCGAGCCTAATTCCGCATCCTTATTTCCATGCGGCCCGGATGGCCCCATCACTGCGGATCGTTTTTTCTTCGTAAAAACATCCGGCATTGCGACAATCTAATAGGATTCACACATGCGTTGCACGTTCTATCGAATCGATTAAGTCGCTTTATGCAACAGGTTAATCTTGGCATGATTGGTGGCGGCATTGTCGGCAGTGGCGCTCTGATTTGAAAAGGATAACGGTTCGAGGAAGTTTCCTGGGGAGCGTGCGCGCCCACGCCAACCACATCCTTCTTGTGCAAATTCCCATCCCATTCAATTTAACCGGAAATGAAGTACAAACCGGCGAGGGCGCCGGTTGGCTGCACGCGAGGCGCGTACGCTCCCCAGTCCTACTGTTGGAATCACGTCTGGGTATCAAAGTCGGCTTGCGCAAAATCGCCGTCAAAGCCTGTTGACTTGGCCTCAAAAGGAGGGAACATAAATAGACTATGCCTTCACCGGCACTGAACGAAATCGAGAACGAGTTCGAGCGGTTATCAACCGAGGCTCAGTTGAGCTTGTTGGAACGACTGTTTCGGCGTTTCCGCGTTTCGCTGTCGGGCCGCACAGACCCGTGGGAGGCCGAACTGTCCGCCATGGCAGCCGACCCGCAAGTGCGCCGAGAGATTGACTGCTTCAGTGCAGATTCCCAGGTCACTGAAGCCGATGGGTTGCAGGGGGACTGATGGCGGTCCAACGCGGAGAAATTTATTTAGTCAACTTGAACCCTGCGCAAGGGCGCGAGCAGGCAGGGTGGCGACCGGTTTTGGTGCTGTCAGTTGACCCTATCAATCGACTTCCTTTGGTAGTGACGGTCATCGTGGGAACAAAGGGCGAAAACGTGACCCGTGATTATCCGACAAATGTACGTGTTTCTCCGGACGAAAGTGGCCCGACGATGGAAACAGTCTTCCTTTGCTTTCAGATTCGTTCACTCGATCCCGGCCGCCTTGGCGGCCAAGCAGTCGGTCGCCTTTCCGGCGTCGCGCTGGAGAAAGTCGAAAATGCCGTGCGGCACTGTCTTGGACTTTGATTCCGTCGGCGGGTCGCCGACAGGTGCGGTCGAGACGGCGGCGTTCCCCCCGGAATTAGGACAACCCCGTCAGTAAGATTTATTATCTTTCGTTCCTTCTCAGCGATCAGTTGCTGTAATTCTTCGGTGCTCGTCACGAGGGCAGTTGAAGTGACGCTTAAAGATTGATCATTACCTTGGTCCAAACGCGAACAAATGCTTCTCGGTGCGCACGTAAAGCTTGTCCTCCGCCATGGCCGGGGTCGCGGTGATTCCCTCTCCGAGCGCGTTGGATGCCAATACCTTTAGCTGGTCAGAGCCGGCGTCAATCACGGTGATGGTTCCGGATTCTGAGGCCAGGTACAACCGGCCGTCGGCCGCAATGGGCGAAGCGGCATACCCCCCGGCCACACCCAGCCGTTCCTGATAAAGCACTGTTCCGGAGTCCGCCGCCACACATTCGACCAAGCCGCCGTCCCGCACCAGGAAGACTTTTCCCTGGTAACAGACGGGCGATGGAATTTCAGGGATTCCGCGCTGAACTTTCCAGGCCAGCGGCGGGGTCCCGTCGCCGTTGGCATCGCCGGGTCGTAAGGCCATGAGCACCGGCGCGTCCATGCGCTCAAAGTTGCCCATGGCACTGTCCCACTCTTCCTTGGTGACCGCTCCGTCCTTATCCTTGTCCATGCTTTGCAGCCATCCCCTGACTGGAAAAGGCAGCGTTCGTCCCGGATGCCCCTTAGGCAATTCGGGCCTTATCAACAGGCGATAGCTCTCCGGCACATTTGTAATCTGGATATTGCCATCCTTCTTGACATCGAACTGGAGCAAGTCTTGCCAGGTCGAGGCGTCCAACTTGGGGCTGGACCGGCCTCCAAGCGCGGTCGAGCAGGCGAACACCTGTTTGTCGTCGAAAGCCGGACTGGGCGCGGTTTCGATCGGGAACCCGGGCACGGACCAAAGCTCCTTGCCGTCCGCAGGATCATAAGCGGTGAGTATCTTGGAACCAAGCAGCACGATCTGCGGTTTGCCCTTTCCAGTCCAAACCACCGGTGTGGACCAACCGCTGGAGAACTGCGGTCGCGGCGTTTCCCAGGCTTTTTCACCTGTCGCGCGCGTTAAAGCCAGCAGACGCGATCCGCCTTCATCCGTATCCAGCGCCTGGATCAAAAGATCGCCGCATAAAACAGGGGAGCTGGCGCTTCCATAGCTCCCGCGCGAGACTTGCGCAGGCAGCTTTCGCTCCCACACCAGGTTGCCTTCATGCGTGTAGGCCAGAAGTCCGTAGGAGCCGAGATAGAAGACCACGCGCGCCGCATCGGCCGCGGGCGTGGGGGCCGCCGGATTGTTGAACGGTTGCGTGGCCTCGATTTTCTCCGCTGGCACGGGTTTGGCCCAGAGCAGCCTGCCGCTGGCGCGATCGTAAGCCCGGCACTCCAATCGGTTCGACTCGAAAGTACTGAGAAAGATCTTGCCACCCCAGATGCAAGGAGACGAGTGTCCGGCGGGCAATTCGGTGGCCCACAGCGCGTTGGTAGTGGAAAAAGCCAGCGGCGGGTGCGCAGAACTCGAAACCCCCTGGCCCGCAGGCCCCCGACTGCGGCCAAAGCGGCTGGCCAAAAGCAGAAGAGGCCAGCGAGCCGAGAACGAGAATCTGAAGCCCGGTGCGGAGGACTGAAAAACGAAAATCCCATCGTGAAGTGAATTGATTCATGGACCAAAAAGAATATCGCCTGTCGCGCCAGATTGCAATTCAATTGGGATTGCCCAGCCGAATTATTGGCGACTTTCCTGGGAGCGTAAACGAGAGGAGGCTGACAAAAAGGTTGCAACTCACTCCTTCGCGCTTCGCTCCGGCCGGCCTGTTACCTTTGAAACGCCGACGGTGGCGTGTGACAATTCAACTCGGGCACTCTCCCCTTGCTTTCGTTTCCGCTCGTGGACTTAGGTCAAGAAAACTTCTGTCCGTGAAGCGGGAAGCTCAAGATTCGGCGCATGACCGTCGTTTCGGTCGTGGCCCGTTGCGACACGTCTTCGAATGAACATTCGCAACCTGATGCCTTTTTAGGCGGCGGCGGGCCAATGAACCGGGTCTTGGGCGGCGTGCCTTCGCATTTAAGCGATGCTGTTAGCGTCTTTTGCACGATTCAACTTAACACCTTTTTCGCCCGTCGTCACTACCCCAAATTTGCCAAAGGCTTGCCTTTTATTGCGGGAACCCAAGCGAGCGGTCATGTTTGGGCAGAGGAATGATTGTCAGAGGAATGGAAAAAAGCATTTTACGGGATGACTACCCTGCCTGACGTTTCCTTGCCGATGAGTGTTCTGCCCTCACCGCTATCCATCTCCGTTTTTCCGTTTCAGGAAGCGCCGGCGGTCTTTGCTTCCATGGCATGGAGGGTCTGGAACAGGTCGTCGGATCGGAAGGGTTTCCAGAGAATCATCGCGCGGACTTTCTGAATAAATTCCTCGATCTTGCGATCTCCTTTAAGGCCGGTCATGAATATAAAGCGGCGGCATAACTGGGGCTTTACCCGCTCGACGGCCTTGTAAAACATGTCTCCGGCCAGATTGGGCATGAGGATGTCGCAAAGGATGGCGGCGTAATCGTTGTCCATGATTTTCTTGATTCCCTGCACGCCGTCGGCGGCCAATTCCACCTCATATCCCTGTTGCTCGAGGAGCATCCGGGTCAAATCGGCAAAGGCGAAATCATCATCCAGAAGGAGGATTTTATTTCGCGCCGCCTCGTCCAGGTCGTATATTTTTCCTTTGTAAGAAGGATTTGTGTTTTCGCTCATAAGAGAGCCGACAACGACCCGATGCTAACGCATTTGGGGTCAAATGTCAAGATTACAACGATTTTCTGCGATGACACCATGATCCAGCATTATATCGGCACTCGCCATCAATAACTAAAGCTGCTAGAGGGTGGGCATGCGTTTTTCTCCGAGCGCGCAGGATTTGGAATTCATGCAAATTGCCATCGACCTGGCCGCCCAACACATGCGCGCCAGGGAAGGCGGCCCCTTTGGCGCGGTCATCGTCCGGGACGGGAAAATCATTGGCCAGGGCTGGAACCAGGTCACATCCATCAACGATCCCACGGCGCACGCCGAGATCACCGCCATCCGCATGGCGGCGGCCGCTTTGGAGACATTTCAATTGCGTGGTTGTGTGCTTTACTCAAGTTGCGAACCGTGCCCGATGTGTTTGGGCGCTGCTTATTGGGCACGGCTCGACCGGATCGTGTTTGCCGCCACGCGGGCCGACGCGGCCACGGCCGGATTTGACGATGCGGAAATTTACAAGGAACTTTCGCGTCCGCCTTTCGAGCGCAAACTGCCCATGCAGGAAGTGATGCGCGACCGTGCGATGGAAGTCATTTCCGAATGGCTTCGGATGCCCGGCAGGACGCCGTATTGAACGATTACTTTGAAGATGGGAAGTTCCGGCGATTTATCCGGCCTGATCATGGACAGGAATTTTTAGCGCTTCCATGCGGATGTAATGCAACACCACGGGCGCGAGCACCATCCCGGTTATGCCCATCAGTCTCTCACCGACGATCAAAGCAAGCAACGTGAGCCAGATGGAACTTTGAATTCGCGCCCCGATAATTTTGCTGTTAAGGACGTATCCCAGTTTGTGGATGACGATCAGGAAGGCCAAGGCCCAAAAACCTTTGGCCGGTGAAACGATGAATCCAAGGGCCACTACCAATGTGTTGCTGATGAGATTGCCAATGACCGGCACGAATCCGCACAAAAACGTAAACCCGGCGGCGACGACCAAGTGCGGCAATCCCATGGCCGCCACGAAAATGACCGTCAAAACGGTGTTGATGGCGGAAATGATGATTTGGGCGTTCATGACCATATCAAAACTGCGGTAAAACGTGGCACAACGGCGGCTGATCTCATCGCAACACAGCGAATACAAATTATTGCGGGCTGGACCGGTTGGCGGATCAAGCTCCAGCCGGGGATCGAGGAACAAGGCCACGGCAGCAATGCAACCGATAAACAAATAAACAAAGTGCCGGGTAGCGCCACGGGCCACGTCTGCAAAAGCGCCGAGATTGTGCGCCTGGCCGCGGGCAAATTCGTAGGCCATGTCCTTTAAACTTTCAAGATCTGTGAAAGGCAGTTCGATTTGGTTCTCTTTGGCCCATTGGACAATGGCGGGCACTGCGCGATCGGCGATTCTGGGCAATGCCCTGACTGTTTCATGAATAAAATAGGTCAACGCGTAGGCCATGGCTCCCAAAAGCACCAGAAAAATGGTCACGGCCAGCCATTTCGCCCGGGGTTTCAAAAAATCGACCTTGGTGATAATAAAATAGGCGAACAAAACCGAGAGCAGAAGCGCGCCCAGTTTAAGCCATCCAGTCAATACCAGGATCAGCAGAATGAAAAAATAGGAAAAGCGTTGGGGTTGGCTCATTCGGGCGGCATCGTAACGCTCCGTCGCGTCCAGGGTCAACGTTCAATGCCGCCTGGTCAGCAGATGTGTGGAGGCAGATTATGCTATTGACGTTTGTATCATTTTTGATACATTGAAATTGGATTGAATGGCGAGCGCCCATTAGCGGTGGTGTTCTTTCGGACCGCGACTGGCAATGAGCCAGTCAGGACGTGGCTGCGAGCGTTGCCTAAAGAGGAGAGGAAGGCCATCGGCGAGGACATCCTAACTGTCCAGTTCGCCTGGCCGGTTGGAAAGCCGCTAGTGGACTCTTTCGGCGGCGGGCTGTGGGAGATACGGTCCAGGTTGAAGGCCAGAATCGCGCGGACGCTCTTTATCATCCAAAACGAGGAAATCGTGTTGCTGCACGGTTTCATCAAGAAAGATCGCAAGACGCCGAAACCGGATTTGGACGTGGCGAAAAAACGAATGAAACAATATCTGCATGGCCATGAATAAGAAAAAACATCGCGGAACTAATTTTCGGGATTTTCTCGAAGAAGAGGGCATTTTGGAAGAAGTTGAGGCGAGGGCACTCAAACGCGCCGTTGCCATAAAATTGGCCAAACTCATTGAAGAGCAGTCTCTATCCAAGAGAGACATGGCTCAGCGAATGAAGACCAGTCGCGCCGCAGTCAACAGGATGTTGGATGGTTCCAATCCGTCCATGACTTTGACAACTCTGGGAAAGGCGGCTCGAGCACTGGGCCAGCGCATCAAATTGGAATTAATTCCGGCCTAAGAATTTGATGCCGGTGAAAAATGAAATCTAACTGTGAGAGAACATTCAAGAATTGCGTCCTTACTAGGAGTCCGCACAGGCCAGTTCCTCCTCGAAATCCACGATCTCCTTGATTTGCGCCAAAAACCAGCGGTCAATTTTGGTCAGTTGGAAAATTTCTTCAACACTGAAATCCGCTCGCAGCGCGTGACGGATGAAAAATATTCGCTCGGCATTGGGCCAGGCTAATTTTTGGGTGATTACCTCGCGCGGAAGAATGTCGCGGTCCCCATAGACTTCGTTGCCGATGCGCCAGGGCCGGCCATCGCCGCCCAGCCCGTGCCGGCCAATCTCCAGCGAGCGCAAAGCCTTCTGCAACGATTCCTTAAAAGTGCGTCCAATGGCCATGGCCTCTCCCACCGATTTCATCTGTGTGTTTAACGTTGGATCGGCCTGCGGGAATTTCTCAAAAGCAAATCGCGGTATTTTGGTGACGACGTAATCAATGGTCGGTTCGAAGCTGGCCGGCGTCTCCCGCGTGATGTCGTTGCGGATTTCGTCCAGAAGATAACCGACGGCCAGCTTGGCCGCGATTTTGGCAATAGGAAAACCGGTCGCCTTGGAGGCCAACGCCGAGGAGCGCGACACGCGCGGATTCATCTCGATGATGACCATGCGCCCGTTGTCGGGGTTGGCGGCGAATTGGATGTTCGAGCCGCCCGTCTCCACGCCCACCGCTCGAATCACGGCGAAACTGGCGTCGCGCATGATCTGGAATTCCTTGTCCGAAAGCGTCTGAGTCGGGGCCACGGTGATGGAGTCGCCCGTGTGAACGCCCATCGGATCAAAATTTTCAATGGAACAAATAATCACGCAGTTGTCCGCCTTGTCGCGCATGACCTCCATTTCAAATTCCTTCCAGCCCAGCAGCGATTCTTCGACGAGGATTTCTGAAACGGGAGAAAGTTCCAAGCCGCGTCGGGCCATGACTTCAAATTCTTCGCGATTATAGGCGATGCCACCGCCCGTTCCACCCAAAGTGAAAGCCGGACGGATGATCAGCGGATAACGGCCAATGCGTTCGGCAACGGCGCGGGATTCTTCAAGGTCATGGGCCGTGCCGCTGATCGGAACGTCCAAGCCGATGGAGATCATAAGGTCCTTGAAGATTTGCCGGTCTTCGCCGCGCTCGATGGCGCCAGCATTGGCCCCGATCATCTCGACATCAAAACGCTTCAGAGCACCGTTCTTGTTGAGTGCCATGGCGGTATTGAGAGCGGTCTGGCCGCCGAGGGTGGGCAACAACACCAGCTTGCCCTTCGCGCCCAAACGCCGCATTTCCTCCGTCTCGCGCGCAATAATTTTTTCAACGCACTCCGGCGTGATGGGCTCGATGTAGGTCCGATCGGCAAATTCCGGATCGGTCATGATGGTGGCCGGATTAGAATTGACAAGAATGATGCGGTAACCTTCTTCGCGCAGGGCCTTGCAAGCCTGCGTGCCGGAATAATCAAATTCACAGGCCTGTCCGATGACAATCGGACCGGCGCCGATGATGAGAATCGAATGAATGTCAGTGCGTTTGGGCATATCGCGGCAGGAACCTTAAAGGCACACCGGCGCGATGTCAGCGAATATTTGACTTTCCCTCGAAATCGTAGTCCTGATCTTCATTCCTTCTCTTGAATTCTCCGATCATAAAAGCCCTCCCTGTTTTCCTCCGCCCATTTTTAGCCCAAGCTTTTTGTAGCTCAATTCGGTTGCGACGCGGCCTTGCGCTGTGCGGTTGAGGTAGCCTTCCATAATCAGAAACGGCTCATAAACTTCCTCCAAAGTGTCCGGTTCTTCGCCCACCGCGACCGCCAGCGAATTCAACCCGACCGGGCCGCCGGCGAATTTCACCACAATGGTTTCCAAAATGCGTTTGTCCATTTCGTCCAAGCCGTTTTGGTCAATGGCCAGCATGGCCAGCGCCAAATCGGCCACAGGGACGGTGATGCGGCCGTCGCCGCGGACCTGGGCGTAATCGCGCACGCGCCGCAAAAGATTGTTGGCGATGCGCGGAGTGCCGCGGCTGCGGCGAGCGATTTCCAGCGCGCCGGGTGCTTCGAGGCCAACCGCCAATAAATTGGCGGAACGCAGGAGGATTTGCTGGAGTTGTTCAGCGTGGTAATAATCCAGCCGCTCGCGAATGCCAAAACGCGTCAGCAACGGCGCGGTCAGCAGGCCGCTGCGGGTGGTCGCCCCAATGAGTGTGAAGCGCGGCAGCGACAGGCGGACGCTGCGGGCGTTTGGCCCCTGGTCAATAATGATGTCCAGCTTGTAATCCTCCATCGCCGGGTAGAGATATTCCTCGATGCTCTTTTGCAGACGGTGAATTTCATCAATGAAGAGAACGTCGCCTTCCTCCAGGTTTGTGAGAAGGCCCGCCAGATCGCCGGCTTTCTCGATAGTCGGCCCGCTGGTGCATTTAAGATTCGACCCCATGCTCTTGGCGATGATGTGGGCCAGCGTGGTCTTGCCCAGACCCGGCGGGCCGCTGAAGAGCAGATGATCCAAGGCCTCGCCGCGTTGTTTGGCGGCTTGAACGGCAATTTCCAGGCGCTCTTTGACTTTGGCCTGGCCAACGAATTCAGAAAAGAGCGAAGGCCGCAGCGTCATTTCCAACGCGGCGTCCGGTTTGGCCAGCACATCTGAGATCACTCGCTCCGCCATGGCCATGCAGGATGAGCAAGCGCGCCCGCAGCGACAAGGGAAAACTGGCAAATCTCTGTCCAGGCACAAGTAAAAAAATCAGACGGTCGAAGGTTGGCACACAAAATTTGGAAACAGCCGAAGCAGCCTAACTTTCTCGTTTTGACAGTCAAACTATAACACTTCTGCCGCGATCCTCGTCATTCAGCAGGGTTGACAGCTTTTCCAGTATTTCAGTAAGAATATCCTCGCTTAAACGGCCAATATAAGCGGGTCGGCGACTTTTCCAATCGATGCTTCGCAGTTGGTCCGCGAGGATCACGCCGGTTATCGGCAATCCCGCGGGCAGCAAAACTTCAAACGGGTAGTGCTTTCTTTGGCTAGTGACCGGGCATGCTATAAGCAATCCGACCTTTTGATTGTATTGGCTGTCTGAAATCACCGCTGCTGGACGGCGTCCCGCCTGCTCACGACCCGCTTGGGGAGAGAAATCAAGCCAAACCAAATCACCGCGTTTTGGAATGTATCCGGCTTTCACCAGATCTCGCGCCCCACAGGACGGCCCCAATCGGTTTCGAGGTGTCTATTCGTTTTGCTGACCTTGGCCAGTAAATCGCTCAACTGATAGCGCCTTTTTCGTGCGCGGCTAATGACCAATTTCCCGGCTTTTAATTGAAGATTTACTTTGGTGCCGTTTGTCAATTGACTTTCCTGAGCAAACGCTTGCGGGATTCGGATCGCCAGGCTATTGCCCCATTTTTGCACAGCCGTTTTCACGCTATGTATCTACTATGAATCTACCGCGTTGGCAAGTTCCAAAACAGCAGACTATGCTCCTGCAACCGCGCCCGTTCCAAATTTGATCCGGCGGAAAAGCCGACGCGTGATTCAGGCCGCCCGGGGAACAGCCACTTTGCTAAAGACTTTGCGAACGGCGGCGCTCCACCAGATAGAAAATCCAAAACACCACCCCGAATGCGACATAAACCAGGGCGCTCCGTGGCGCATCGCGAAGCAGCCACCATGAGCGTCCATCCGAATAAAAAAATGAAAAGGGCGCGAGCGAGAAAAAAATGGCCAGGGCCATCAACCACGTTCGGTGACGGAGACGGCGGCGCGATTCCCGGAACGAGCGCGTCTCTTCGAGGTCTTTCGCGGGCAGCGCGGTTTTAGGAAGGGAAGTGCTCATGATCGCGCGGATTTCTTCGGCTTGGCGCGGGTTTTGTTGCAAATACTCTTCCACCAGCGCCCGCGTATCGCCGCTGCATTCATTTGCGACGTAAAGCGGCATCAAGTCATTTATAATTTCTTTGGTCACTTTCATTGTATTTCTTTCTCCTTAGTGTGCAGGAGCGCGGCGAGCTTCGCCCGCGCTCTAAATACTCTCACTCTGACGGCAGTCGGGGTCAGGCCAGTTACCGCCGCAATCTCCTCATACGACAATTCCTGCTCGGCGCGCATCAATAGCACCGTTCGGTCGATTTCGGGCAGGGCGTGGACAGCTTGCATGGCCCATTGGAATTCGTCCTGGTTGACCGCGGCCTCATCGGGTTGGGCCGCCTTGTCCGCCATGGCTTCATCCAGAGGCTCAAGACGCGATTGGCGACGCCATTGATTGCGATGAAGATTTCGCGCAATGGTGAATAGATACGCTTTCACTGTCTCCATGCGCGGCTCCTCGGGAGCCGTCCAGGCCCGGACAAATGTCTCAGAGGTAATATCGCGGGCGTCGTGAGGATTGCCCGTCAACCAATGCGCGAACCGGTAAACATCATTGGCGTACCGGTCGTACAGCTCATGAAAGGTTGTCGGACGGGCGTCCATGCTGACACTATTCCCAAACCACAGAAATGTTACACAATATTTTGTCAGGTCGAATTTGAGTGGTGGTAAGTGACTGGGGTGAACACCCACCGCGCAAAATCGGCGGTATTTTTAACAAAAAGAAGTTGGCAAGTTACGGTTCTCGTGGCAATAGTCCCCCTCCAACATTTATGGTGAACGATAAATACAAAAAACTTACGATCTGTTTGGCAGCCCTGGCTGCCGCCTTTGGCTTGCCTTCCCGTGCTTTAGCCGGGGAGGCGGATATTAAAATTCCTGATCTAACTGGGGTAAAATTTGACGGCTTGGGAGGAGTCAGCGGAGCAACTTTGATGTATCTGGGCCTGGTAGTTTGCCTCATTGGCGCGGTCTTCGGCCTGGTGCAATACTTTCAGACCAAGGCGTTGCCGGTCCATGAGAGCATGGCCAGCGTTTCGGAGACGATTTGGGAAACCTGCAAAACCTATCTTTTCACGCAAGGCAAATTCCTGGCCATCCTTTGGGTGCTGATCGCTGGTTGCATGGTTTATTATTTCCTCGGACTGCAACATGAGGCCGTCGGCAATGTCGTGCTTATTCTGCTTTGTTCCATCCTCGGCATTCTGGGCTCTTACGGGGTCGCTTGGTTTGGCATCCGCATTAACACTGTGTCCAATTCGCGCACTTCCTTTTCCGCGCTCAAAGGCAATCCGCTCAACACGTTGGGAATCCCGCTGCGCTCGGGCATGAGCGTCGGCCTGCTGCTGGTGGCGGTGGAATTGTTCTTCATGATTTGCATCTTGATGTTCCTCAAAGAAATGGCCGGCCCCTGTTTCATCGGCTTCGCCATCGGTGAATCACTGGGTGCTTCGGTCTTGCGTATTTGCGGCGGTATTTTCACCAAGATTGCGGACATCGGTTCCGATCTGATGAAAATTGTCTTCAAGCTGCCAGAGGATGACCCAAAAAACCCCGGTGTCATTGCCGATTGCACCGGTGACAATGCCGGCGATAGTGTTGGACCGACGGCGGACGGTTTTGAAACTTACGGCGTGACGGGTGTCGCCCTGATAGCCTTCCTGGCCCTGGCCATGGCGGCGAAGACGGATCAAGGTACCTGCGCGACCCTCATCATTTGGCTGTTCGTGATGCGCGCGTTGATGATTTTAACGTCCCTGTTTTCTTACTTTGTCAATCAAGTGGTAAGCAAGGCCCTCTACGGCGCGAAGAAAGATTTCGATTTTGAAGCGCCCCTGACCCACCTGGTTTGGCTCACTTCGGCCATCTCGATCATTGTCACTTTTGTCGCCAGCAAGTTTTTGCTGGGCGATTTCAAGGACGGCAGTGGAATGGCACAACCCGGCGTTTGGTGGGTGCTGTCCATCATCATCAGTTGTGGCACGGTGGCGGGCGCGGTGATTCCTGAATTCACCAAGGTCTTTGTCAGTACGAACTCCCGTCACGTCCGCGAAGTGACCAATTGTTCCAAACACGGCGGCGCATCGCTCAATATCCTGTCGGGCTTCGTGGCCGGCAATTTTTCCGCCTTCTGGATGGGACTTTGCATCATGGTGCTGATGGCCGCTTCGTATTTTTTCTCGCAGAACCCGGCCCTGGCCTCTTTCCTGCCGGCCAAGTTCGCCTTTGCCAAACCGATTTTCGCGTTCGGCCTGGTGGCGTTCGGATTCCTTGGCATGGGACCTGTCACCATCGCGGTGGATAGCTACGGTCCAGTCACGGACAACGCGCAATCGGTTTATGAATTAAGCCAGATCGAAGCGCGGCCAAATATCAAGGCAGAGATCAAGCGCGACTTCGGTTTCGACGCGGACTTTGAGAACGCCAAGTATCAACTCGAAAAAGGCGACGGCGCGGGGAACACCTTCAAAGCAACCGCCAAACCGGTGCTCATCGGCACGGCCGTGGTGGGAGCGACTACGATGGTGTTCGGAATCATCATGTTGTTGCAGAAAATGTATGACATCCAGGTGGCTTCGGGAATGCCCGGCCCGTTCAAACCTGTTATTGACGCTTTGAGCATCGTCCAGCCTGAAATCATCCTCGGCCTTATCATGGGCGGCGCTGTGATTTATTGGTTCACCGGCTCGTCCTGCCAGGCCGTCGTGACCGGCGCCTATAGCGCGGTGGTTTACATCAAGGAACACATGAATCTTTCGGCCACGACGGCGTCGCAGGAGGACAGCAAGGAGGTCGTGCGCATCTGCACTGTTTATGCGCAGAAGGGAATGTGGAATATCTTTATTGTCGTGTTCTGCTTTGCCCTGGCGCTGCCGTTTTTCAATGCTTATTTCTTCATCGGCTATCTCATCGGCATTGCGTTTTTCGGCCTCTTTCAGGCCATCTTCATGGCCAATGCCGGTGGCGCCTGGGACAATGCCAAAAAAATCGTGGAGGTTGATCTTCGCCAAAAAGGCACCGAGCTCCATGCTGCCACCGTCGTGGGTGACACTGTGGGCGATCCGTTTAAAGACACATCTTCGGTCGCGATGAATCCAGTCATCAAGTTCACGACTCTCTTTGGCCTTCTCGCCACCGAAATTGCCGTGACCATGAAAGATCAGGGAACCAAGACAGGCATCGGCGTGTTTTTCTTTGTCGTGGCGCTTATCTTTGTTTACCGGTCCTTCTACTGCATGCGCATTCCGGAGGAATCGGCCGTCAAAAAATAAAGCCGAATGCGGATTGTCTCTCTGCTGCCCAGTTGCACCGAGATCGTATGCGCGCTGGGTTGCGCGGAGAGTTTGGTCGGACGGTCGCACGAATGTGATTTCCCGCCGGAAATCCAATCCGTCCCCGTTTGCACCGCCGCCCGGCTGAATCCGGCCGCCTCCAGCTCTGAGATTGATCGCCAAATCAAATCTTTGCTGGAACGGGCGCTCTCTATTTATGAGATCGACGTCGCGCGAATGCGTCAATTACAGCCTGACGTCATTCTCACCCAGGCCCAATGCGAAGTGTGTGCCGTCAGCCTGGCCGACCTGGAAAAGGCCCTGCCCGAAACATTGGCCCGACGCGCCAAGATCATTTCCGTCGCGCCGCTCAGGATGGTGGACATCTGGTCGGACATTCAAACCATCGCCGACGCTCTGCAACTGACCGAGAACGGCCGGGCCTTGCTTTTGCAGCTAAAAAACCGCGTCGTCGATATCATCGTCAAGACGTGCCTGTTAGCCAAAAGGCCGACGGTCGCCTGCCTGGAATGGTTCGAACCGCTGATGGCCGCGGGCAATTGGGTGCCCGAAATGGTCGAATTGGCCGGCGGCCGCGATCTCTTAGGCTCGCCCGGACACCACTCGGCCTGGTTGGAATGGGCGAATCTGGCGCAGGCGGACCCGGATGTGATTGTCCTGATGCCGTGCGGATTTGGACTGGAGCGCGCGCGGCAAGAGATGGCGGCGTTGGAAAAACGGCCCGAATGGCCCAAGCTTCGCGCCGTCAAATCCGGCCATGTTTTCGTCACGGACGGAAACCATTATTTCAATCGTCCCGGCCCGCGCATTGTGGAATCCATTGAGATTCTGGCCGAGATTCTCCAGCCGAAATTGTTTAGCTTCGGCCATGAGAATCGTGGCTGGGCGCGGCCCTAGAACCGGCCGGAGTTGCCTTCGTATTCTTCTGTTAATGCCTAATGGACAGCAAGTTAACCAAGAAAACGAAGGGTTTCGTGATGCAAGTGTTCCGCACGGTTTTTCTAACTACCTGTCGCCGTGACTCTTAGCAATTCAAACACAATACTCACTACTCCGATTCACTCCGATCAGGCCCGCAGGGCTATCCTATTGACTCCACCGACCTCAAGCTGTAGTAGAAAGGCGTGGCTGAGGATTACCCGAGGACACTGTTAGAATTGGAAGGGCGATTTGCTACCGACCAGCAGTGCCGCACTTA
>Ga0182024_10001496_pt1 | contig 60192 bp, 45 predicted proteins | sample P32metaG_FD_120480 | JGI IMG/M metagenome (GOLD analysis project Ga0182024, IMG submission 120480) | Permafrost microbial communities from Stordalen Mire, Sweden - P3-2 metaG (Illumina Assembly) | ecosystem: Environmental > Terrestrial > Soil > Wetlands > Permafrost | place: Sweden: Stordalen...
CACCGTCGGCCCCCAAAACTCCAGCCCACAGAAAAAAGAATCCCAGGGAAACTGATTCAGGCGACCTTCAGCCTGCTCGCACTTACTTTTTCAGCACCATCACTCATGCGTGCCGCGTTCACATTCGTGTGAACGCTTTTCTTATGTGGCAATCGCTTCGAACCTTCCGCCGCACTCCGGCTCTCACCGCCGTAGCGTTGGGTTCCATCGCGATCACCATCGGCGCCACGGCCGTCGTCTTCACGGCCGTCAAAACTGTCTTGCTGGATCCTCTGCCCTATACACGACCGGGCGAGCTGGTCCAGTTTCGGACAGATTATTCACGCTTCCATGCATCTCAGGCCGATTGGGTGATGTCGCCCGATATGCAGGACGTGATGCGCCGCAATCATAGTTTCGAGTCGATCGGGACATATCACTACGCGCTTTACAACCTCACCGGTGATGGCAACGCACCGCCCGAAGCTCTTTACGGCTTGTTCGTATCCGCGAACATGTTCTCGACTCTCGGAGTAAAACCGATGCTCGGGCGCGACGTCCTGCCGGAAGAGACGCAGTTCGGCCGCGATCATGAAATGATCTTGAGCTACGGGCTCTGGACCCGCCGGTTCAATGCCGATCCGAAAGTTGTCGGCCGATCCGTTGAGGTCAATGGCCACGCTTGCATAATTATCGGCGTCATGCCGCCTGGATTCGATTTCCCCATGCGCCTTGCCACCACCGTCCGCACCCCATCACAGCACATGGATTTCTGGGCGCCGGACGGCATGGATCCGGCGAAAATCACTCGTCAGAGTCCGGCTTTCGGAGCTGTCGGACGCTTGCGCCCAGGCGTTTCCCAAGTCCAAGCCGAGCAGGACGTCCTCCGGATCAGCGCGGCGCTCGAACGAGAATATCCGCGTACTAACGAAGGCCGGTCGTTGCATTTGATCTCTCTGCGTAACCGCACTCTCGGCTTCGCCCGCACGGGCCTTCCGCTTCTTCTCGCCGCCGCCCTGATGTTCTTGCTGATCGGATGCGCCAACGTCGCCAATCTACTTCTGGCCCGCACCTTCGCGAGACAACGAGAGATCGCCGTCCGGATGGCGCTGGGAGCCGGACGATCGAGAATCGTGAGGCAGCTTGTCTCCGAAAGTTTGCTGCTGGGTGTCGCTGGCGGAATCGCCGGTTACGCCTTCGCCGTACTGGCCTGGAAATTTCTTCCCTCGGTCGCGCCCATGAGCATTCCACGACTGGCTGGCGCTCGGCCCGATTGGGCCGTATTCGCCTTCACGCTGGCCATCTCAGCCATTAACGCCCTGGTATTCGGCCTCGCGCCCGCGCTCGGTTCTGCCCGTGGCGATCCTGCGCTCGCGCTCCGGGAATCCGGAAGCCGCGGCTCCATCGGCGCAGCCCGGAATCATCTGCGCTCGGCGCTGGTTGTTGGAGAAGTTGCGGTAGCTGTCACGCTGGTGATCATCGGCGGCCTGCTGACCGGCAGTTTCGTGAAGCTCATCCGGACCAGTCCCGGCTTCGATGCAGATCGGGTGCTCGCCTCCATTATTATCGCTGCCGGCGATCAATACAGGACACCGGATAGACAAGGCATCCTATTCCGCCGAATCGTGGATGCCGTTCGCGCGCTGCCCGGCGTCGAATCCGTCGCCACCGTCGATGCTCTGCCCTTTAGCGGCGAAAATAACGGAGGCACGATTCGAACCGATCTATCCGCTCCGGAACAACAGGCCGAGATCGACCGTGTGAGTGCCGATTATCTACAGACCATGGGCGTCCGGCTGCTTCAAGGCCGCTGGCTCCTCGAGGATGACATGGCTCCGGATCGCGATACCGCTATCGTGAACGAGGTCGCCGCAGCTCGGCTATGGCCCGGCCAGGATGCGCTCGGAAAACGCTTTTGCCTATGCTGGGACGTCAACGCGCCGATCTGGAAACGAGTCGTCGGCGTGGTCCAAACGATGCGCCATTCCGGACTGGATGAACCCAGCGGCGCGGCTGTTTACTTCGCCTCTGGCGCCTTCGAGCACGCACAATTCCTAGTGGTTCGAACCGCTCGACCTTCCGATGAATTGGCGAAATCAGTGCGCCTGGCCGTCGCCTCAGTGGATCCGAAACAACCGGTCTTCTTGAGCGCGAGTATGTCGCGCCTCATTGGCGACTCCATTGCCGACCGCCGCTTCATAATGACCTTGCTCGCTATCACCGGGTGCCTGGCGCTGCTGCTCGCCGCCGCCGGCGTTTATGGCGTGATTTCGTACGCGACCTCGCTCCGGACCCAGGAGATCGGCGTCCGCATGGCCCTCGGCGCCACGCCGGGCAATGTCCAGCTCCTGATCTTCCGCCACGGAATGCTGTTGGCCGTGGCTGGAGTAGTGATCGGGCTGGCTTCTGCGCTGGCCGCGATCCGCATCTTCAGTCTGGCGTCCGCGGATGCTGCACTTATCGCGCTTGCGGTCGCTTTAGTTACAGTAACTGCGGCTGTCGCCTGTTTGATCCCGGCGCGACGCGCAACCCATATCGACCCGACGCTTGCACTCCGTCAGGAATAAACTCACTCCTCCCGCAACGCCACCATCGGTTCCACCCTCGCCGCCCGCAACGCCGGCAGCAAACTGGCGGCGATCGCGACCACCGCCAGCCCGGCCACCGAAGCTCCAATCGTCACCGGATCGCTCGGCTTCAAACCGAAGAGCAATGAGCTCGCCAGCCGCCCGACCACCAGCGCCAGCCCGATTCCGATCACGAGCCCCGCGCCCAGTAGCACGGCCGCCTCCCGCAAAACCAGAGTCAGCACGTTCCCTCGACTGGCGCCCAGCGCGATCCGTATCCCAATTTCATTCCGACGCCGCGCCACCATGTATGAGATCACGCCATACAATCCGACTGTCGCCAGCGCCACTGCGAGAAATCCGAAGAAGCCCGATAGTGTCGCCATCAGACGCTCCCGCAGGAGTGATTCCCGCACCTGAGTCGTGAAAACCTCGAACTGCAGCGAGATCTCCGAATTTTCGTCCAGCATCGTCTTTTTCACGGCGGTCATCAACGACCCCGCCGGGAGCGCGGATCGCACCATGAAATTCAGCCCGAGGCCTGGTTCCTTTTCCTGACTCTCGGCCACATATACGATCGGCTTGAAATCCTCCCGCAAATTCGCATATTTGGCGTTTTTTACCAAGCCCACTATTTGGTACATATCCTGCAGCTCACCGGGTCCAGCCAACACTTTCACCACCTTTCCAATTGGATTCGCTCCGCCCAGAAACTTTCGGCTGAACTCCTGGTTGACAATGGCCACCTCGGGTGCCACGGGCGTATCTCGATCGTCGAAATCCCGGCCGGCAAGCAAGGGCGTGCCCATGGTGCGAAAGTATCCTGAACTTACGCGATTAAACCACGGGATCATTCGCTCTTGGGTGCGCTGGCCAGGGATCTCGATCATTTCGTTCCAGAATCCACCGGTGATCAGCGCGACGCGCAGACTGGCAGCCTCCTGCACTCCAGGAATAGCGCGTAAACGGTCGAGCAGTTCTTTGAAAAACGCAGCGCGCCTTGCCTCAGGAACATTGCTTCGCGATATGTCCACTCCCGTGAGCAGCAGGCCGGCTCCGTGAAATCCCGGGTCCTGCGTGGACAAATTTCGGAGACTTCCTACAAACAGCAGGGCGCCCACCAATAAGACCAGCGAAAGCGCCACCTGGCTGATCACCAGCATCCGGCGCAGGCCAAACTTGCCGCGATCGGCCGTCAGACCGCGCCCCGACGCTCGCATCGCGGATGCCGGAACCGCGCGCGACGCCCGCAGTGCCGGTGTCAATCCGAAAAGAACGCAGGTAAGAATCGCCAGCGCGGCCATGAAGCCGAAGACGCGCCAATCCGCGCCCAGATCCACGAAGAGTGGACTATCTTTCGTCGTCAGGAACGAAACCAGATAGCGGGTCAGAAAACTCGCCAGGACTGCTCCGGCCAGTGCGCCCGCCGCCGCCAGCAAGAGGCTTTCTGCCAGCAACTGCCGTATCAGACGTCCGCGATCCGCGCCAATCGCCAGCCGGATGGCCATTTCGCGCTCCCGGGTGCTGGCTCGGGCGAGCATCAGATTGGCGAGATTCGCGCAGGCGATCAGCAAAGCCAATCCTGCGATTCCCAATAACAGCAACAGCGGTTCTTCGTAGGTCTTGCGCAGCGACGAGACCCCCGAGCCGGCAGGATTCGCAGTCAGCTTGTATTGCGCGTAGTATTTCGCTTGGTCGGTCCTGTAGTTTGGAGGAACCGTGCTCTCGAACACTGCCGGCGACATCGCACGCGCCTGTGCCGCCGCGCTTGCCACCGTCCCACCGGGCTTCAGCCTTCCGATAATCGCGAGCCACCAGTGATGCCGCTTCGTCAAGTGGCTACCCTCGCCGTTGATCCACGGCTCGGCGCAGATCGGAACCGCCACGTCGAAACTCTTGCCAACTTCCACGCCGAAAAACTCAGGCGGCGCGATGCCCACGATCTCCACTGGATGGCCATCCAGTGCGAGCGTCTTTCCAATCGCCCCCACATCTCCGGCAAACTCGCGTTGCCAGAACGGATAGCTGATCACCGCTCCAGGAGACCCGCAACCGGGCCGGTCGTCTTCGTTCGTGATCATCCGGCCGGCCAGTGGCTCCACTCCCAGCGTTCGGAAGTAGTCGCCGCTCACCCACAGACCCTCGGCATACCGCGCCTCGCCGCCGGATGCCAAATTGAAGCGCGTGTCGCCCCAGGCGAAGATGCCCGAAAAAGCTTGCTGGTGATCGCGGATCTGCTCCCATTGCGGATTAGTGAAGTTCGGCCGCCGGTCGGAGAAGTTACCGGAGCAGCAATGCTCGTCTTCTGCGATTTCGAGTTCGGCAAGCTGTTCGGGATGCGCCACCGGCAGCAATCGCAGCCGCACCGCGTCCAGCAGCTGAAAGATCGCCGTGTTGGCCCCGATCCCCAGCGCCAGCGAGAGCGTGGCAACGCTGAAGAAGCCCGGATTCAGCCGCAACAGGCGCGCGCCATGTCGAAGATCCCCGAGAGTGCTCATGCTCTTATTAGAAACGTTTAGACGTCGAAAAAGTTAGCTCGCCGGACTGCTTTTCGTACCCGGTGCAGCTCAGCACCGGCAGCCTCGGATACTTCGGAAAACGGGGATCTACTTTGGAAAGTTCACACAGGTAGAACACCGAGCCGCGATCAGATGTGATCCGTCGCATATGCGTGCAGCTCTCGCACAACCCGGCCATTCGTTTTACTCTACCGTGGCGCGCAGACTGGTGAGCCCCAGCATCCACCTCCATTGCCGCCACCTGATATCCTGTGAAAAACATGGATCTCAATCTTTCCGCGCCAGAACTCAAGTTCCGCGACGAGCTTCGCGCCTGGCTCAAAGCCAACGTCCCTCCTGACTGGGAAAAACATCGCACCGAAGACGAGATGCTGGCGCGCTTCGAATTTCTCCGCGCCTGGCAGAAAAAGGTCTACAACGCCGGCTGGGCGGGCGTCGCGTGGCCCAAGGAATATGGCGGCCGCGGCGCCACGTTGATGGAACAGGTCATCTTCACCGAAGAGATGGCCCGCGCCGGTGCGCCGCCTCTGGCCAACGTGCTGGGCCTGATCCTTATCGGCCCCACCATCATCGCATTCGGTACCGACGCGCAGAAGAAGCGCTTCCTGCCCAACATCCTCAACGCCGAAGAAATCTGGTGCCAGGGATTCTCCGAACCCAACGCGGGCTCTGACCTGGCCAACGTCCGCACCGAAGCGCGCCTGGATGGCGATCATTACATAATCAACGGGCAAAAGGTCTGGACCAGCTACGGCTGGGCCGCCGATTGGTGCGCGCTCCTGACGCGCTCCGATCCCGCCTCCACCAAGCACCACGGACTCACCTACATTCTGGTGGACATGAAATCTCCCGGCGTCGAGGTTCGGCCGCTGCGCCAGATGACCGGCGAGAGCGAGTTCTGTGAGCTGTTCTTCCGCGACGTCCGCGTTCCGGCCGAAAATGTGCTGGGCAAAGTGGGCGACGGATGGAATGTGGCCATTGGAACGCTGATGCACGAGCGCGCCACCCTCGGAGCCGGGATGCAGATCACGTTCAAGCGACAGTTCGATCGTTTAGTGGAGTTGTCGCACACGGTCCAACGCGATAGACACCCTGCGTCGAGCGATCCAGTTATGCGGCAAAAGCTCGCGCAGAGTTTTGTCGACATCGAAATTATGCGTCTGAATCAGATGCGTGCCATCACGCGTATCAATCAAAATGGCGTGCCGGGACCGGAAGGCTCCATCCAAAAAATCTTCTGGACCGAGCTGAACCAGCGCTTCCAACAGGTCGCCGCCGAACTGCTCGGACCCTACGTGCAATTGACCAAGGGCGATGGCCACGCCATCGACGACGGGGCCTGGGCGTATTCCTTCTTGCGCGCTCGCGGCAACACCATCGAAGCCGGGACTTCGGAAATCCAGCGCAACATCGTGGGCCATTTCGTCCTCGGGCTCCCAAAGAGTTACTAAGAAAGGACGAGCTACTAAACCAAGGAACCTATCATGCAATTCGGATTGACAGAAACTCAGCAGACGCTCAAGAACACGGTGCGGAAATTCCTGGCCGCGGAGTGCCCCATGGCCGAGGTCCGGAAGCTCATGGAGACGCCAACGGCTCTTGATCCCGTTCTGTGGGGGAAGATCGCCGAGCAAGGCTGGAACGGGATAATTTTGCCGGAAGAGTACGGCGGGTTCGGAATGGGAATGGTCGAGATGGCGGCCACTCTCGAAGAGATGGGCCGAGCGCTGCTGCCTGGGCCATTCTTCAGCACAGTCCTGATGGCCGGCCCGCTGTTGGAGGGCAGCTCGAACAGCGCAGAAAAACAGAAATATCTGACCGCCATCGCCAGCGGCGAGGCGAAAGCCGCGGTCGCCTTACTCGAAGACTCGGCCTCGTGGTCGCCGGACTCCGTCCAGTTGAAAGTGACGTCTTCCGGTGGAACCTACACGCTCGAGGGCCGCAAGCTCTTCGTGTGGGATGCGGCAGCTGCCGACTTCCTGATCGCGGTCGCTCGATTAAACGGCGAGCTCGCCCTCTTTCTTGTTCCCGCTAAAACTCCCGGCCTCAGCGTCACCGGCCTTCCCGCTATGGATTCCACGCGCAAGCTCTACGAGGTCGCGTTCGACGGCGTTTCCCTGCCTCGCGAAAACCTGCTGGCCGAAGGCAAACCCGCTCGCGCCGCTCTCGATCACATGCTGGACGTCGCAACGGTAGGATTGGTCGCCGAGATGACCGGTGGCATGCAGAAGCTTCTCGAAATGACCGTCGAGTATGCCAAAACGCGCAAGCAGTTCGGCCGTCCCATCGGGCAGTTCCAGGCGGTTCAGCATCTGTGTGCCGACATGCTGGTGTATACCGAAAGTTCCCGCTCCGCCGTGTACTTCGCCGCTTGGGCGATCGAGGAGAGTGTCCCCGAAGCCGGTCTGGCTGTGTCAGTGGCCAAGGCCTATGCCAGCGAAGCCTATCGCGAAGTGGGCAACCGTGCCATCCAGGTCCACGGTGGCATGGGATTCACCTGGGAAAACGACGCGCATTTGTTCTATCGTCGCGCCAAGGCATCGGAAGTCGCTTTTGGCGACGCCGTCTATCATCGCGAGCGAATCGCCAAGCTGGTCATCGACGCCGGACGCGTTCAGCAGGACCAGCCGGTTCTTTCGGCGGTGCATTCTTAACCAATTGAAGTATTCACCCCAAACATCCGAAAGAAGGATGTGGCGCATAAGCGTTTCAACCTAACGCTGGTAGTGTGGCTCACGGTATCAGCAGCCACGGCGATTGTCTGTCAAGCGCAGCCGCTCACAATCACAACCACGCAAGTGCCGTCCGCGCAGTTCAATCTGCCTTACAATTCGCAATTGAGCGCGACGGGCGGCACTCCGCCCTACACGTGGACCTATCTTGGAGGCGGCCTTCCACCCGGTTTGTCGATAAGTCCCGCGGGAGCGATCAGCGGAACTCCCTCCGGTTTCGGCGATGAGTTTGTCGTCCAATTAACGGATGCAAATTATCCTCAATCGGCGCCGGTGCAAGGCATGTTCTTTATAGGATTCTGCAGCACCACGGCGAATCCATCTTCCGAGGGCCATACATTCGAAAATCCCGGCGGCCCCGATGTCTTAGGCGTAAGCAACCCCTGCGATCCGTTGACGCCAGGTACGACAGTTCCTTGGATCACCATTACCGGAACCAATGGCGGCGACGGGTTCGACTCCATCAACATTACAGTGGCGCCAAATTCCACGCCTGCCACTCGAACTGGAAACGTTACCTTCACCTACAACCAGGTATCCCCGGTAATCGTTATCAGCTATACCATCACGCAGTATGCGAAGCTGGCGTTCTCCACGCCGTCATCGCTACCCATGGCTATAGTCGGCGTGCCGTATTCGGTTACGCTGCAGGCGACCGGAGGCAGCGGGATCAGCCGCACTTTCGCCATTACCTCGGGATCGCTTCCACCTGGCCTCGCCTTCAACGGACAAACCATCAGCGGCATCCCGGCTTTGCCCGGGGCGTCGGCATTTTCGGCCTCGGTCACCGATCTCGACGGATTTTCAGGAACGCCGTTCTCCGCGACTCAGAGTTTTTCGACGACCGTCGTCCCTCCGGTGGCTATTAGCGCGACGACGCTGCCGGGCGGCATCGTGGGCCTCTCCTACTCGGCGGCTCTTGCGGCAACCGGAGGAATCCCGCCGTATAGCTGGTCGGTCGCCTCGGGTTCGCTGCCGTCCGGGCTCTTCCTGAATCAGGCTGCCGGAATCATCAGCGGGACGCCGGCGGTCAACGCGCAGGGTTCTGCCGCGTTCACGATCCGGGCGTCGGATTCGGTCGGCTTGGCGTCGACGGCTCCCTTACAACTGCTGGTCGGTCCTCCGCCGCTCGTCATCCAAAATTCTGCCCTGGCTGCTGCCACTGAAGGCGGCGCCTACCGAGCGATGTTGACTGCGAGCGGAGGAACGCCGCCATATTCCTGGTCCGCCTCGGGATTTCCGGTCTGGCTGGCCCTCACTTCGGCCAGGCAGCTCTCGGGCACACCGCCGCTGGGCTCTGCTGGAAATTACGCTTTCACAATTAATGTTCAGGACAGCGCGTTACGATTCACAGGAGTTTCGTTCACGCTGCAGGTAAACCCCGGACCCCCGGTCATCACCACCAGTTCCCCGCTCCCGCGCGGAAAGGAAGGCGCTCAGATCAGCCTTACGTTTCAGGCCAGTGGTGGCGTTAGTCCTTATAGCTGGACTGCAACGGGACTCCCCGCGTTTTTGATTCTTTCGGGCGCTGGGCAGTTGAGCGGAACGCCGCTGGTCGGGTCCGCCGGAACGTACACTTTTTCGGTAACAGTCGCCGATGCCGCCGGAAATAAGACGGTTGGTTCATTCAGCTTATCAGTCGATCCGGCGCTTTCAATCACGACTACTTCCTCGCTGCAGGCCACCGTTGGTCAGGCCTTTTCGGCTACCTTCAACGCTTCCGGCGGCATCGCACCCTACTCATTTTCAGCGAACGGGCTGCCTGGATGGGCAAGCATGTCGGCAGGCGGCGTCGCGAGTGGAACTCCAGCGCGCGGTTCGGCCGGCGGGTACAGCATTATGGTCGTCGCGACAGACGCGGCCGGGCACACAGCCAGCGCGCCTTTCACACTCACCGTACTGTCGTCGAGTAGCGGGCCGACCATAACCACTCCGTCGCCCCTGCCGATTGCCGGCGTCGGGAACTATTATCAAGCCGCCCTGAGTGCGACGGGTGGCACTGCGCCCTATCAATGGTCGGGATCGGGCCTCCCGGATGGTCTCACGCTAAGCTCGGGTGGTTTGTTAAGTGGAACGCCAACCACGGCGGGCGATGGCGACGTTACCGCGCAAGTTACCGATTCAAGCGGCAATGTCGCGTTCCAGGCGCTGAGTCTGAGCGTGACGCCGGCCAAAATGCAGATTCTGACGCTGTCACCGCTGGCTGCCGCGGAGGTAAGCCTGGCCTACTCAGTCGCGTTTCAATCGTCGAGCACGGCGCGCCCTTTGGTGTGGAGCGCTTCTGGTCCGTTGCCACCTGGCATGACGTTCAATTCAACCGGACTGTTGAGTGGAACTCCCACCGGCCCAGGCGATTTCCTTTTCACCGTGCAGGCCACCGACTCAACCGGAGTGACTACCAGCGCCGGATACGAAGTTTTGGTGCGGCCATTCGGGCCAGACCTGGTCGCATCCTCCGGTGGCCTGTCATTCACGGGCGTCTCGGCCGCCACTGCCCCACCTGCTCAGACCGTCTCCGTTATTTCGACCACGCACGATTCGATTCCCTTCTCGGCGAGTGCCGATGCGCCCTGGATCACCGCCGTGGCGAGCGGGACAACGCCTGGACGGGTCGACGTCAGCGTGGATCAAACCGGGCTTACCGCTGGAAGCTACTCAGGAACGATCACCGTCAGCTCACCCAATCGCGCCACGCTTTCGATTAAAGTTGGCCTGACGGTCTCGGGCGCACCCGCTATCCTGCAGGCCTCGCCACTGGCGCTCGATTTTTTTAGCGACGGGACGGTCGCGCCGGCGAGCCAAAATATTTATGTTCACAACCGCGGACCAGGGGACTTGAGCTTCACTGTTTCGACTGATGTGCCGTGGCTGAGCGCAGCTCCCGCGTCCGGAATTGTTAGCCCGAGTGCGGATGCGATCCTGGCGGCGATAGTAAATATCCAGCAGAGTCTCGCGCCGGGCGCGTACGCGGGGAACATCGAAATCGACTCGGCCAACGGGACTGTCAGAATTCCAGTGAGTTTGCTGATTTCGTCCAAGCCTAAATTGGTTTTGAGCGACACTGGCATTTTGTTGCGCGCCCGTCAGGGAAACGGCGTGTCCGGGCCAACGCCTGAGAGCTTCACGGTATCGGGCTCGAACAACAGCGCAGTCAGCTTCACTACGCAGCAGATCGGCGGCGCAGGCTGGCTGCAGGTTTTGAATAATGCACCGCCTGGAACAGTGCAGTTCACCACCTCCAGCGCGGGCCTCGACGCGGGCGCATATTACGGGCTGATCCGGGTAACCTCGCCGCAGGTGTTCAACTCGCCGCAGGATTTCGTGGTGGTGTTGAACGTGGTGGACGCCGCTAGCGCTCCTGTACCTAATACCTTTCCGAGCGGGCTCCTGTTTACTTCCTCGGGCAATCAGAATGTAACGGTCTACAGTAGCACCGACCAAACCGCGCCTTACCAGGTGGCCGTTTCGACGGACGATGGAGCCGGGTGGCTTTCGGCTTCGCCTGTCGCCGGAACGCTTTCCACAACCACGCCCGCGCAGTTGACCATCTCAGCGAATGGCGCAAATCTCAAACCGGGAATCTACAAGGGAAGCGTCCAGATGTCGATCAGCAATCTGGAGGTCCGCACGGTGAACGTAACATTCGTCGTGCTCAATTCAGCTCAAGCAGCGGGCATGATCGCGGCTCTCGCGGATACGCCTCAAGTAAGCTGTACGCCGGCAAACCTGGTAGTGACCCCAACTACCTTGGCCGGCAATTTCTCGACTCCCGCGGCCTGGCCGCGCACCGTCGCCGTCCAGCTAACCGACGATTGCGGCAATTCCGTTTCGAACGGCCAGGTAGTTGCCGAGTTTTCGAACGGCGACGCGCCGCTGTCGCTCAACTTAAGCAGCAGCAACGCCGCGGTCTATTCCGCTACCTGGACCCCGTCGCATGCCGCGGACCAGCTTACTGTGACCGCCCAGGCGACTGCGTCCGGATTGCAGCCTGCCTCGGCGCAAATCCTCGGCGCGGTGAGCGACACCGTGGCGCCGGTGTTGGCGAACAATGGCATACTGCACAATCTTTATCCGCAGCCAGGCGCACCTCTTGCGCCGGGCACCATCGTGCAAATCTTCGGCTCAGCCATGGCTGCCACTACCAGCAGCACGGGCATTCCACTTCCATTGGTCTTGAATGGAACCAGCGTTCTCATCGGAGGCGAATTGGCGCCGCTCTATTACGTTAGCAGCGGCCAGATCAACGCCCAGATTCCGGTGGATCTCGTTCCGGGCCAGCAATACCAGGCGCTGGTGGTTGCGAACAACGCCTACACCATGCCAGTTAGCATCAATATCGCCCCGGTGACCCCCGGCATCGCGCGGCTGGCGAATGGGCAGGTGATCGCCCAGCACGCCGACTTCAGCCTGGTGACTGAAGACGCCCCCGTTCAACCGGGAGAATATCTGGTCGCTTATCTGGCGGGCATGGGGCTCACCGATACGCCGGTTTCGACAGGCGCGCAAGCTCCGTCGTTGCCGCTGGCGGCGGTCAACACCTCGGCCTCGGTAGCAATCGACGGTAAAGCAGCGTCCGTTCTATTCGCGGGATTAACGCCAGGGTTTGTCGGTCTTTACCAGATCAACTTCCAGGTACCGTCCGACGCGCAGAGCGGCGACCGAAAATTGGAGATCTTCCAAGGCGGAACGGCTGCCAATACCAGCGTTCTCCCAGTTCAATAGACCACCAAGCCCTTAAAGAACCACCTGGTCCGTAAACTCACCCACCAGCTTGGCGTCGTCATGGCCCAGGCGGCATTCGCCCAAATCGATCCATCCGAAGTTGCGCGTGTTCTGCACGAACACCGCCTGTTCCACGCGGAACGTCTTGGAATAGGAGCATTGGGCCCATCGGGCCCGAGCCACCCGCGTGAGCTCGTCCACCTGATCGGGTTGAAGTTTTTGCGCCAGCGTCACGTGCGGATGGTAAGCGAAAGGCTCGGGGAATCGCAGCCCATCGGCATTCATGGCCCCATGCATTTTCATCAACTGTTCGGTGCCGGAAGCGATGTTCACGTAGATTACGTCCGAGACCGGAAAGACCTCTATGTTGGTCAACTCCACGTCGAATGGCGCGAACTGAGGCGCGAGCCAGCGGATCAGATCCCAGGCGGCGCCGGGCGACGACGAGATGGGCCGCGGCGGAAGGATGGTCACGTGCGCGCGCAAGAAACAGTCCGGCACCAATTCCTGCCTCATTCGATCCAGAAAGCCAGCCAGAGGCTCTGGGATATAACTTACGAGAGCGAAGGAATTGGTCCGATCCCAAGCAGCGGGATCTTTGTACATAATATTAGCTTTTATGTTACCTCTACCGCCGGCGGATTGGGCGCCGGAACCGGTTCCGGTACGTACCAACGCGCCTCTTCGAAACCGATGTATTTAACGATGCGAAGGTCGCCGCTCTCCAGTTCAAGCAGATCGCCTACCTGCAGCTCGTCTTCAGTTCCGCGCAACGCCAGCCAAACCCCGTAAGGGCTGGCTGCTTCGATCACCCGACCCTTTTCGTAATCCCGCGCTTTGGCGATAGTGACGCCCGAGGTGTGCGGCGCCCAGCGGAACTGCTGTCGCGGATTGTCCTTCAAAAGATGAATCTGATATGCCGGCATGTCAGGATCTATTTTCGCTCAAAACAATTCACAATGGAATGTTCTACCTGCGAGGCGTCTTCCTGTCCCTGCACTATCCACTTCGCCGCGTTCCGATGACTCCAGTACAGCGACTCGAGCGGCCGCCCCAACAGCGCCGGCGGCGCAATGCGGATCACCTCTATCCCGGGCGGCACGACGGCGCGAAAGGGCGACAGCATCCGCGCGGCTCCGACGAATGTTTTGGCCACCATCCCGGGCGGCTCGGGCAAGACGTCGATCACCACGGCCTTGCGCGCACCCAGCTCCGCCGCGGCCCACAGCGGCACGGCGGATAACAAGCCGCCATCGGAGGTCAGCCGGCCGCCCAGCCGCACCTGATCGAAGATCCCCACGATCGCCGTGGTTGCCACCAGATGCTGCCAGGTCACTTCCCGACCCGGCACAATTCGCGGCCGCAGCCTGACCAGGTCGGTCACCACCATGGCGAATTCAGTGCGCGGTTGATATGACTCGAAAATGTGCCGGATGGCCCGCTGCAAAGGCCGCGAGTCGAGCACGCCGCCAAAAATACCGGCTGGCACCTTCCACCGATAGCGCGCGGCCTCCTCCAGGTTCATCCAGCGGCGGATTAACTCATCCGGTTCGCACCCGCCCGCGATCGCCCAACCGTTCACCGCGCCGATCGACGCGCCCACGATCAGGTCCGGTTGAAAAATCTCAGCTAACACTTTCCATGCCCCGGCCTGATAGGCGCCAAACATTCCACCGGCCGATAGCACCAGGGCAGTCATGTCATGAACCAACTTAAAGAACCAACGCAGTCCGAGGCGCCGTGCGCACGATGTCCACTGGAATCACATGATATTCGGCCATCCGCTTTCCGGCAAATCGAATGTCGCCGATCCAGCCGCGCTGCGTCTCCTTCTGCTGGAACTGGTCGAAAACCAGGTTGCCCAGCGAGTAGAAAATCACGCCCTTGCCGTAGCTTTCCACCGGCTGGGTGACGTGCGGATGGTGCCCCGCCACCACGCTGGCTCCGGCGTCGATAGCCGCATGCGCGAACTCTTGCTGCTGGACATTGGGTGTGCGCTGGTACTCCACGCCGGCGTGCATTGAAACGATGGCCACGTCGGCGCGCTCCAGAATATTCTTCACGTCGGCGGCCACTTGTCCAGTGTCCAGCATCGCGATACGGTCGTCCAGGTCAAGGTAATTTCCGTTGGATTGGTCATAGGTATATGCCAAAAAGCCAAACCGAATGCCGTTGCGATCCAGCACCGTTCCCCGGCGCGCCGCCTCCGCTGTGGCCCCGGTTCCGACCGCCGCGATCCCATGTTGCTCCAGCCAATCCAGTGTGTATTCCACTCCATACCGGCCGCAATCGCGCGCGTGATTGTTGGCCGTGGATACTATATCTATTCCGGCCAGCTCTAAGGCTTCGATCATGGCGGGCTCGGCCTTGAATATCATTCCCTTATCCACCACGCGTCCACGGTCGGAGAACGGCGATTCGAGGTTTGCAAAGGCGATATCCGCCGACGAAAGCAGTACCGAAACATCATGCAGCGGCCATCCAGGATCGCCTTTCTCGCGCGCGACGATGCCCACGTAACGCGACAGCATTACATCCCCTGCCAGCAGAATGCGGGTGACCGGAATCGAGAGCGGCAGCACCGGGCTGCTTTCTATTCTTCGCGGCAATAGGCCCAGGGCGGGGAGAAGAAGAAAGCTTCGCCTGCTCGCGCTCACCGAATCTCCCGGGCCGCTGCCTTATCCACGAACCACGGCACGTTTTGATCAGACTGAGTCATCTCCCGCGGGTCCTCGTAAATATACCAGCGCGAACTCAAAAGGGTCCCTCTCTAAGCGTGCGGGATGGATTCTCAACGCGGCGCGGCATGCCTGACATGCTAAAATAAATCTGACCCTCCACACAACTTGTTGGTGTCTCCAGTTAGTTAACGATACATTCAGGAGCATAGGCGCAGTTCTCAAATGCACACGCGCGAAAAGAAAAAGATCTTGGCTGTAGTGGACGACCTGCTGTTCACCGTCAAGATCAGCGACGCCGCCAAGCGCGTTGGTTTAGACGTGGAATTCCTGAAGTCCGCGCACGACGTGGTCCAAAAGGCCACTCACGAAAAGCCGCTGCTGATTATCCTCGATCTGAACAACAATTCCGTCGACCCGTTGCCTCTGATCTCCAAGCTGAAAGACCATGGCGACCTGAAGAATATCAGCATCATCGGCTACCTTTCACACGTCCAGGGAGAGCTCAAGCAAAAGGCCCATGAGGCCGGCGCTAATATCGTGATGGCGCGGTCGGCGTTTTCACAAAACCTGCAGCAGATCCTGAAACGGCACGCGGGCGTTAGGTGATTTGATCCCGCAGGCCGGGAGACCTGCGCGTGGTGAGAAAATGAAACATGGCTTCCCTGCCCTCGTTATCGTTTCTTGACGCTCGCACTCAGGCCTTTCCGGTCTTGACTTCCGAGCAGATCGATCGGATTCGCCCGCTGGGCCGCGTGCGGAATGTGCAGCAGGGCGAAATCCTGTTCGAACCCAACGATACCGCCATTCGGTTTTTTGTGGTCCTCTCGGGAAACATGGAGATCGTACAGCCAAGTCTGGATGGCGAGCGTGCCATCGTCAAGCATGGCCCGGGCGAATTCACCGGCGAGATGACCATGATTTCAGGCCAGCGCTCGCTGGTGCGCGGGCGCGTAACCGAGCCGGGTGAATTTCTCGAACTTGGCGCCGAAACGCTGCGGTCGTTGGTGGCTAAGGACGCCGAACTCAGCGAGATCTTGCTGCGCGCATTCATCCTGCGACGGATCGAACTGATTAAACATGGGCTGGGCAATGTCATTTTGATGGGTTCGAACCACTCCGCGCGAACGCTCGAATTGCGTGAATTTCTGGGACGCAACGGATACCCGTACACTTACGTCGATCTGGACACGGACCGGACCTCGCAGGAGTTGCTAGACCGCTTCGAGGTGAAGTTGTCCGAAGTGCCGGTCGTAATCTGCAGCAATAGCGGCAACGTGCTGCGAAGCCCGTCCATTCAAGAGTTAGCGGCCTGCCTGGGCTTCAACAGCAAAATAGACCAGACACAGGTGCGCGATGTAATCATCGTAGGCGCGGGACCGGCTGGTCTGGCGGCGGCGGTGTACGCGGCGTCGGAAGGCTTGAATACGCTGATGATCGAGACCACCGCTCCCGGCGGACAGGCGGGATCGAGTTCGAAGATCGAGAATTACCTGGGCTTTCCGACCGGAGTCTCCGGGCTGGAACTGGCTTCGCGCGCTACCACCCAGGCACAGAAGTTCGGCGCGAGCATGCTGATCGCGCGCAGCGTGGTGCAAATCAGTTGCAACCGCCGCCCCTACGAAGTCGTGCTTGATAGCGGCGACACGCTCGCGGCAAGGATTATCGTGATCGCCACCGGCGCGCAGTACAAAAAGCCGAACCTGGCGAATCTGGCGCAGTTTGAAGGCGAAGGCGTCTACTATGGCGCCACTTTCATCGAGTCGCAGTTGTGCGGGAATGAAGAACTGGTTGTAGTGGGAGGAGCCAACTCGGCCGGACAGGCTGCCGTATTCCTTTCGCAGACTGCCAGCAAAGTGCACATGCTGGTGCGCGGGGCAGAGTTGTCCAGCACAATGTCGCGATATCTGATCCAAAGGCTTACAGAGAATCCCCGGATCGAATTGCATCTCAACACCGAAATTACCGGGCTGGAAGGCGATGCGCGCCTGGAGCGAGTCGCGTGGCTGGACAAGAAAACGGGCGAAACTTCGACGCATAACATCCGGCACGTGTTCATTATGACCGGAGCGTCGCCGCGAACCGAATGGCTGCGCGGCTGCGTTGCCATGGACGATAAGGGCTTCATCCTGACCGGGCGCGAGCTGGATGCCAACGCCAACACGGGCCAGGCCGCGGCGTGGCCTCTCTCACGTCCTCCGCAAATGCTCGAAACCAGCCTGCCGGGCGTATTTGCGGTGGGTGACGTCCGAGCCGGAAATGTAAAACGCGTGGCATCGGCGGTCGGAGAGGGCGCTATCAGCATTTATTTGGTTCACCGCGCGCTTGCTGAAGTATAGGCGGCCACGCCTACGGCATCTGCGGTCTTGCGCTTCTTAACATTTTGGCGACCCAATCGCCTTGAGGAAAACCGGAATCGGAATAAGCGCGAATTTCCCGTTCCACGTCATACTCCACGCGCCGGATCGATGGCGCGGACTCATCCAGCAAAAGGTACGCGGCCCGGCGATCGCCGTCGGTCGTAAGAAAGGCTGACGCTGCCCGTATTGACGACCTGCATTCCCGCAACGCTCCGGATGTAGGGGTGATGGATGTGTCCATAAACAGCGATCGCCTGGCCGAGCGGCGAATAAGCCGATTCCAGATCGGCGTCGCTGGCCGCAGGGCCGGGTGAGCGCCACGTGCTTTCGGGACTAGCATGCACCAGCGCCATAGGAGCTCGAACCTGAATACGCGGCAAGTCGCGCAGCCAAGCGATCCTCTCGTCTCCCAGCGCTTCGCGGGTGGCAGCCGCCATATCCTCAATCGCGTCCCAAAGGCCTTCGAGCTGGGGCGATTGCTGCGCAAAGTCCTTCAGCGACTCCGGATTGAAAAGCATTTCGTCCGTGTTGCCCAGCACGCCCGGCCATCCCAGATCGCGAATCTGGTCGACAATCTCCGCCGGGCTCGATCCGCCGTGCGGCAGATCTCCCCCATGCAGGATCAAATCGGGAGATGTTTGGCACAGATCCGTCAAAACAGCCTCAAAAGCGGTCCGGTTGCCATGGATGTCGGATACGATTGCGATACGCATCAGTTTTTTTCGAAAAATCTCCGATAATTCATGTTATAATCCCCATATCGCCAGTACCGCTGCTGTCCTGGACACTTAAGAGATTCCGCCGCCGCTCCGCCGAAGCTTAAGAGAATGTGGTTGATGAAATCCTGGCGCATGTACAGGTTTGCGGCCGCGCTTCTCGTTGTCCAGTATTTTCCCACCTGCCAGGCGTAGGGATTCCAGTCTTCCACTCATGACCTAGAACCGTGGTTTAGTGCGTTTTATGTCGTCGTAAGGGAGTGAGTTGATATGCGCCTACCGACTCGAGTTATTAGGTCCGATTCAGAAACCTGTCTTCCAGCGAACATCATTGCCGAGCCGGAAGACGCTATCCACGCCGGTCGCACTGTGAACGACCCGCCAGATCGCTCCGAACCCGTCACTGCTCGCGTTGATTGGCAGGAACTCGTAAGCCGAATTCGACGCGGAGAGAATTCCGGATTGGAAGAGCTCTACGCGCTTTTTGCACGCGGTATTCGTTTTTATCTATGCCGCCAGCTCGGCCCCCAGGAACTGGATGACAAAGTGCACGATGCGTTTCTAATCGTTGTACAAGCCATAAAGCGAGGCGACTTGCGCGAGCCCGAGCGCCTGATGGGCTTTGTCCGGACGGTTGTCCGCCGGCAGGTTGCCGCCTATATTGATGGTGTCGTTCACAGCCGCCGAGAAGAACTGCATCTGGACGTAGGCGTTCGCGTGGCCGATGGTCGTAACAACCCCGAGCAGGATGCCGCATTCCAGCAAAAAGTCGATTTCATGAGCAGCATTCTGCGTAACTTGTCGGACCGCGATCGTGAGATTCTGACTCGTTTCTATCTGGATGAACAGACCCAGGAGAAGATCTGCGAGGATATGAACCTGACGGAAACCCAGTTTCGCCTGTTGAAATCCCGGGCTAAAGCCCGTTTCGGCGAACTCGGTAGGCGAAAACTTCAACAAAAACCGTTCGACGCACTTTTCTTGAGAACTTCAACCGATTCCGAGCGCTGAAGCCAATGAAGCAATTGCAGGATTTTTAAGACCCAACAAGGGACCCGCGCCGTCTCAAATACTCGCGGTAATACTGATAGGCCAAGTATAGGAATGGCGTAATGAAAAGGCCCGCCTGCCAACCCCCTAAGCGGTTCGCCACGATGATCAAAGTCGCAAGCAATCCACCGGCTACGTAATACCAAATCAGGTATTGGTTTATATTTCGCCAGACCGCACGAAAGGCCTCTTCTTCCACCAGCGCGATCATGCCGGATACCAGCCCCGTGTTGACGATGAAGAATACCAGCGCGGCCAAGGGTAGCATTCGCGGGGCATGGTTCAGGCCTTCGCTCAGCACGAAGTGGGAAGGATTGTAGGCAATCGTAACGCCGATCGCTACCGCCGAAACATTGAACATAATCTTTCGGCCCTCGCGCTTCTCGTCCGGCTTCCAGAGGCATTGAACCAAGGTCGCTCCGCAGCCAATAATGAGAGCTTCACCCAGCGAGTAGTTTGCTATGCCAATCAGAACAAAGGCGAATACCGGAGAAACGTTCACCGGAACGCCCGGCACCTTCACCCTCCATGTGGCGCTCAGCATGCCTAGAGCGAGGTAGGCAAAGAACTGCTGGAAATCAGTAGGTATAAATTGGCTTAGCCCGTTAGAAAACAGGAAGAGCCCAATACCGACAACGCAGTAATAGTAGGCTCTGGCCCGCGGAGACATCTGTCAAATGTAGGGCAATTGCCAGACCAGACAGGCCACATAGGAATCAACGACTTAAGGGCCTATACCTCCCATGGTTAATAGTCACTTTGTCACTTGGGGGGCCAAACTGTCGCCTCGCGGGTACTCGTTCTCCCGTCAGAATACCCGGCGGCTAAGCCGGTCAATCGTAAATTTGGCCGTATCCGCAACCGCCATCACCGCCATCACGCCCGCCTGAACGGGATCGGTGACCACCAGATCCGCCGCTTCCGGAACACTGCCCGCCATGTTCAAACTGATCACCAGCAGGCCCTGGGCACGAACTTCGCGTACCGCCTTCTCGATCTCGCCGCCCATGAGCGCGCCGGCCAGCACCAGGGCTCGAGCGCGCGGCAATCGTGCCACCGCGCGAACTGCGTCGGCCAGCGGCTGCTCGCCGACCAGGGGAATGGTATCGACCGAGATATGCTCGCCGCGGATATTATGCCGATCGGCTTCCGAAATGGCGCCAATGGCCACCTGGCCGACCTGCGCACCGCCTCCGACGATGATAATCCGCTTGCCGTAAATCTTCTGCAGCGTCTTAACGACCGTGACCTGTCGTACTATTTCCAGTTTCTTGAGATCCGATTCCAAAACCGATGGCTCGACCGGCAGATCGATCTCAAAATAGATGCGCGATTCCGGCGGATGCTCCTCGATAATCTCCACCGAAGCGATATTGCCGCGATGCCGCGCAATGACGCCGGTCAGCTCGTGCAAGACACCCAAGCCCGAGCGCGCCACGATGACAATTCCGATCCGTTCTTCGCTCATCGCACCTCGTATTTCCGCAATAGATCATCCCAATGACCTTGCGCCTTCAGCAGAAGCTCTGCCACCTCTCGCACCGCGCCCTGTCCACCGGAGCTTTGGGTGATATGCATGGCCGACCGTTTCACCTCCGGGCGCGCGTTGGCCGGGGCGATGCCCAACCCGACACGATTCATGATCACAACGTCGGTCAGATCGTCGCCGACGTAGGCCACTTGCGCGGCGGGAATGCCGGAGCGGCTCAGAATCTCTTCGAGAATCGGGATTTTTTCGATATGGCCCTGATAGACGTAGGTCATGTTGCATTGCTTGGCGCGCTCTTCGGTAGCCGGTGAGACGCGTCCGCTGATGACGCCCGTCACGAATCCCTTCCAGGACAACCATTGCAGCGCGATGCCATCCTGGGTGTCGAATCCTTTGGTCTCCACGATATTGCCCGCCGGCCCGGGAACACCGTACACTTTGCCGTCGGTCAGCACTCCGTCTACGTCCATCAACAGCAGGCGAACCTGCGCGGCCAGTTCGGTTACGGTAGCGGGCACGATGTCAATTCTCCTGGAATAGCTTTTGGAACATGCCATCCATGGTAACCCGGACTTTACCGTTACTCGCCAAAAAAGTACTAGAACTGCAGTAAGTTGACAAATGTCAAACGGTCGGTCAACCTAGGATTGTTGCCGGTAGCATGATCTCTCAAATAGCATCCTACGACATTGAATCTACGTTCGACGAATCTACGTTAGACCAGGTAGCTCATCCCTGGTTTGCGGTGCGGGTTCGTTCCAACCAGGAACGGATTGCGTCTCTGCACCTGGAAGAGCGCGGCTACCAGGGCTTTACGCCGTCTTATAAGGTCGAGCGCCGGTGGTCAGACCGGACCAAGGAGATTGAGCAGTTCCTTTTTCCGGGTTATGTGTTTTGCCGCCTCGATCCAAGCGATCGCCTGCCGGTGCTGACGGCGCCAGGAGTGGTAGGCCTGGTGGGTTGCGGAAGGATTCCGACGCCGATCCCGGATCACGAAGTCGAACGAATTCGCAGGATGGTACAATCGGGATTACTTGTTACACCTTGGCCTTTCTTGGAGTTAGGTCAGACGGTCCTGATCGAACAGGGACCCTTGGCGGGGGTCGAAGGTATTCTCGAAGAGGTAAAGGGGAAATGTCGCCTTGTTGTATCTATCAATCTGCTTCGCCGTTCCGTGGGAGCCGAAGTGGATCGACACTGGGTGCGTCCGGTCAAGGCATCCAATCGCATGGCTGCTGTCTCGGTGGATTGAGGGCCGGGCCGAATAAATAGGATGCCTGTAATGAACTACCGCGCATGTCTGCCTACGTTGTTACTTTTGATTACCTCTGTTTTTTTGGTCCAGGCGCAACCTGTTCCAACGCCTGGGCAGCCCACGCCTCCGGGACAGAATCCCCAACAACAGCCCGACAACTCCAATGCGCAACCCCCCGCGATTCCGCGGGAGCTGCCGCAAGATGCGATTCGCCCCAACTATGTTCTGGGACCCAATGACCAGGTACTTATTCGGGCGCCAGAAGTAGAGGAAATAAACGAGAAGCCGTTTCGAATCGACGCGGAAGGCAACATCAATCTCCCCCTTCTCGGCCGGTTGCGCGCGGGTGGGATGACGGTTCAAGAGCTAGAGGCTGATCTGGTGCGCCGGCTGCGCGAGTATGTGCGCGAGCCCCAGGTTATCGTCACGGTAGTCCAGTTTCGCAGCGAGCCCGTATTTTTCGTCGGAGCTTTTAGGAATCCCGGAATCTATCCTTTGCAGGGCCGCCGAACACTGGTGGAAATGTTGACAGCCATCGGTGGACTTCAGCCTAATGCGAGCCGGCACATAAAAGTCACGCGCCGGGCCGAATACGGCGCCATCCCGCTCCCAAATGCTGTTGACGATCCCGAGAAAAAGATCAGCACGGTGGAAATCAGCATGGGAAGTCTGAGAGAAAATGTGAACCCTGCCGAAGACATACTCCTGCAGCCGTATGATGTCATTTCAGTAGAACGGGCCGAAATGATTTATATCAATGGCGAGGTCGGCAGGGTCAACGGCCTGGAATTGGGCGAGCGGGATTCCATCTCGATCACGCAAGCGTTAACGCTGTCGGGAGGGTTTGGAAGAGATGCGAACCGTTCCGAAGTTCGGGTGTTGCGGCCGATCGAAAATACCAATCGGCGCGCCGAGATTGACATCAACGTCCAACGCGTCTTAGAGGGAAAAGACAACGATTTTCCGTTGCTGCCAAACGATCTGCTTTATGTTCCAAGGTCCTATAAGCGGATAATCTGGACTACCATCGGACAAATCGTCCTCCAAACGCTGCCGGTCACGCTCATAACGCTGATTCTTCGTTAAGTGAATCGCGTCCGCAGCAGTTTCGCAATGATATACTGATGCTTCACATGCGTGCCCCCGCCAATCGAAGTCTGTCCGTACACCGCTGGCTGCCGCAGGTGCTCGCGCTGCTTCTAGCTGCTGGACCGGTTCAAGCGGGCGAGCAGGCTCCCGCGGCGCCCCAGGCCGCGCCCAACCCGCCGAGCACCCAAGCCGCTCCCAAGCCCCCAGCCAGCACGCCGTTACCTCTGCCGATGGTGCAGAGTCTTAAGGTAACCGCACTGGCCGGAAATCACGCAATGAACGATCTGGAGCGCGGTCTCATGTCGCCCTTGGTGGTCCAGGTCCTCGATCAAAACGATCGTCCCGTGGAAGGCGCCGAGGTCGTATTCCGATTTCCTTTGAATGGCCCGGGAGCTACTTTTCGCGGAGGCAATACTTCACAAACGGTCCGGACGAACGGGCAGGGCCAAGCGGCCGCGGTAAATTGGACCGCCAACGATCAAGTTGGCGATTTTTCCGTGCGGGTGACTGCCGCATACGGCAATCAACTGGGCGAGACAACGGTTACGATGACGAACGTGACTAGAATTGTGGAAAATGCCAAGGGGGGCAAGAAGCAAACCAAGTGGTACTCGTCCAAATGGGTCAAGATCGCGCTCATCGCCGGCGGGGCAGCCACTATCGCGGGTATCGTTCTGGCGACGCGCGGTGGTAGTTCCAGCCCCGCGCCCAGCATTACCATAATCCCGGGCTCGCCCACCGTGGGAGGGCCGCAGTAGTCGATGCGCCGTCTTTGGGCTGTCCTCCTCGGAATCGCCCTGTCGATCGGGCCTCTTTGTTCACAGCAGACCTCCCTGACCGGTCCGGTCGAAGGTTATACGTTTGATTTGCCCAGCCAAAGTTTTCGCGCCGTGATCGGGCTGCCGGGCTCCGCGTCTTTCGGACCGGCTCTGACAAGCGGGTTCGTTACCGGCTCGGTTGCGCCGCACAAGAATTACGCCATTGGTTTTCAGCCAGGCAGGAGGCGTGGTGTAGCCACGGTTGGGCGTGCCTCGGCAGGGGAAAGCGCAATCAACAGTGGCATGCTGGTGACTGGCTTGGATTCCAGTCCGGTTTCGACCCGGATTTCCGGGCTTTCGCGCCAGCCCGACGTCATCGTCTGGTCGGGGGACGGTTCAGTCGCCGTCCTGTATTCCAGGAGCGGAGCTTGGTTGCAAGTGCTGAGCGGCCTTCCCGCTGCTCCACAGGCCGCGGCCCTGGTGGATATTTCCTCGTTGGGCGGCTCACTTTCCGCAGTCGCGACCGATCAGCAGGGCCAGAACGTAGCGCTCGGGATTCAGGGCGTAAATGGCGGGGTTTTTCTGTCGGGCGATGGACGAAATTTCGCTTCTGCGCTAAGCATGGCGAACCCAGCCGCGCTGGCGTTCTCCGCCGATGGAGCCAGTCTGTACATCCTGGACGCCGGGGCTCTTCAGCTAAACGTCTTTGCGGTCAACGATCACAGTTCTCAGATTTTCCCTCTTAGCGGTCTTCGATATCCCTCGGCTATAGCGGCAGGTGTGGATGCCCGAGGCCGTCCGATTGTGTACGTGACCGGCGCCAGTGATCAGATTTTTCAGGCTTACGACCCTTCTTCACGGCAGCTCATGGTTAGCCTCCCGCTCTCCTTCCAGCCGACCGGCATTGCCGCCTTCGGATCAAACAGCTTTGTCATCCACTCCCCGTCGCAATCAGGCGACCCGTTGTGGCTTTACGCGAGTCAGCCTCAGCCGTCTGTTTATTTCGTCCCTGCGGCGCAGTTCAACGCCGGAGAAGTGAATTGATGGGCTTCGCGTTGGTTCGGGCCGCATTGGTACTGGGGATGTTGGCGGCTTGGGGGGCCGCGCAGACATTCCCATTTCAGCTCCGGGTGACCTCCACTAATAGCGCGGCTGTCGTGCCCAATGGCTCGACTCTTGGATTTTCGGCGCCCGTCGGCCAGAGTCAGACTATCCGATTGACGGCGACATATGACGGGAGCGGAACGGTAACGGTGCCACAAGATCCCCAGATTTTCGGTCCGCCGGATTTTACCGCCACTCTCGCAGGAACACCACCTTTAACTTTGAGTCCGGGCGAAAGTTTGATCGTGGATATTCACTATGCTCCCTCTACCGCGAATGGAGAGAACGCACAATTCAATCTGCCGTTCACGGAGACAACGTCGATTACAAATCCTCCAACGGTCTCGCAAAACCAGATCAGTCTGAACTTGCAGGGTACGTCGGATTCCTTCGTATTGAGCTACGTTCTGCAGTCGGTCTTGAATGTAGTGCCGCTGCAGCCCGGGGGGACCATCCCTTTCCCGCCAACGCTGATCAACACTGTTGCCCAGGCGAATCTGGATATAGCCAACGTTGGCAGCAGCTCCGGGCAGGTTACCGCCATTACATTAACCGGCTCACCGGCTTTTAAATTAGTCGGCACGCCGCTGTTGCCGGCGACCGTCGCCTCTGGGAACCAAATCCCGTTAGGCATCAACTATCAGCCGACCGCGGTGGAAACCGACATGGCGCAGATCCAGATCAGCTACGACTCCGGCGCACCCGTCACCATCAACCTGCAGGGCAGCGGCATTTCGCCGATGTTTTCCTACAACATCCTTCAAGGATCCCAAACCACGCCGGTAACGCCGCCGGGACCTATTGCTCTGCCGGACACAAACGCGGGAAGTTCGAGCAGCGTGGTCATTCAAGTTAAGAACACTGGCAATACAACCGGGACAGTTAGTTCCGCGCCGACCGTGACTGGGCCATTTCAGATTTCTAACCCTCCCGTATTTCCACAGGTTTTGATGCCCAATGCCAGCTTTACGTTCACGCTGACGTTTACGCCTACGCAGCCGGGAACTCAGACGGGGCAGTTACTGATCGGAACCGACCTGTTTACCGTTAACGGCAATGGCCTGGGTCCTGACATCGTGTTCTCCTATGTTTCCGGCGCAACCACGATCACGGTCGGCCCCACCGGGTCGGTAATATTCAGTCCCACGGCTGTTGGACAGACCAGCCAGCTCACTTTCATGATCAGTAACACAGGCACGACTGCGGCGAACGTATCGAACATTGGGATAGGCGAACAAAACAGTCCATTCTCTCTGTCCGTACTTCCAAACCTCCCCGCCACTCTGGCTCCGGGTCAGACGGTCCAGTTCAATATCAATTTCACTCCCGTCACGGTCGGTCTCGTCAACGGGACACTGCACATCGATGCAACGACTATTCCGTTGATCGGCTCCGGAACGCCCCCGCCCGCCCTGCCTGCGTATACGATTCAGGGCCCCAGCGGAAACGTGGCTCCTCAGTCGCAGCCCGTCGTCAGCCTCAATTTAGCCAGTCCCTACCCCTTGGCGTTAACGGGAGTGCTCACTATGACTGTCTCGAGCAATCTCGTAGCCGATCAGGCGTTCCAGTTTATTACGGGAGGGCGCACCGTTGCCTTTGTCATTCCCGCTAACAGCACCAATGCGATCTTTGCCAATCAAGGATCGGACCTGCCCCTGCAAGTAGGCACCGTCGCCAGCACAATCACCTTGACGCCGTCGTTTGCGACACAGGCCGGCGGCATCAACGTCACGCCCAGCTCTCCGACGACCTTGCAGTTCACGGTAGCCCCGGCAGCGCCGGTCCTCATCACCGTTGTGCCCGCAAATGAGACGGCCAGCAGTTTCGTACTGAATTTGACCGGTTACTCAACCACGCGTACGCTCACATCGGTGACGCTCCAATTCACAGCGGCGGGCGGGATGACGCTGGGAACTTCTCAAGTGACAATCAACATTCAACCAGCCGCGACGCTTTGGTTCCAAAGCACCGCCTCCTCAGCCTTCGGCGGCCAGTTCGAGGTGAGTCTGCCTTTCACGTTGCAAGGCACGGTCCCCACCGGGAAGACGCTTTTAGAGACCATCGCGTCGATTTCCGCGACAGCCAGCAACGAGGTGGGAACGTCGAATTCCGTGGGCACCAACTTACCGTAAGAAGTCCGCATTTCAAACGGCGGCTGCGGTGGCTACGTCTTTAAGTAATTTTCGGACCTTTTTAAGCCACTCGAGGCGCGAAATCGGATCGGAACCGGAAGGCCGTTCGAGTATTGCCCGCGGATGAATTGCGTTGGTGAACGGCGCAGGCGCCTTGCCAATCAGGACCAGCTTGAAGCCTGCATGCGAGCTGCCCAGGGTTTGGAGCATTTTGACGACGCCTGGAAGCCGCGGATTCAAAACCAGCAGATCGACTCCAACGTTGAGGGTGTTGATCAGTGAAACTGCCTGATCACATGTGAGCGCTGGGAGCGCGCGACATCCGGCTTCGGTGAAAAGCTCGCCGAGCCACCAAACAAACCCAAGATCGTCATCCACGATCCAGACGGTCGTCGGCGCCCGCAGCTGAGTCACCTCATCAGACTCCGCACCTTGTTGCTGGACTTAGGCGAACGAGCTCCCGCCGTTCGGAATTCATGATGCTTGGTCTGAACGGCTACGCCTTTGGCATCGCTGCGAACAACGTTTCCGTGTATGACCAGCTTCAGAGGACAAACACCCGCCAATAAAAACGGCCAGTGCATCAGAAGCTCGATTGAGCTGCCGGCGGGTAGCGGCTCGTTGGCTTCGAACAGAACGCCGCCGCTACTGATATTCAGCGTTCTGCCCAGCCCGAGGCGTTCCACCCGGCCTTTGCGGAGCAACTTATATTCAATATCAAGCGCGATTGGATATCTGCGATTCAATCGTTGATCAACGTGATGTGGCTCTAAAAACCTGACGACTGGCGCCAGGGCGGGAGCGGGGGACATTCTCCCTCCTTATAAAATTTCAACTCGGAATTGACATTTGTACCACTTTGTTCGGATGAGGTCAACAAAGATTCCAAAGAATCTAATTGGTACTAGTACTAGGACGGCGTGCTTGTCTTTCCGGCCTAGTAAACTTCCCCGGTACCAAAGAGACAAGGTTAGGAAAGAGCGTATGAACTATAATTGAAATCTCAGTATCTCTAATCTTACGAGTTAGCAGCTCATGTCACGAACCATCCTTCTCACGCTGCCTCTGATTCTGAGCGCCGGAATTAGCGTTTCGTGCCGCCAGAGTCCGCAGCAGTATGTCGCTAAAGGCAACAACTTTTTCAGCGCGGGAAAATACGAAGACGCAATTATCAATTACCGGAAGGCCATCCAGAGAGATCCTAAATTCGGGGAAGGCTACTACCGGCTCGGCTTGGCGCAACTCAAAACCGGCAAAAGCCGCGACGCCTACGCAGCGTTGAGCACGGCAAGTACATTACTACCGGAGCGTGCCGACGTCAAAGTGACGCTGGCCGACTTCCTGCTGCTAAATTACTTCGGAAACAAGACGCGGCCGGCAGCCCTCTACGCGCAATTGACTAAGTTGAGCGCTGAACTGGTTGCGAAAGATCCGAGTTCTTATGACGGGTTTCGGATCAAAGGCGCCCTCGCTTGGACCGATGGACATCTGAACGAGGCTGAAACGTTCTTTCAAAAGGCGAACGCCCAAAAACCTCTGCAGCCGGCGCTGATCCTGATGTGGGTTGAGGTTCTTTTCCGGGACGGACAGCCCGCGCAAGCCGAACAGCTGGCCCTGAAATTGATTCAAGCGCACCAGGACGCGGGGGCGATGTACGAACTGTTGTATCGCCATTATCAATCGGAGAACCGCTCGGCGGATGCCGAAAACATCCTGCGCGCTAAAGCGAACAATAATCCGGCCAATATCAACGATGCGATCGAGCTGGCGATGTTCTACGCCGCCGCAGGCAAGCGCGATCAGATGACCGCTACGGTGCAGCGCATCCTAGCCGATCCCAAGACCTTTCCGGCTGCCCATCTGAGGGTCGGCGATTTCTATGGCTCGCTGCATGACTGGCCCGAGGCCGTGCGGCAATATCAGGCCGGCGCCGACGCTAATCCCAAAGATAAAGTCGTCTACCTGAAACGTATTTCCGACGCCTGGCTGGCGCAGGGAAAAGGAGATCAAGCTGCCAGCGTGGTCTCCGAGATACTCAAGGAAAGCCCCAAAGACGATAGCGCCAAGGCGGTGAACGCTGCGCTGTTGATGAAGACCGGCAAGCCGGAAAAGATCCAAGCTGCGGTGAACGATTTTGAAGACCTGGTCAAGAAGAAGCCTGACAATCCTCTTCTGCGGTTCGCCCTCGGGCAGGCTTTGCTGGCCAAAGGCGACTCGAATGAAGCGGCTACTCAATTTCGCGAATCACTCAAGGAACGTCCCAGATACCTTCCTTCCATCATGGCTTTGGCGGAGCTGAGCCTATCCAAGAAAGATTACGCCCAGGCGCTTCAATACGTAAGCAGAGCTCTGGCCGTGAATCCACGACTTATCGAGGCGAGGCTGGTGCGAACCTCGGCTCTCCTGTCAACGGAGAAATACTCCGAAGCTCGCTCCGAGTTGACCGCCATGGCGGCCGAACTTCCCCAGAACACCGAAGTTCAATTTCAGATCGCGTCCCTGGACTTGGCCGAGAAGAAATATCCTCAGGCCGAGGCGCGCTTCGAACAGCTCTACCAAAAGGATAAGTATAGGGCGCTCGCCGGATTGACGGAAGCCTACCGCCAGCAGGGCCAGTTCGACAAAGCGATATCGCGGCTGACGCTGGAGCTTGGAAAGTCGCCCGACGCCGTTGCTCCGCACTTCTTGCTGGCTGATACCGCGCTGCGAGCCTCGAAGTACGACCTGGCTCTCCAGCAATATCAGCGCCTGGAGACTCTGCTTCCGCAATCCGCGCAAGTGCGGATGCGGCTGGGCGCGGTCTATCAATTCAAAGGCGACTTACCCAAAGCCATTGCCAGCTTCCAGCAGGCAGCCGAACTCGCGCCGCGCGATCCGGCGACGCTAGCCGCTGTGGCGGACGCGCTTCGCATGTCCGGTAAGAATGCGGAAGCAGTCCGGGGCTATCGACGCCTGCTGGCATTGGATCCCGACAATGCCAATGCGATGAACAATCTGGCGTACACGCTCCTCGATACCGGAGGCGCAATCGATGAGGCGCAGAAACTGGCCGAGCGGGCCTTGCAGAAATCACCGCGCAGTCCTAACTTCGCCGATACTCTCGGAATGATTTACCTTAAGAAGAACCTCGACGACAGCGCCTTGCAGGTGTTTAGCGGCCTCACTCAAAGATTTCCCGACAACCCGGTGTTTCGTTATCATTACGCCCTGACACTCACCCAGAAGGGCCAAAAGGCCAAGGCCAAGACCGAACTGGAAGCGGCCCTGCGCAAAAGCCCTCCCGATGAACTGCGGAAGAACATCCAATCCAGCCTGGCCAAAATCCAGCAATAACGAGCGCGGCTGCGCGCATGTAGTTTTGAGCGTGTGGTTCGCTCGCGCGCTTCCCGCGTGTGCTTCGATAGATAGGTATGCACGCTGAACGGGACAGGCTCCTGGAGTCGAACAGCAGGGAGAAATATTGGAAGCGTTGGGGACCCTACCTGGCGGAGCGTTCCTGGGGCAATCCCCGAGAAGACTACAGCGCGGATGGAACGGCCTGGGATTATTTCACACACGATCATGCCCGCTCGCGCACCTACCGCTGGACCGAGGACGGCATCGCTGGTATCTGTGACAACCACCAAAGGCTTTGTTTTGCGTTCGCTTTCTGGAACGGCCGCGATCCGATCCTGAAGGAGCGGTTGTTCGGCTTGGGAGGGAACGAAGGTAATCACGGCGAGGATGTCAAGGAATACTATTACTACCTCGATTCGACACCGACGCACTCCTACATGAAGTGCCTGTATAAATATCCCCAATCGGAGTTCCCGTATTCGCAGCTGGTGGAGGTGAATCGGCGGCGTTCGAGATCGGAGTTCGAGTACGAACTGATAGACACCGGCGTTTTCGATCAAGACCGGTACTTCGATATCTTCATCGAATACGCCAAGAACGCACCGGATGACATACTGGTGCGCGTTACCGTCATCAACCGGGGGCCGGACGCCGCGACGCTGCACTTATTGCCGACGGTCTGGTTCCGCAATACCTGGAGCTGGGGCTATGGCGTGCCGCGGCCGGAGCTGGCGCGTCTGGATACCCATAGCATCGCCATCAGTGAACAGTCTTTAGGACAGTTCAAGCTGTGGTTGGAGGACGCTCCTCCGCTGCTATTCACAGAAAACGAAAGCAATACGGAGCGTTTGTGGGGCTGGCGCGGAGCCGAAAAATACACCAAGGACGCCTTCCACCGCTACCTTGTCAATGCGGAGAGAGACGCCGTAAATCCTGATGAGACGGGAACCAAAGCCTCGGGCCTCTATCAGATCGAGGTGCAGCCCGGCGGCGATAAAATCCTTCACTTCCGCCTATCCTCCGGAGAAGGCCCGGAGCCGGATTTCGACGGCGTTTTCGCGGACCGTATCGAAGAGGCAAACGAGTTTTACGATTTTGCGCCGGCGCGATTGTCCGATGACGCGCGGATGGTCCAGCGTCAAGCGTTTGCGGGACTGCTCTGGAGCAAGCAGTTCTATCACTACGTCGTCGAGGAATGGCTTAAAGGCGATCCAGCAATGCCACCGCCTCCTCCACAACGCCTGCTGGGACGGAACCACACTTGGATTCAGGTGTACAACGACGATGTCCTGTCGATTCCCGACAAGTGGGAGTATCCTTGGTTCGCCGCCTGGGACCTGGCTTTTCACATGATCCCGTTCTCGCTGATCGATCCGGATTTCGCCAAGCGCCAGCTCTCCCTGCTGCTGCGCGAGTGGTACCAGTCGCCCAACGGCCAGTTGCCCGCTTATGAATGGGAGTTCAGCGACGTCAACCCTCCGGTGCACCCCTGGGCTTGCCTGCGGGTCTTCAAAATCGATAAGAAACTGACAGGCAAAGCGGATTATCAGTTTCTCGAATCGGCGTTTCACAAGCTGTTGATGACTTTTACCTGGTGGGTTAACCGCAAAGACTCCCAAGGCAACAACATCTTCGAGGGCGGCTTTCTCGGCCTCGATAATATTGGCCTTTTCGATCGAAGCAAGCCGCTGCCCACGGGCGGCTACATTGAGCAAGCTGACGGAACCGCGTGGATGGCGATGTTCAGCCTCAACATGCTGAGAATCGCCATCGAATTGACGCCGCATGATCCGGCTTACGAAGACATCGCCAGCAAGTTCTTCGAGCACTTTCTCTATATCGCGAGCGCCATGAACCGCTTGGGAGACGGCGGCCTGTGGGATGAGGAGGAGGGCTTCTTCTATGACTGGCTGCGGCTGCCGGACGGACGCAAGATCCCAATGCGGGTGAGGTCAATAGTGGGGCTCATTCCGCTTTTCGCCGTTACAACCTTGGATGCCGACGCGATCGACAAGATGCCCGGCTTCAAACGGCGCATGACCTGGTTCGTGAAGCACCGGCCGGATCTGTGCGGCAACATCGCTTCCATCACCCGGCACGGGGTTGAACAACGCTTGCTGCTTTCGATGATGCACCCCTCACGTCTCCGGCGAGTGCTCGAAACGATGCTGGATGAAGACGAATTTCTTTCCCCGCACGGAATTCGCGGCGTTTCGCGTTATCACCGGGATCATCCATTTGTTCTGCGCGTCGACGGGCAGGATTATCATGTCGACTACGAACCGGCCGAATCAACGACCGGGATCTTTGGCGGGAACTCGAATTGGCGCGGTCCGGTTTGGTTTCCGGTGAACTTTCTGATGATCGAATCTTTGCAACGCTATCATCACTATTTCGGCGAAGAATTTCAGGTGGAATGTCCGAAAGGCTCGGGTGTGATGATGAATCTCTCGGAGGTTGCGGCGCACCTGTCGCGAAGGCTTTCGCGTCTTTTCCTGAGGGATGAGCATGGCCGCCGGCCGGTGTTCGGAGGGGCCGAGAAATTCCAGACCGATCCGCACTTTCGCGACCACATCCTGTTCTATGAATTTTTCAACGGCGATAATGGCGCCGGCATGGGCGCCAGTCATCAGACGGGCTGGACCGCGCTAGTGGCGAAGCTGCTGCAGCAAAGCGGCGAATAGCCGCACGGACCCGCGATTACGTTCGTTAGCCCCGCAGCAGACGCACCGCGGCAGTCAGTTCATTCGTCGCTTGAGGAGCGCCGGCGGCTCGCGATGCCCCCTCCGCCGACGACTGCTCGTCGCCTTCCCCAGGGGCCAGAAACAGATTCGCTTCCATGCCGTGCTGCTTGGTGTACAAATCGTAATAGCGCCCATGCGCGGCGTACAATTTTTCGTGCGTGCCCCGCTCGACGACACGTCCCGCCTCCACTACCAGTATTTCATCGGCCCGCCGGATGGTCGACAACCGGTGCGCGATCACGAATGTGGTGCGCCCCTGCATTAGGTATTTCAGGCCTTCTTGGATCAGAGCTTCCGATTCGGAGTCGAGGCTGGAAGTGGCCTCATCCAGAATCAGGATGCGCGGGTCCGCCAGAATCGCGCGCGCGATCGAAACCCGCTGCCGCTGGCCACCCGAGAGTTTCACTCCACGCTCGCCGACGATGGTGTCATACTTTTTCTCGAATCCTTCCGCGAATTCGTCAACACGAGCGATCCGGCACGCCTCCATGATCTGCTCTTCAGTCGCATGTGGCCGGGCGAAAGCGATGTTCTCGCGAATGGTGCCGTCGAACAGAAAGGTCTCTTGCAGCACCACTCCAAGTTGCGTTCGGAAGGAATCCAGCCGGACCGTGGAAAGGTCGACGCCGTCCACAAAGATGGCTCCGCTTTCGGGCGTGTGAAAGGCCGTGATCAAGCCAATGATGGTCGATTTACCGGAGCCAGATGACCCGACCAGTGCCGTCACGGTATCGGGTTCAGAGCGGAAGGAAACGTCGTGAAGCACCGCCTTGCCGGCGTCGTAGGAGAAATCAACGTGGTCGAAGACTATTTGGCCCGTAATGGGCGGCAGCGAAACTGCCCGGCGCGGATCGGCATCCTCGGGCCGTTCGCGCAAGACCTCGCGTGTGCGCTCCAATCCCGCTAGGGCCTCGGTAAGCTGCGTGCCGATGGCGACGATCTGGAACATGGGCGCGATCAAGAATGCGAGGAACATGGTGTAGCTCATGAAGTCGCCTAAGCTCATGGTTGGCGGTACCGCAGTCATCTTGCGCGCGCCCACGAACATGATCAGCGCGCCAACCAGACCCATCAGCACAGTAGCAGAGAGGCTCATGAAAGACGTGGCCGTCAGACTCTTGAGAACGTTATCGAGCAGCCGCTGCACGCCTTTGCCGAAAACCTCTTCTTCGCGCTCTTCGGCATGATACCCCTTCACCACGCGGACTCCCCCGAGCGATTCGGTCAGCCGACCGGTCACTTCGGCATTGATTTTTCCTCGCTCGCGGAAAATGGGCCGGATGGTGGTGAATGCTCTGCGCAGCACCAGCAGGAACGCGATCATGATCACCAGCGCGAGGACGGTGAGGAGCGTGCTGATGTATAGCAACACTCCGAGAACCATCACGGCCATCAAGACGCCGCCAATGAACTCAATCAGTCCGGTACCGAGGAGATTCCGAACGCCTTCCACGTCGGTCATGATCCGCGAGACCAGCACGCCAGTTTTGTTGGCGTCGTAGTAAGTCACCGGAAGGTGGCCGACATGCGCCTGGACCTTGCGGCGCAATTCCGCGATTAGCTTTTGGCCGGCCTTGGAAACCAGTTGCGTCATCCCGAACGAAGTAGCGCCCTGAATTATGGTGGCAGCGAGCACGGCCAGCACCAGGGGCTCGAGCCACTGGATCTGGCGTTTGTTGATGACGTTATCGATAAGGAACTTGGTCGATCCGGGCAGCACTAGACTGCAAACCTTGTTGATAAACATCAACAAGAAGCCAATGGCCAGAACGCGCCGCCGGGGGCGCATCATCTCGCGGATATCGGGCCACAGCTCGCGCAATCGCTCGGACGAGCTCTTTTTCGAAGTTTTCGGATTCACGACAGTTTAAACTATTGTATTTGATGCACCCCTATCGCCGTCGGATGCCGAGCTAAGTCATGCCGAATCTTTACGCAGGAACGTCAGGTTTTGCCTATCCGAGCTGGAAGCCGGACTTTTATCCCGAGAAGCTGCCTTCTAAGAAATTCCTCTCTTATTACTCCGAGCGGCTGAACGCAGTGGAGGTCAACTATACCTTTCGCCGGCTTCCTTCGGCCTCCACTCTTGAAAACTGGGTGACCGAGACGCGGGCGAGTTTTGTGTTTCCGTTGAAGGCGCACATGCGCATCACGCATATTCAGCGGCTAAAGCCATCGGAATTCACCGAAGTGTTCTTTCGGGCCATCGAGCCTCTGCGGGCGGCCCGCCGCCTGGGGCCGGTGCTTTTTCAACTGCCGCCGGCGCTCAAGTGCGACGAAGCCCTGCTCGCCGATTTCCTGGCCACGCTGCCGCGCGATATCCGCTGCGCGTTCGAATTCCGGCACCCGTCGTGGCTGGCGCCTCCGGTTTATCAATTACTCGAAAAGTATGGCGTGGCGCTGTGCCTGGCGGAATCGGAGAAGCTGGTCATTCCCGAAATAGTAACCGCTAACTTCGTTTATTCGCGGCTGCGAATGCCGGAATATTCGCCAGACGATCGCAACGAGATCGCCGAGCGCGTGCAGCAGTTACTCGGCCAGGGCCGTGACGTTTATGTGTTTTTCAAGCACGAAGAGACGCCAGCGGGGGCGTTATACGCCGAAGAATTGCTGAACCGCTTTCCTTCGATGACACCATCAGCGCCGTGCTGAAAGTGAAGCCACCGTGAGAAGCCGAAGCGTGCGCGGAAGGCTGGAGCGAAGCGTCCAGGGCGCAAGCCGAACACAACCCGCGTGCAGGGAGCGGTAAGATTGGCGCAACGCCGGGATACTGGCGGAATTTTCAGGGAACCGACGCGACGGGTCGACAGGAAGCCAAGCACGCCCAAGGTGATAGGAGCAAAAGCGGAAATCTCCGGCGGCCAATAGAGTCATCGGTGAGCCATTCAGCATCCCCTAGATATCCGTCAGAAGGTATGTATCACCAGAGACTAGACTTGCGATGAACGTGCCACTCGCCGAGACGCCCGGTGCGGCGAACGAAAAATCGAGAAGTGTAGCCGCAAGCAGTGGCGAACATGCGGCGAGCGCTCGATAAGCCCTAAATCGGTATTTGAGTGTACTGTCCCTAATTTTTGACGCGGGCGACGAACGCCTCGTAGGCCTTTGGACTGGCGCGGTTCATGTTGTCGATCATCGCGTTAGCAATCTTTTCGACGTTGGACAGATACTTGGGGTTATTGAATGCCTTCCTCACTTCGGGAACGACATCCTGGATCTTGGTCCAGATGAACAGCAGCTCTCCCCCGCTTTGCAGAAATAGCTCCTGGTTCAGAACACCGGAAGTGATAAACGACGCAGCCATTTCCCAGTAGCTGGTCACCATGCGCAGGGAAGCGTCCTGCTCGGAGCCGGGCGGGCACGCGGCTTGAAGCTCGGCTAGCGTCTTCACTTTAAGTCCTGCGAACCATTTGCGGGCCTCGCGCATCCGCTCGTCCCGGCGCAGCTCATACAACTTCAGAATCAGATTCACATCATCGTAAGTAGCCTGGTTGTCCATATATGGTTCAGTGTATGAGAAAACGAGGCCTGTCCGGGCACATCTTCTTAGGTATGCCCGCGGCACTACCCGCCATCAACAAAGAAGAAGAGCTACACTGGCTGGCGCTCCGCCTGGTTCCGGGTTTGGGAACCAGCAAAGCCGGCCGGCTCATCGAGCAGTTGCGAACGCCGCAAGCGATCTTCCGCGCTTCCCGGTCCGATCTCGAAGCGAGCGGTCTGTCTGGAAGCGTCGCACAATCGATCGCCAGCGGCTGCACGTTCGAAGACGCCGTCGATCAACAGCAGAAGATGCTCGAGACCGGAACGGCTCTGGTAGCCATCGCCGACCCACGTTACCCGGCACGGCTCAAGGAAATCTTCGACCCGCCCATCGTACTCTTCGTTCGCGGCCGTCAAGAGCTTTTGCAGTCGATCATGCTGGGCATCGTCGGCACACGGCGTCCGACGGCGTATGGCATTGCGGCCGCCGAGCGCCTTTCGCCGGATTTAGCCCAGGCCGGGCTCACCATTGTCAGTGGGATGGCGCGTGGAATCGACACCGCCGCGCATCGCAGCGCCCTCAACGTGGGCGGCGACACCATCGCCGTATTCGGCTGTGGAGTCGATCTCATCTACCCGGCTGAAAATCGCAAACTCGCCACTGAAATCGCGGAAAAAGGACTGCTGCTATCGGAATTTCCGATGGGATCACCGGCCTATCCACAAAATTTTCCGATCCGCAATCGGATCATCAGCGGCATGAGCGTCGGGATTCTAGTGGTGGAGGGAGCGCAATACAGCGGCTCGTCAATCACCGCCAGAATGGCTCTGGAGCAACAGCGCGAGGTGTTTGCCGTCCCTGGCAATATTACGTCGAAAATGAGCTGGGGGCCGAATCTGCTCATCAAACAGGGGGCTAAGCTGGTTCAGGAGTGGAACGACGTGTCGGTGGAGCTTCCTGCCGATGTCCGTCGCGTTCTGATCGCCAAGGCGCAGGCGCGCTACGGCCAGATTCCCTTGGAAACAAAGGATGAAACGACCCCTCCAGCATCCGAGATCAGTCCCGCTAGCCGAAGCCTGCTGAAGTCCCTAAAGGCTGACTTGCCGACGCATATCGACGAACTACTGGAAACTTTTGATACTCTTACATCATCAGAGATAATTGCGGGACTGTTCGAGCTCGAAATGCTCGGTCTCATCCGGCAACTCCCCGGCAAGAACTTTGTTAAAGTGTGGTAGGCTTATGGCCGTCATATAGTGTGGACTGTTAGTCCATCACTCAATTGTAAGCATTCTTACGGATTCTAATCATGGCAAAATCTCTCGTCATCGTCGAATCGCCGGCGAAGGCGAAAACTATCGGAAAATATCTCGGAAAGCAGTACGTCGTTAAGGCTTCGCTCGGGCACGTCAAGGATCTTCCGAAGAAGGACCTCGCTGTAGACGTGGACAAGGGCTTCGAGCCGCATTACGAGGTGATCGAAGGCAAAAAGAAGCTCATGTCCGAGCTGAAGGCGGCGGCCAAGGGCATGGATTCAATCTACCTGGCGGCTGACCCGGATCGCGAAGGCGAGGCCATCTGTTTCCACCTCCAGGAAGAATTGAACGGGTCTAAGAAAGGCCCGAAGTTTTACCGGGTGATGTTCAACGAGATCACCGCCAACGCTATTCGAAAAGCGTTTGAGAAGCCGGGCTCGGTGAATTTGAATCTGGTGGACGCGCAGCAGGCCCGCCGCATTCTCGATCGCCTGGTGGGCTATAAGATTTCACCGCTCCTGTGGGACAAGGTTCGTCGGGGGCTTTCCGCCGGGCGCGTCCAAACGGTAGCGCTGCGGTTAATTGTAGATCGCGAGCGCGAAATCCGCGCGTTTATCAAGCGCGAATACTGGACTATCGATGTCCAGCTCAATGCCAAGAAGCCGCCGGTGCTTACGGCGCGGTTCACCAAGAAGGACGACCAGGCGCTGGAGGTTGCAGAAGAAGCGGCGGCGAAATCGATCGTCGATCAGCTGGATAGCGCCAAGTACCTGGTCCACTCCGTCACCACGCGCGAAAAGAAGCGCAATCCGGTGGCGCCTTTTATCACCTCCACACTGCAGCAGGAATCGTCACGCAAGCTTCGCTTCAGTGTGAAACGGACCATGATGCTGGCGCAGCGGCTGTACGAAGGCGTGGAGTTGGGCACGGAAGGATCAGTCGGGTTGATCACCTATATGCGTACCGATTCTACCCGCGTGTCCGCCGACGCGCTGGATGAAGTACGCAAGCTGATCACGGAGCGGTTCGGCGCGGCGTTCTGTCCGCCGGCGCCCAACGCATACAAAAGCAAGAAGGATGCGCAGGACGCGCACGAAGCGATTCGTCCGACCTCCGCGATGCGCACTCCGGAATCCCTGGCTTCGTTCCTGCAAGAGGACGAGCTGAAACTGTATCGGCTGATCTGGATGCGCTTCGTGAGCTCCCAGATGATGCCGGCCGTGTTCGATCAGACCACGATCGATGTGGCTGCCAAAGGTAAAGACGGCGCGACGTACATGTTCCGCGCTACGGGCAGCGTGCCGAAGTTCAAGGGCTTCCTGGAGGTCTATGAGGAAGGGAAAGACCAGAAAGACGAGGACGACGAAGAGTTGAAGCATCGCCTGCCATCCGTGCAGGAGGGCGAGGAGCTGAAATTCAAGTCCATTCTGCCGGAGCAGCACTTCACTGAGCCGCCACCGCGCTTCAACGAAGCGACGCTGGTGAAGGAGCTGGAAGCCGACGGCGTGGGTCGGCCATCCACCTATGCGTCCATTCTTTCCACCATCCAGGAACGCGAATACGTGAAGAAGGAAGGCGGCAAGTTCGTGCCGACCGAGCTCGGCATGGTGGTCACGGATCTGTTGCTCGAGAGCTTCCAAAATCTCTTCGATGTGACTTATACGGCTCGGATGGAAGCCGATCTGGACGAGATCGAAGAAGGCAAAATGGATTGGCGCGCGGCCATGTCGGATTTCTACGAGCGTTTCCAGAAAGACCTGGAATACGCCGAACGCCACATGACCGACATCAAGCGCATGGAGAAGCCCACCGACCTGATCTGCGACAAGTGCGGCAAGCCGATGGTGATCCGCTGGGGGCGGCATGGCAGCTTCATCGCCTGCACTGGATATAACGAAAAGAACGCCGAGGGCGAGCCCGCGTGCACCAATACGCGCGAGCTGACGGTGGATCTTCCCGATGTCGACAAAGTAGATTTGACCGAGCAGGACGCCGAGGAATACTGCGAAAATTGCGGGCGTCCGATGGTGCTCAAGAAAGGGCGCTTCGGGCAGTTCTATGCCTGTTCCGGCTATCCGGACTGCAAGACCACCAAACAGATCGGCGGGGAACAGAAAAAGTCGGACGTGCCGCTGGATGAGAAATGCCCGCAATGCGGCAATAATCTGGTATTAAAACACGGGCGCTTCGGCGAGTTTACCGCGTGCAGCAATTATCCGAAGTGCAAATTCGTCAAGCAGAAGACCATCGGCGTGCCCTGTCCGAATTGCTCACAAGGCGAAGTGGTGGAGCGGCGCTCCAAGCGCGGCAAGACTTTCTACGGCTGTAGCCGTTATCCGGAATGCGACTTTGTGGCATGGGGCAAACCCCTCTCTGAAAAGTGCCCGGAATGCGGATCAAGCTACCTGGTCGAGAAATGGCTCAAGGCCGGAGGGTTTGCCCAATGCCCCAACGGCGAGTGCAAGTATAAGCGGCCGATAGCGCCGGTGGAAGCGACCGCTTAAAGCCTACGAGCTTACAGTGATGTCGTACTGCGCGGTCGTGATCCGGTCTTGATCCGGTGGAGCGCTTATCGTATAGGTATATTTCGTTCCTGCCGTCGCGCCGCTGCTGAAATCTTCGGTGTTATGCCCTTGACTGAGGCTGAGGGTATAATTGCTGCAATTTTCGAATGGACAACCGGGCGGGTTAGTGAAGCTGAGCGTGCAGGCGTAACTGGCATTGAAGTCGGCCCCGCCGTTCGACGAAATGCTTATTGTCGCGTTGGGGGGAACCGCAACGCCGTTCGCGTTGATGGTGATGTGCGTCGCTGCATCGGCAGTCGCTTTTGCTGATTTCGGATTCATGTCTTTCGTCTCCTTGTTTTATTCTTCGGTCTACTTCGCTGGCGCCCGAAAGTTCGGGTCGTCGAGGATTTTCCGGACCCCAGGATCATCCCGGAGGTCGTCGATGGTTTGGCCGTTTGCCATAGCTTTTGAGATCCATCCCAGCGCCTTCGGGCGGTCTCCCAGGCTTTCGTACGCCTCGGCCATGCGGGCTAAAACCGCGCCATCCGTGGGAGCCAGCGCGACGGCCGTCTCCAAATGACTGATCGCATTCGAAGGTTCCTGAAGCTTAGCATAGACGATCCCCAGGCTCGACTGGATGGTGGGGTCTTGGGGATGTAGCTTTACCGCATCTTCGAGCAATGGCAACGCGCGCCGGAAGTCAGCAGCGGCGTCATTATTTTTATCCAACCAAGTGTATGCGTTCGCCAGATTGATCCATACGCGATAATCGTTGGCATTAAAAGCCAGCGCTTTTTCATATTGCTGGGCCGATTCGGCATAGCGGTGTTGCTGGTAGTACACATTACCGAGGTTGGTGTAAGCGGGATAGGATGGGCTGATCTGGATACTTTTCTGAAGGGCGGCAGTAGCTTCGCTCAGCTTCCCGCTACCGCGCAGTGCGGCCGCGAGGTTGAGCCACGCGATCGAGTTATCGGGCGTTAGATCCACCACCTTGTGCAATTGAACCGCGGCCTCTGGAAAGCGGTGCTGCCGGTAATAGAACAGGCCGAGCTTGTTGAGATTGTCCCAATAGTCGGGGCGAAGAGCGACCGCGCGGACCAGGGTCTCCTCGGCGTCTTTCAGGCGGCCCTGCGCCTCGTAGACGCTCGCAAGTCCGAATAGAGCGTCGGCACTGCGCGGGTCCAATTGGAGCGCATGCTGGAACTCCTGCAGCGCCAAGTCGGTCTTGCCGGTTTCGTTATGAATACGACCCAGGGTCACGTACACGGGCGCGAGTTGATCGTCAATCTGCACGGCACGCTCGCAAGCGGCAGACGCCTGGTCGATCCAACGTGGGTTCTGATCCGTTCTATAACGCACCAAATAGGCTTCGCCCAATCCGGCATACGCCAATGCGAAGCGGGGATCGGTCTTGACCGCCTCCTCGAAGGCGGCCAGCGCCTGGTCCAGGTTGCCGGGCTTGTCGTAACGGCGAAGGAGTCCCAGCGCTTTCAGATATAGTTCGTAGGCGGCGGGCGAGGCGGCGCCGCCGGTGGAGCGCAGCATATCGCTCGGCACTGTGACGTTCATCAATCTGGCGAGCTTCGAAATAGCGGAGTTCTGCAGCATGGCAAAGTCGCCGGTGCGATCTTCCACCTCTTCGGAGCCCAGTTGTCGCAGGCGTTTGGCATCGATTAGATTGACGACCAGCCGGATATCGGAGCCGGTCCGCTCCACCGTTCCGGTTACCACCAAAGTGGCGCCGAACTCCTTTTGGGCGGCGGCGGCATCAGCCACCTTGCGGCGGCGCACCTCACTGGCCGGTACCACCCATAGCGATTGGTTGCCAAACTCGAGATTAGAAAGCCTGCCGGTAAGGCTTTCCATCAAGCCGTCGGCCAGGACATCGTTACCGGCTGTGCTTCCAATCACGCTGAATGGCAGCACCGCTATATGTTTTTCGCTGGGACCGAACAGGGCCGCGACGATGCGCTGCCGCGTGGACGGAACGAGCAGCAGAATCGCCAGCAGACCTGGAATCACGAATGTCGCCGCCAGCCAGAGGCCCTTCAGTCTTCGCGCGGTAACCGGAGGCGAGAACGCCGACTGCGCGGCCGATTCGACATACTGCTTAAGCTCGGACCGTGCCAGCGTCCGGGTGTTCGCCCGGTCCACTCCGGTTTCCAATTTTTCGAGATCAGCCAGCATCTCAGAGGCGCTCTGATATCGGCGCGCCGTATCCTTGGCCAACGCATGGTAGACGATCTCTTGCAATGCAACGGGCACGTCTTCCATGGACGCCGGCGGCGAGTTCACCACCGCCATCAACATGCCAGGCATGGTGTCGCCTTGAAAAGGCAAACGTCCGTTGAGCATCTCATATAGAACCACGCCCAGCGACCACAGATCGGTACGCTGATCGAGTGGCTTGCCGAGAGCTTGTTCCGGTGACATATACGCCGCGCTCCCCGAGATTTCGGTACTCAACGTGGCGCTGGCCGATTGGATGGCGCGGGCCAGGCCGAAATCCACGATTTTGACCACGCCTTGCCTGGTGATGATCGTGTTGGAGGCTTTGATATCGCGGTGAATAATGTTGTGGGAGTGGGCTTCGGCCAGCCCGCGCGCCATTTGGAGACTAATCGATATTGCCTGAGCCGGAGGAAGCGGGCCGCGCCTGATTCTCTGCGCCAGCGTCTCGCCGTCATAATACGCCATGACGATGAAAGCGGCTCCGTCGGCTGTTTCCTCGATGGCATGGATAGTGCCGACATTGGGATGATCCATGGCGGATGCCGCCCGCGCCTCACGCAAGAACTGCGTCCGGATCTTTTCGTCCGCGTCGACATCAGGAGGGAGAAACTTGAGCGCTACGGTGCGATTCAGCTTGGTGTCCAGAGCCTTGTACACCACGCCCATCCCGCCGGCGCCCAACTTATCGACGATCTGATAACTATTGACGGTTCGCACCGCGCCGGATGCGGGACTAGAAGGGTCCACGAATTAGCCTCGGGAGCGCGGACATCGAAACGCCCAAAAGTAGTATACAGCACGGCCAGTCTCGCCTGTTTCTTCGATTCGCGTTCGCGTTGTGCGAGTATCAATTGCGGTGGAATTCAAGCGGCGGGCTATGCGATCGGGCGGAATTTTAGCTGTCTTATTAATCGCCGTGTATTTTCTTGCCATGGCGGGCCAGGGCCTCAGCGCGGGATTCACCACCGACGATCTGGTGAACTTGGCCGCCTATTCGAATGAATCCCCGGCGGCGCTTCTCAAGGCCGTACTTTTCTACTTTTCGCCTTCTTACCGGCCTTTGGGCGGCCTCTTCTTCTACCGTCCGCTGTTCGCGCTCGCAGGATTCCATCCCTTACCTTACCGGGCTTTCTGTTTCGCGTTTCTCGCCATGAATCTAGTGCTGCTAAATCTGGCGATCCGCTGGATCACCGCTTCGTCTGAGATAGCAGCTCTCTCTACGTTAATTGGCGCGTTTCATCCCCGGCTCGTCGACCTCTATTGGAACAACGGCGCCGTCTACGACATCCTCTGTTTCACTTTTTATTTCGGGGCGATGGCCTATTATGCGCGGGCGCGGCGGAGTGGTCCGTTGCTGGACCTTCGGCGAACCGCCGTGCTCTTGGCCCTCTACGTAGGGGCGCTCGACGCCAAGGAGATGGCTGTAACTCTGCCCGTGCTATTGATCCTCTACGAACTAATCTATTTCCCGCCCGCTGGTTTCAACGTCCGGAAAATTGGCAAGTGGGCAGTTACCAACTGCCGCCCGGCAGCAATCGCCGGAGTCATGACGATGCCCTACATCTGGGGCAAAATGCTTGCTCAGAGCCCATTCGCCCAGCTAAGCACCTATCATCTGGAGATCACGCTCAGCCAATTTCTGACCGCCTACGGCGCGTATCTGGATGCTTTCTTTTTTCGTGATCATCTGTTTGGGGAGATGCAGACTGCCATACTCTTGGCGGCTATGTTAGTGGTCGCGCTGCTGATGAGGTCCCGGGATTTGGCCTTTGCGTGGTCGATTCTTCTGTTCAGCTTTCTGCCGATCGCATTCATTCCCGTGAGAGCCGCGTACGTGCTCTACATTCCCCTCGTCGGCTGGAGTTTCTATGCGGCAGCGCTCCTGGTGTCATTGCGAGAGGCAGTCGTTTCATCCGGCAAATCAATCGGGCATGCTCAAATGCGCAAGGTGGCGTTCTTTCTGCTGGTCCTGGTATTGCTATTGCGCGCCTATCGCATCCAACGGCTGCGGATGTACGGCGAGTTGACGCTCGCGCAGCCGGTGATTCGCTCGGTGCTGGGAGAACTCGATCGCCTGCATGCCAGCCTTCCTCGCGGCGCGCGGCTACTAGTCGTTAACGACCCGCTTCCGCACCCATATGAGCTCCTGCTGCTGCTGCGGCTATATTTTCACGACCCCACGCTCGAGCTGGACCATGGGCTTTCAAGTCATCAGTACGTAATGATATGGTGCGGAACGAAACTGTACCTGCTGGATGCCAAAGCCGTGCCCCCTTGCTGATAGTTATTACGATATCGTATATTACGATAATGAGATATACGAAACTGGCCATAACCATTCTGCTGGCGACGATAGGCCACGCTCAGACTCGCGCCCACTCCGAAGCTAGCATTACGATCAACCTGGAAGCGGCCCCTGCCGTAGCGCTGCCTCTGTTTGGCCCGGTTCGCGAGGCGGAATGGGCTCGCGGCGGGAGCCCTGTGATGCTCTATCCTGGCGCTGGTAAGCAGCCGGTGGGCAGCGTCTTTACGACGGCCGATAAGAGCAACGACGTCGTTTGGGTCATGACCCAGTTTGACGAGCGCACTCTGGAAGTGGATTACGCGCAGGTTTTCCCGAATGTTTGGGCGGGTGAAATTCTCATTCGATTGAAAGCAGTGGGCAAGAACCGCACACTGGCCACGGTGACTTACCGGCGCACGGCGCTGTCACCGGAAGCCGATGAGGGCGTAGAGGCCTTTGGCCGGCACTTTCCGCAGCAGCGAGAGCATTGGCAGAATGCCATCAATCAGCGGCTGCGGTCCATCGCGGAGCAATATGGCGAGTATAACTGAGCTGACCGACCCGGAATTCGTACGCATGTTCGAGGGCTGCGAGCTAACGACCGACAACTTCCATCACCGGGATCACATCCGGCTGGCGTGGATATACGTGCAGCGCTACGGAGAGCTGGAAGCCCGGGTGCGCATCGCTGGAGCAATCCGCAAATTCGCTGCCCATCATGGCAAGAGCGACAAGTATCATGAAACACTTACTGTCGCGTGGCTGCGTCTGGTCGCTTGCGCGGTGTCGCGGGCGGCACAGGGCGCCAGCTTCGAACAGTTCACTATCGAGGCTCCTGAGTTGCTCGATAAGCGAACCATCGAGAAATTCTATTCGCCCTCAGTGTTGGAGTCGGAAGAAGCCCGCGCTTCCTGGGTGGAACCCGATCTTCAGCGGCTGCCTTGACGTGAATCAGGATGACGTGTATCAGCCCGAGGTGTGGCAGCCCGAGGTGTGTCACGATTGAAGTAGTGCGCATGGCGCTTCTGCTGATTCCCCGGATTCATCGCACCACTCATCAGATCGGCCTGTATATTGAACGCTCGGGCTTGGGCCTCAACCAGGGGGAAGCGCATATTCTTGCGCATTTGGCTGGCGCGGGCGATTGCACGGTGGGAGAGTTGCATAAGGCCTTTGCGCATAAACGCTCGACGCTGACCAGCTTTTTGGATCGCTTGGCCGAGCGCCGTTTTATTCGGCGCGAGGTCCGTTCCGAAGATCGCCGCAGCTTCGTCGTCAGTCTTACGCCGGCCGGTAAGGTGGTGGGGCGGAAAATCCATCGCCATCTGGCGGCCCTCGAAAAGGCGGCCTTGCGCGGCGCGAAACCCTCCAAGACCAAGGCATTCACGGACCTGATCGGAGCCGTGGAAGAGGCCGCGACCCGGCTCTGAAAGCTATGCCGAAGCCTGACTACGGTCTGGATGCGCCCAAACTGGTTCGGCGGTTCGCCGTTCGCGGCGCGTTGTTCATCGCGTTCGGGGGCCTGCTCTATTACTCGAATCGCAATACCAGCCCCGGGGCAGCCCTGGCGATCGCAAGCATCTCGCTCGCGGTGGGGATCGCGTTCGCGGCCATAGCGATCATCATGGTTTGGAGCAGCCGAGTCGCCAAACCCAAGGTGGTTCACCGTATTCTCGACACGATTCCCTGGCGTGGCGACGAAAACGTCCTGGACGTCGGATGCGGCCGTGGATTATTCCTGATCGCAGCGGCTCAACGGCTGAAGAACGGCAAGGCCACCGGCGTGGACATCTGGCGGCAGGAAGATCTCTCGGGGAACACTGCTGAAGCGGCCTTGATCAACGCCAAAGCGGAGGGCGTAGCTAATCGGATCAAAATCGAAAATACCGACGCCCGCAAGCTGCCCTTCGGCGCCAATACCTTCGATGTGGTCGTTTCCAGCCTGGCGATCCACAATATCGACGGGAGCAACGAGCGTGCCAAGGCCCTGCGCGAGATGGCTCGCGTGCTGAAGCCCGGCGGCTACCTGGCCATTCTCGATATTTTCCATACCGGTGAATACGCCAAGCTGTTCCCTCAATTGGGCTTGACGGACGTGCGGCTTTCTCCGCTCATGTTCCTGTGGTGCGTTCCCACCCGTATTCTGACCGCCCGAAAACCGTCCTGAAAGGAAACATGCTCCTGGCCGCCGGAGTCCAATGCGTGGATGGGGGCCGTGCGCGTAAGAAACGTACTCTATTGAAAATGTTTGAATAACGTGTTATGTCTATATAGATTCGGAGATTATCGCCATGGCCACCACAGTCTGGAAGGGGCATCTCACCTTCGGTCTCGTTTCCTTTCCCGTTAAGCTCTTTACCGCCGCGCGCCCGGACGGTATCAGCTTTAATCAGCTCCATAAAACCGACAACTCCCGCATCAAGCAGGTAATCTACTGCCAGGCGGAAGACAAGCCGATTCCGCGCAGTGAAATCGTTAAAGGCTACGAGTATGAGAAGGATCGCTACGTGGTGATCGAAGACGAAGACATCAAGAAGATGGCTCCGTCGACGGCCAAGGTCATGGAGATCCTGGAGTTCGTGAAGTCCGCTGAAGTCGATCCAATTTATTTCGAAAGCTCCTTCTACATGGCGCCGGATAATGCCGGCGAGAAACCCTACGCGCTCCTTTTCGATACGCTAAAGCGCACCGGTTATGTGGGGGTCGCCAAGATCGCGATGCACAATCGCGAGCACATCGCCATCTTCCGGCCAGGCGCGAACGGCTTGGTGATGCACACCATGTATTTTGCTCACGAGGTTCGAAAAGTGGAAGAATTCCGCACCGATACGAGCCTGGTGAGGGAACAGGAAGTGAAGCTGGCCGAGACTCTGGTGCAATCGTTAGCCGCTCCTTTTGAGCCGGAAAAATACAAGGACACGTATAAAGAAAACCTGGAGGCGATGATAGACGCCAAGGTGAAAGGCCAGGAAGTAGTGACGCCGCCCGCGGCCGAGCCCGCCAAGGTGATCGACATCATGGAGGCACTGAAGAGGAGCCTGGCCATCGCCAAGAAGCCGCCGGCTTCCGTCGAAGCCCTGGAAGCGGAAGCTCCCAAGCAGAAATCGGCCGGGAAGAAGCAGAGAACGGCTCGAGGCTAACTAGGCGGCCTTCGGTTTCCGAGCAGGCAGCGGCGCGACCGCCTGAAAACCAGTTCTTTATTTGTGCGCCGCGCTCGGCCGATTTACCGTTAGCTCTCGAGCTGATTCTCGGTACTGGAAAATGTCCCAGGTAAACCTGGCGACGTTATCGCTTCCCCTTCCGTCCGATCACAGTGCGGATGAAGCCGACTTCTTCCTCCCGATAGGGGGTGCCATCGGTGCGAAAAATCTCGTGATGCCACACCGCCGGCTCGCGATCGACATATGGATTAGACCAGGAATCCCACGGAAGATAGGTCTGTGTCTTGCCGGCCACCAGCCCCCAGTTGATGGCCGCTACCTTGTGTTCTTTCGCGATCGGCAGTATTCCCTGGAAGGTGCTTTTATTTCCGCGCGCCATGTACTCGGTGCAAAAGATCGGCCGGTTTTGCGCTTCCAGCCAACTAACGCGCTGCTCAAAATCTTCGGGCGGCCCGTAGTTATGGAAAGACACCACGTCCGACAAATCCAGCTGCGCCTTCTCCATGGCGGTCAGCTTTTCCGGCGCCGACCAATCGCCCCTCCAAACGCCGCTCGTCAGAGGCTGCTTGGGATGTGCCGCCCGCGCCCATTCGAACGCTTTCGGCAGCAACGCCAGCACCAGCGCCAATTTGTTCGCCGGCTCCAGCTTTTCGTAACTGCCAGAGTTCATATTGTCCGGCTCGTTCCAGATATCCCAAGCCAGTATCCGCTTGTCGTTCGCGAATGCTCCCACCACCCCGTTGACATATGCCTCCAAGCGTCCATACTGAGCCGTATCTTCCAGCGCCTTCGCGCCAGGACTTTGCACCCATCCGGAATTATGTACGCCCGGCGTCGGTGGACGTTGTTTTCCCAGGTTTGGCGACGGGTCCCAGCAAGAATCGAACAGTACGAAAATGGGACGGATCCTATGCTTGGCCGCGATCTTCAGAAACGTGTCGATCCGCTGCCGGAAGCCCGCGGCATCCTGCTGCCAAAGCAGATCGTGCAGAAAAACTCGCATGGTATTCATGCTGAGACCTTCCGCCCAGCCCAGCTCCAGATCGATCCGTTGCGGATCGAACGTGTCGGCCTGCCACATCTCCAGTTGGTTGATGGCGGTCGCCGGGATGTAGTTGCTGCCCACCATCCAGCCTTGCTCGGAATACCAATCGCGCGCCGCCGCTGCCCGCCATCGCTGAGCCTCCGCCGGGGAAAGCACGCAGAGCATTATCGCCAGGCTCAAAACAATCTGTCTCATCGGTCTCAACATAACAAATACGATCAGGCAAATACGATCAGACAAATACGATCAGGCAAACACGATAAGATTGAAGCGCAATGCGCCGGGATGCCGACTTTTTCCAGGATCAGGAGATGGACCTCATCTATATCGCAAAGAATCTCAAGGAGGCTTTGCGGCTGGAGAATGCACTAACGGAGTCGGGCGTCGAATACGCGGTTGAGACCGACAAATATAGCGGCGGCTTGCTGTTCCGCAGCACGCGGGTCGGGGCGTTCTTCTATGTCCTGCCGGAATCCCTGGAGCAGGCCCGTGAAGTCATGCACCGGCATAGTTTCCGTTTTCAGGAATGGGAGCACGAATAGTTTGATCGCGTCGCCGCCGTGACTACCATAAGACAGTTCAATTTCAATCTACGTCTCAGTCGGACCTAACCCACAATCGATATCCAGCATTTTCAGTTCTATTCCGCTAAACCCATCCTGGAAGGAAGATTGCATAGCCCTCTTGAGTTGTAACAGGTGGTCACCTAATGGAGTCTCTCAGTTTGTACGGGTGCGAAACCGTTCAGGCGCAGGCGGGCGCAGCGCGGCGATAACTCCGATTGTGTTCGTAAGCGTTGAAAAGGCAGCGAATGGGCCAGGAAAACGATAAGGACACCCAAGTCCACAATGGGAATAAGGGCAACTCTTCGGAAACCGAGAGTTCGCAAACGGGTAGCGGCCGCGACTCCCGACCGAACGGGCCGCAACCCGGCAACGGCAACTCCACGCAAGCACAAAGCGCGCCCGAACAGTTTGCGTCGGGAACGACACAGTTTCTGTTGCCCAAGCAGGCGGTTCATCCAGAACAAGAGCCGTCGCGCCATAAAAAATGGTGGCGGCGCTGGTTGTTTTGGGCAGCACTGGCAGTTCTCGCCATTCTGGCGGTTTTTCTGGTCTTCCATTTTCGCTCGGTTGCCGAAACAAACAGCGCCGGAGCCAAGGCCAAACAGCAACAAGCATCCGCTGCAATCACCGTCGGCCAGTCCAAAACCGGAGATATTAACATCTACGTTAATGCACTGGGCACTGTGACGCCCGTCTATACGGTAACGCTTTATAGCCAGATTACCGGCCAAGTGATTGCGGTCCATTACCAGGAAGGCCAGATCGTAAGTAAAGGCGACCCGCTGATTGACATCGACCCCCGGCCGTACGAGTCGACGCTGACCCAGGCGGAAGGCACCCTGGAGCACGATGAAGGATTGTTGGCGCAAGCGGTTATGGATTTAGCCCGTTACAAGGCGGCGATCGAGAGAAATGCGATTGCGCGGCAACAATACGAAGATCAGGAGAAGATCGTCGTCCAGTACCAAGGTACAGTCAAAGCCGATGAAGGGACCGTTGAATACGATAAGGTGCAGCTCTCCTATTGCCATATCGTTTCCCCAATTACAGGACGCGTCGGACTTCGGTTGGTAGACCCTGGAAACACCGTTTTCGCGGGCAGCGGCGCCACTCTGGTTGTGATCACGCAACTGCAGCCCATCACAGTCGTGTTTAACGTGTCGGAGGACGATCTGCCGCAGGTGCAGGCGCAACTCAAGGGCGGGCGGTCCCTGGAAGTGGATGCATTCGACCGTGCTTTTGATAAAAGCATCGAAGCCGGAAAGCTAACGTCACTGGACAATCAAGTGGACACCACCACGGGAACGGTGAAATTCCGCGCGACATTTCCCAACAAGAATCTCTCCCTTTATCCGAACCAATTTGTAAACGCGCGGCTGCTGGTAAAAACCTTGCGCAAAGTGACGCTAGTTCCGCCGGCGGCCGTCCAACAAAACGGGGTCAACGCTTTTGTGTACATTGTCAAACCCGGTAATACGGTGGCGGTCCAGCAGGTCAAGGTCTTGACTACTAACGATCAAGAGACCGCCATACAGGGACTTAACGCGGGCCTGAACGTTGCAACCAGCGGTTTCGATCGCCTGGAAAACGGCGTGACGGTAGCGGTGCGCGGCCAGCCGAGTCAGCCAAACAATCAAGGTCACGGAAGCAACTCCTCCGCGGGCGGGAGCACCAACACGGCGCCATGAATCCTTCCCGGCCATTCATCCTGCGTCCAGTGGCGACGGCCCTGCTGATGGTGGCGCTCTTTCTGGCCGGGGGCGTGGCCTTCTTCCAACTGCCGATATCAGCTCTTCCCGAAGTGGATTATCCGACGATTCAAGTGCTCACGTTTTATCCCGGGGCGAGTCCGGACGTGGTGGCGTCGGCGGTTACAGCTCCCCTGGAGAGGCAGTTCGGGGAGGTTGCGGGGCTGAGCCAGATGACGTCGACCAGCGCCGGCGGCGTGTCGGTGATTGTGATGGAGTTCCAGCTCACCCTTAGCATCGATGTGGCCGAGCAGGAGGTTCAGGCCGCCATCAACGCGGCTCAAAGCTTTTTGCCGGCCAACTTGCCGACTCCTCCGGTCTACAGCAAATCCAATCCCGCCGACGCGCCGGTTCTGACCCTGGCACTGACCTCCAGCGAGATGCCTCTCTCGCAGGTGGAAGACCTGGCGGATACGCGGCTGGCTCCAAAGATCTCGCAGATAACCGGCGTGGGTCTGGTGAGTATCTCTGGAGGCCAGAAGCCCGCGGTGCGCATCCAGGCGAATCCAACAGCTTTGTCCGCCTACGGGATCAATCTTGAGGATCTGCGCAACTCGCTCACCGGAAACAGCCTTAATTCCGCCAAAGGAAACTTCGATGGGCCGGAGCAGGATTACACGATTAATGCGAACGATCAATTGTTAACCAGCAACGATTACAAATCCGTTGTGGTCGCCTATCGCAACGGAGCCCCGGTGATGCTCAATGACGTCGCTCGCATAATCGACGGCGTGGAAAACAGCAGGCTGGCGGCTTGGATGAACCAGACGCCAGCGGTCATCCTGAACATTCAGCGCCAACCGGGGGCCAACACCATCGCGGTCGTCGAAAATATCGAGAAACTTTTGCCGCAGCTTGAGAGCACACTTCCCAGAGCCGTGCATATACAAATTGTGACGGATCGCACGACGGCCATTCACGCATCCGTTAACGATGTCGAATTCGAGTTGCTTCTAACCATCGGGCTGGTGGTGATGGTTATCTTCCTGTTCTTGCGCAGCCTCTCGGGCACCATCATCCCGAGCGTCGCCGTGCCGCTTTCGTTAGTCGGAACTTTCGGGGTGATGTATCTGGTGGGGTACAGCCTGAACAATCTCACGATGATGGCTCTCACCATTTCCACCGGCTTTGTGGTGGACGACGCGATAGTAATGATCGAAAACATTTCGCGGTACATCGAAGAGGGCGAAAATCCGCTCCGGGCAGCGTTAAAGGGCTCCGAGCAGATCGGCTTTACGATCCTCTCTCTTACCGTGTCGCTGATAGCCGTTTTGATTCCACTGCTTTTCATGGGCGATATCGCAGGCCGGCTGTTCCGCCAGTTTGCCGTGACGCTGGCGGTGACCATCATCCTTTCGGCCTTCGTGTCTCTCACGCTGACGCCTATGATGGCCGCGCGTCTGCTGCGCTATACGCCACCCGAAAAGCAGGGCCGCTTCTATCGAGCCTCGGAACGCGTGTTCGACCGCATCATCGCGTTCTACGGCCGCACGCTCAAGTTCGTACTTCGCTATCAGACGATCACGCTGCTGATCGCGGCGGCGACACTGGCGCTAACGGTGATCCTCTATATTGTCGTGCCAAAAGGGTTTTTTCCGACCCAGGACACCGGCATTATACAGGGCATCTCGCAGGCGTCCGCATCCACGTCCTTCGAATCGATGATCCAAATGCAGCAGGAATTGGCGAAGGTGCTGCTGGCCGATCCGGCGGTCGAGAACATCTCGTCATTTATCGGAGCCGACGGTACCAACACGACCCTGAACAGTGGGCGCATCCAAATCACGCTGAAACCTCTCGATCAACGCGGCGTCTCGGCGACCCAAGTGATCCAGCGGCTGGGACCCAAGCTGGCCGAGGTGCAGGGCATCAGGCTGTACATGCAGCCCGTCCAGGATTTGACGGTGGACGATACGGTCAGCCGCACCCAGTACCAATACACGCTTGAAGATCCGAACCAGAACGAGTTGAATACCGTGGTCCACGGACTGATGACGCAACTCACGACGCTACCTCAACTGGCCGACGTGGTTACCGATCAACAACTGGGCGGCCTGGCAACGCAGCTGTCTATTGACCGTCCCACCGCCTCACGCTTTGGCATCACACCGGCGACCATCGACAACACGCTGTACGACGCATTTGGACAACGCCAGATCAATACTCTTTACACGCAACTGAATCAGTATCACGTTATTTTGGAAACCGACCCCAAGTTCCAACTCAATCCTCGGAAACTGAACGATATTTACATCCAATCTTCTTTGTCGAGCGGCGTATCCTCGACTTCCGTATCGAATACAGCAGGCTCTTCCTCGGGAGCAGGATCAGGGGTAGTGGCCTCGCCTGGCAACGCGCTTTTGAGCCCTTCTAGCACCGCCGGTGTTTCCCAGGCCGCCTCTGCGACCTCGGCCCTAGTGTCCGGCAATATCAGCACGACGTCGGCTGCCTCCAGCGTTAACTCGACATCCCAGCTCTCGCCGTTGTCGACTTCGCTGACGAGCGCGAACGTTTTGTTGAGCACCAGCACATCCACCAGCATCTCTTCTTCCGCGAACACGTCTTCGGCGGGAACCACGCGCTCGACATCTACGGCTAACGGCGGCGGAGTATCCTCGAGCGGCAGCGCGACGGGAGGTACAACTGGCGCCAATGTCCTTCAGACGCCCGTTCCACTGAGCGCCTTTACCCGCATGCAGACCCAGAGCGAAGCGCTTTCGATAGCTCACCAAGGGCAGTTTCCAGCCGTCACCATTTCCTTTAATCTCGGTCCAGGGTACTCGCTCGGTCAGGCGCTGGATGCGATGAAGAAGATAATCGCGCAGGCGAAACTGCCGGCCAGCGTGATCGCCAACTATCAGGGAACGGCCGCTGCCTTTGAGGGCTCGCTGTCCAATGAAGGTTTGTTGATTCTGGCCGCTCTGGTGACCGTATACATTGTTCTCGGCGTGCTGTACGAAAGCTTCGTCCATCCGATTACTATCCTTTCGACATTGCCGTCGGCGGGCGTAGGCGCGCTCCTCGCGCTGCTGCTGTTCCACTTGGATCTCGACATCGTTGCCATCATTGGCATCATTCTTTTGATCGGTATCGTGAAGAAGAACGGAATCATGATGGTCGATTTCGCGCTGGAAGCCGAGCGAACTGGCGGCAAGAACGCCACGGACGCAATCTACCAGGCGTCGCTGCTGCGCTTCCGGCCGATCATGATGACAACCATGGCGGCGCTGCTCAGCGGCATTCCCTTGGCGTTCGGAACGGGAATCGGCTCCGAACTCAGGCGGCCACTGGGTGTAGCCATGGTGGGCGGTCTTATCTTTAGCCAGGTGCTGACCCTGTATACAACACCGGTCATTTATATCTTCTTCGACAATCTGGGTGCGCGATTTGCGCATCGGCGGCCGGCTAAAAAAGCCGAAAACAACGCCCACGCTACCCAAACCGAGCAGAACCCCGCATGAACCCGTCGCGCATCTTCATCGAACGGCCTGTAGCCACAACGCTGCTTACGGCGGCGGTGGCGCTGGCGGGAGCGATCGCGTTTGCGGTGCTGCCGGTATCTCCTCTGCCGCAAGTGGATTTCCCCACCATCACGGTGGCGGCGTCCCTGCCGGGCGGGAGCCCGGACATCATGGCGTCTTCGATCGCGACACCGCTCGAGCGGCAGTTCGGGCACATCGCCGGCGTCACCGAGATGACCTCTTCGAGCACGCTCGGCACAACCGGAGTGACGCTGCAGTTCGATCTCAGCCGCGACATTAACGGCGCCGCGCGCGACGTGGAAGCTGGAATCAATGCGGCTCGCACCTATCTTCCTGCGAATTTGCCGGCCAATCCGACTTATCGCAAGGTGAACCCGGCGGATTCTCCGATCATGGTGCTGGGACTTCAGTCCGACATCTACGATGTCCCCGAACTCTACGACGAAGCCTCCACGGTCATGGCGCAGCGCATATCGCAGATCTCAGGCGTGGGCGAGGTGCTGGTGGTGGGAGCGTCGTTGCCGGCGGTGCGCATCGAGATCAACCCCAACCAACTAGCCAGTTACGGAATCAGTCTGCCCGCGGTACAGCAAGTGGTGGCCGGCCAAAATTCCAATCTAGCGAAGGGTCAACTATTTAACGGCAATGTGACGTCCGACATCGTTGCCAACGATCAGATCTCGAAAGCCTCCGACTACAAGCCCCTGGTGGTTGGGTATCACAACGGGGGCGCAGTGCGGATGGAGGACATTGCGGACGTGATCGACTCCCAGCAATCCGTGCGGCAGGCCGGCTACCTCAACGGAAAACCCTCCGTCAATATGATCATCTTCCGCCAGCCAGGAGCCAACATCATCACCACCGTGGATTTGATAAAGGCGGCGATCCCGTCCCTTCAAGCGACGATCAAGCGCGGACAACATCTGGTCACTATTCTCGACCGGACACTCACCATCCGCGCGTCGGTTTCGGATATCGAGCGTACCCTGCTCATTTCCGTGGGGCTGGTTATTGCCGTGGTTTTTCTGTTTTTGCGCAACGTTCGGGCCACATTCATTCCCGCCGTCGCCGTTCCGGTCTCGCTGATTGGAACCTGCGCAATCATGTATCTGGCTGGATTTTCGCTCGACAACCTGTCGCTGATGGCGCTGGCGATCGCGAGCGGTTTCGTGGTGGACGACGCCATTGTCGTCATGGAAAACATCACGCGCCACCTGGAAGCGGGTATGTCGCCCCTCCAAGCGGCGCTCCGGGGCGCGCAAGAAATTGGCTTTACGGTCTTCTCCATCAGCGTCTCGCTAATCGCCGTGTTCATTCCGCTGCTTCTCATGGGCGGCATCATCGGGCGGCTGTTTCGCGAGTTCGCTATTACGTTGTCCAGCGCGATTCTGGTGTCTATGCTGATCTCGCTCACCACCACTCCCATGATGTGCGGGCGCGTTCTAACCGCCGAAAAAAACATAAAGCACGGCAGGCTCTACGCCTGGAGCGAACGTGGCTTCAACAGCCTCCTTAGCGGTTACAAGCGAAGCCTGACCTGGGTGCTCGATCATCCCGCGCTGATCCTGATTATTTTCGTGCTCACTCTGGGCGTGAATGTTTTCCTCATCGAAAGAATTCCGAAGGGGTTTTTCCCCCTGCAGGATACGGGCGTGATTCAGGGCGGGATGCAGGGGCCGCAGGACGCGTCCTTCTACGCGATGCAAAAAGCTTTGCAGCAGTCGGTCAATATCATTAAAGCCGATCCAGGCGTGGACAACGTGATGGGCTTCACGGGCGGACAGGGCGCGACGAATACCGCCAATGAGTTTATCGCGCTAAAGCCGTTGAACGTTCGCAAGGTGAGCGCTGAGGAGATCATCAACCGGCTGCGTCCGAAGCTGGCCCGAATCGCCGGCGTGGCTACATTTCTACAGCCCGTCCAGGACATCCGTATCGGCGGACGGCAGGCGAACGCGGGGTATCAGTACACTCTGCAGGCTGAGACGACTGAAGATTTACAGAAGTACGGCCCGCTGCTTCTAGCGCAGTTACGCCACGCCCCGGGCTTTCAAGACGTGAACACAGACCAGCAAAATAACGGCCTCCAGACTCTGGTGACATACGATCGTCCTACCGCGGCCCGGCTGGGCCTGACTCCCCAATTGCTCGACAACTCCCTCTACGATGCTTTCGGCCAAGCCGAGGTCTCCACTATCTATACGCAATTAAACCAATATTACGTCGTGATGGAGGCCGCTCCAAAGTACTGGCAATCGCCGCAGGGGCTAAACGAGACGTATTTGATCCCGAACGTGGGCGGAGGCGCGGTCCCTCTTCGATCGGTTGCGAAGTACGCGGCATCAACTTCTCCCCTGGCAGTAAACCACACCGGGCTTTTTCCATCAGTCACCGTGTCGTTCAATCTTGCGCCTGGCGTCTCTCTGGGGGAGGCGACTCAAGAAATCGAGTCCGCACAGCAAAAGCTCAACATGCCCCGCACTATCCATGGAGAGTTCGCCGGAACATTGCAGGCGTTTCAACAATCCCTCACAACGGAGCCTTATCTGATTGTGACCGCGATCTTGGCCGTGTATATCGTGCTCGGGATCCTTTATGAAAGCCTGGTGCACCCGATCACCATACTTTCCACGCTTCCGCCGGCCAGCGTGGGGGCCATTCTCGCATTGCTGCTAACTGGCTCGGAACTGGACGTGATGTCGATTATCGGCATCATTCTCTTGATCGGGATCGTCAAAAAGAACGCGATTATGATGATCGACTTCGCACTGAACGCCGAGCGCACCGAGAACAAGAACACCCGGGACTCCATCTTTGAAGCTTCGATGTTGCGCTTTCGTCCCATCATGATGACTACCATGGCGGCGCTGTTCGGCGCTGTTCCGCTGGCTCTTGGAACGGGCATGGGGTCGGAGCTACGCCGCCCGCTCGGGATATCAATTATCGGCGGCTTGATCGTCAGCCAGATTCTTACTCTATACACCACGCCCGTCATTTATCTGTTCATGGACACCATGCGGCTGAAACTAAAAGGTAAAACCCATGCGCGAGTGCTCAGGCCGGAGGAGGCTACAGGATGAAACATCAGCGGGCCCTAATCCTTAGCGCGGCAATCTCGCTAGCCCTGCTCAGCGGGTGTCGCATCGGCCCGAAGTACACCACCCCGCCTGTTCCAACTCCTCCGGCTTTCAAGGAGTCCACTCCAGATGCGTACAAATCGACGCTGCCGGGCGCCTGGCAGCCCGCACGCCCGCAGGACGCTTCCCTCAAAGGCAAATGGTGGGAGATGTTCAAAGAACCTGAACTCAACGAGCTCGAAGATCAACTGAATATTAACAACCAGAATATTGCGCAGTATTTCCAGAACTTCATGGCGGCCCGCGCGCAAGTTAGCGAAGCACGCGCCGGCTATTTTCCGACCGTGACGACAAATCCTGCGTTTACAAAATCCGGAACCGGGGGCTCAGCAGGATTTACGAATAGCACAACCGGAGTTGCACCAACCGGCGGTCCTTCCTCTTTCACCGGAATCTCCTTGCCAATCGACGTTTCCTGGGAGCCGGATCTCTGGGGCCGCATCCGCAACACTGTTCGCGCGTCTCAATACGCCGCGCAGGTCAGCGCTGCGGATTTGGAAAACGAGCGCCTGACCGAACAGGCTAATCTCGCCGTATATTACTTTGAACTGCGCGGACAGGACGCCTTACAGGATTTATACAAACGCACCATCGAGGCCGATCAGGAATCGCTGAATCTCACGCGCGCTTTGGCGGAGACTGGAATCGATAGCGACGAGGACGTCGCTCAGGCGGAGGTGACGCTGAAGACAGCCGAAGAGGCAGGAGCAGGCATTGCCACCAATCGCGCCATCTACGAGCATGCCATTGCAATGCTGATTGGCCAACCGGCGTCGGAGTTTTCCATACCGGTCAAGAGCTTGACCACGCCCGTTCCGCCGATCCCCGTGGGCGTCCCCTCCGAGCTGCTGCAACGGCGTCCCGATATTGCCGCGGCCGAACGCACCATGGCGCAAGCCAACGCTGTGATTGGCGTGGAGAAGACCGCCTACTATCCCACTCTGAGCCTGACGGGGGCCGGCGGTCTTGAAGGATCGGCCCTCAAAACGTTATTTTCGGTGCCGGCGCTGTTCTGGTCGCTCGGGTCATCGGCGGCCGAAACGATCTTCGACGCAGGTCTTCGAAGAGCCACGGTAGCGCAGTACACCGCTCAATATAACGCGGACGTCGCCTCCTATAAACAGGCCGTCCTGACGGCTTTCCAGCAGGTAGAAGATTACATCGCGACCTTCCGCGTGGTGTCCGATCAGATTAACCGGGAAGGTGCCGCGATAGAAGCCGCGCAGAGATACGTGAACATCGCCACCGCGCGATACGAGACCGGTCTCGATCCCTACTTAAACGTTATGACGGCCCAGCTCACGCTGCTGAGCAATCAGCAGACGGAGGTGACGCTCCGGGTAAATGAGATGACGGCGGCGGTCGAACTCATTCAGGCGCTCGGAGGAGGTTGGAATGTGACGGACCTGCCGGCGCCATCGCATGTTACGACCAAGGAATCAGCCAGCAAGGTTGCCGATACTACTCGCTAACTACCGGAGTTACGTCGGCGCGTGAGCGAGTAGATTCTTCCCCCTCAGACATCCGAAGGTGAAAGAGGCTTTTGAAAAGCACCTCGTTCAAACCGAAGACATGTCGAGCGCCTGCGGAGCGTCTTCGAGTTGCTCGGAGAGAAGGCGACGCCCAAGCCTTGCAAGGCCATGCTGGGATTAATCGAAGAAGGTCAAGAGACAATCGAAGAAGGCGCCGACAAACAACCACTGGCCGCCGACCTCGCGTTGATCGCTGCCGCTCAGACGGTGGAGCACTATGAGATCGCAGCCTACGGGGCGGCTCGCGAGCTGGCCCGGCAATTGGGCGAAAATCATTGCGCGCGGCTTCTTTCCCATATGGGTTCAGCCGTCGAGGGATGAGCAGCTATGCCACTCTATGAGGCGAACGTTGCCACCTCCACGCCCCCCACGGCGCGCTTTACTAGATTTCTCATCAACGGAATTTTATATGCATTGAACTGCAGCGGAATTGCGCCCTGGATGGCCAGTTTCCCCGCCATTTCTCCAGTTGCGGCGCTCTTCGGTTTTCCACGGACTGCGTCTTCTACGGCCTTCAATCGCAGCGGA
>Ga0182024_10001497_pt1 | contig 60156 bp, 63 predicted proteins | sample P32metaG_FD_120480 | JGI IMG/M metagenome (GOLD analysis project Ga0182024, IMG submission 120480) | Permafrost microbial communities from Stordalen Mire, Sweden - P3-2 metaG (Illumina Assembly) | ecosystem: Environmental > Terrestrial > Soil > Wetlands > Permafrost | place: Sweden: Stordalen...
TAACCGGGCGACTTCATCCCGGAATGGCGGGCGAAATCATCCCGGAATGCCGAGCGACATCAAATCGGAATGGTGGGCGAGATCATCCCGGAATCCCGGGCGACTTCCGTCGGAATCCGCACCTATCTCGGGCGCAATCACTACGGCACCCGCCCCGCCAAGCCCAACGAGGCCAACGAGAAGGCCGAGTTTTCCCTCTGTGCTGATGTACATAGTCGCAACTCTACCGCAGCGGGATGCGCCAGCCAAATTTGGGCGCTTGCTAAATAATACCGCGGACTCAAGCGGCCCGAGATTGCTTCGTCGCTATGCTCCTCGCAATGACAGTGCGACAGTCGATTGCGTCCTCTGCGATAAAGCGTTTTCTTTTCACCGTCGCCCCGATTTCCGGCAAGCCGTATATGAACGTGCCCGACCCGCCGCTCCTCGTCATCTCCGACCACCTCCAGGCGCGCCGCCCGCTCATCGAGATCGCCGAGGCGGCGTTTCGCGGCGGGTGCCGCTGGTTCAGCCTGCGCGAGAAGGACTTGGCCACGGCGGAACAGCGCGACCTGTTGCGCGCGCTCGTCCTCCTCGGGCACAATTTCGGTGCGACCGTGACCGCGCATGAGGACATCCTTTCCGTGGTCGCGGCCGGCGCCGGCGGGGTGCATCTGCCGGGCGGCGGCGATCCCGCGGCGGCGCGAGCCCGGCTGCCCCTTGGGCTGATCGGCGTCTCGGCGCACACAACGGAAGAGGCCGCCGCGCAGCTCAGGGCGGGGGCCGATTACGTGACGCTATCGCCGATTTTCCTCAGCGCCAGCAAGCCCGGCTACGGCCCGGCGGTCGGCCTCGACGCGCTCGCCGCGGCGGCGCGCCTCTCGGCGGAGCCGGTCATTGCCCTCGGCGGCATCGACAGCGCCAACGCCGCTGCCTGCCTTGCCGCCGGCGCACGCGGCATCGCCGTCATGGGCGAAGTGATGCGCGCCGCCGACCCCGAGGAAACCGTCCGGCGTCTCGTTGCCGCGATCGAGAAAAAATAAAAACGCTTCAACGCGAAGGACGCAAAGGACACGCAAAGGACGCGAAGGTGACCACCCGGCGCGAAGCGCCAATCATTCACTCTTGGCGACGTGCTGTCAGCGTTTGGTTGGGCGCTAACGCGCCCGAGGGCTTGTCCTTTGCGACCTTTGCGTGTCCTTTGCGTCCTTTGCGTTAAAGCGTTCTTTCTTCTCCGTGTTTTGCGTGTCTCCGTGGTGTATGAAAACCCGGCAACCCCTCAGGGACAGGCGATCATGGACGCGGATGCGGATTATGTGGTGGTTGGAGCGGGCTCGGCCGGGTGCGTCGTCGCGGCTCGGCTCTCCGAAGATGGCGCGCGCGTCGTGCTCCTTGAAGCGGGCCCCCCCGACCGCGACCCGATGATCCACATCCCGGCCGGGGTCTTGCACGTCCTCAACAACGCCAAGATCAACTGGAACTATTTGAGCGAGGGCGAGCCGGGAACCGCCGGGCGCATGCTGCAATGGCCGCGCGGCAAGACATTGGGCGGCACCAGTTCGATCAACGGCATGCTCTACGTGCGCGGCAACCCGGCCGATTACGACGGCTGGGCGCAGATGGGCTGCCGCGGCTGGAGCTACGACGAGGTCTTGCCGTTTTTTAGGAAATCGGAGACCTATCGCGGCACCGGCGACCCGGAATACCGCAGCCGGGGTGGTCCGCTGATCGTCGAGGATTACCGTACGATCCTGCCGCTGACGCACCATTTCGTCGAGGCGGCGCAAGAGGCCGGGTTCCCCCTCACACCCGACTACAACGGCAAGACGCAGGAAGGCGTCGCCTATTCGCAGATGACCCGGCGCGGCCGTTTGCGCGGCTCGACCGCGCGGACCTTTCTCGCCGAGGCCAAAGGGCGAAGAAACCTCCGGATCGAGACCGACGCGATCGCCACCAAGCTCTTGTTCGACGGCACTCGCTGCACCGGCGTCAGCTACCGCCAGCGCGGCATGGATCGCCGGGAATTGGCGGCGCGCGAGGTCATTGTCTGCGGTGGCGCCGTCAACTCGCCGCACCTCTTGCAGATCTCCGGGATCGGCCCGGCGAGCCACCTCGCTGCTATCGGGGTTCCGGTGGTCCACGACCTGCCCGGCGTCGGCGCCAACCTCAACGACCATTACGTCGTACGCATCTCGCACCGGGTGAGGGGCGCGGTGACCATCAACCAGCTGGCGCGCGGTCTGAGGCTGGCGCGCGAGGCGGTGCGCTGGGCCACCATCGGCGACGGCGCCCTGACCTTCGGGGTCACCTCGGCGATGGTGTTCTGCCGCAGCCGCGACGGACTATCGAGCCCCGATCTGCAGCTCTTGTTCACCCCGGCGAGCTACGCTCAGGGCGTCTTCCGCCAACTGGAGAAGGAGGCCGGCATGACCGTCGCGGTCTGCCCGGTGCGCCCGGAAAGCCGCGGCACGATCATGGCGCAGTCGCCCGATCCCTTACAATATCCGGCGATCCGGCCGAACTACCTGTCGGCGCCCAACGATCTGCGCGTTCTCATTGCCGGTATCCAGCACACCCGCCGCATCTTTGCCCAGCCGGCGATGATGCCCTATTCGGTGGAGGAGACCGTGCCGGGCCCGCTTGTCCGCTCGGAGGAGGCGTTCGGTGAGTTCGCGCGCACCGCCGGCACCAACGTTTTTCACCCCGTGGGCACCTGCAAGATGGGCACCGATGCGATGGCCGTCGTCGACCCGCGCTTGCGCGTGTGCGGCATCCGGGGCCTCCGCGTCATCGACGCCTCGGTGATGCCGACCGTCACCACCGGCAACACCAACGCGCCGACGATCATGATCGGCGAAAAGGGCGCGGCGATGATCCGCGAGGATGCCCGCGCATCAGCCGAGCCTCGGCCCACCGCCGCCGCGGCGTGACGGATTCACGATGAGACAGCGAGACATTGAGGAAATAAACGCTTCACCGCAGAGGGATGCGCAGAGGACGCAGGGGGTTGAGTGTTGTCCATTCAGTTTGAATCGTCATTCCCGCGAAAGCGGGAATCCAGAGGCAACCGTTGGATCGCTTGCCCTGGACCCCCGCCTTCGCGGGGGTGACGAGTCAGTGTTTCAATCTGAAAAGATATTGCTTTAATTTCTCGGGCGCGCAGCGCCCTATAAATCTTCGTCACCGGCCCCGATCAGAGGATCCTCGGCGCTTCGCGCCAGCAATGCCGCCTTCGCGCCCTCCGCGATACCTCGGCGACCTCCGCGGTGAAGCGTTTATTTCCTCACTGCCTCACCGTCGCAATGTCAGTCTTCTTGCGGTTTGTCAGCCGGCCAGCCCATTGCCGGTGAACGGGTAGAGTTGCGCGGTGCCTCGAGTCGCAATCGGCCCGAAGATGACGGTCATCGGATGGTCCCGATCAAATTCGTCGGTCAGACCGGGCAGGAGATCCAAATCCGCGCCTAATTCCTCATAGCTCTCGGCCCCCTGTTTCTGGATCAGCCGAACGACGGCATTCCCGCCGTCACTCGCCTGCGGCAGCTCCCTCGGCGCGTGCTGCAGCCGCTCGCGCCAGCAGGGAGTGGCCTCGACCAGCTGCACGACGCTCCAGCCATCGGCGGCAAATTGCAGCGCTCTCGGCGACAGGGCCCGGCCCGAGGCCTGACAACTGAAAGAGAGCGGCTCGGCGTAGCCGCCAAGCGGCAGCACACCCGCAACCACACCAGCGAGCGAACGGTCATAGATCACGACATTGGCGCTGGTGAGCGCATCGCGATCGAGGCCGGAGAGGGCAGTCGCGCGGGCCTGTTCGATAACCCATAACTGGCTGGGCCTGAGCGTCGGCAACCGCGGTGATCGGTGGTCCTCGCGCATCCGTCTCGCTCCTCCAAAGCACGCATCAGCGCAGGTGGAATGTGAAACATATTTGATTAACATATTTAATGGAGTCAATAGACATAACTCACATAAAATACACGTTTAATTGGATCGCCCACCGGCGAGCGGGCGTGTGGGTGCGAGGCACCGCGACCGGATGCGACGGACTCTTTTGCCCTCACGTTTTTAATGAGGCAGTGAGGAAAAAGACAACGCCTTAACGCAGAGGACGCGGAGGATACGCAAAGGTCGCAGAGGTTGCTTCTTCGGGCGCGCAGCGCCCAATAAATCTTTGCCGCCATCGCTCGCAGAAGGATTCTCGGCGCATCGCGCCAAAAAACCGCCTTCGCGTCCTTTGCGTATCCTTCGCGTCCTTTGCGTTAAGGCGTTGTCTTTTTCCTCACCTCACGCATTCCGCCCGATCTCTTTGCCGGCCGCGGTGCCGGCGATCTTGCCGAACACCGAGCCCGATACGAGGCCGGTGCCACCCGGGTAGTTGAAATAGAAGAGGCCGCCGACCAGTTCGCCCGCCGCATAGAGCCCCGGGATCACCTTTTGCGCGGTGTCGAGCACATGCCCGTCATTGTCGATCTTCAACCCGCCGAAGGTGAAGGTGACGCCGCAGGTCGTGCAATAGGCTTCGTAAGGGGGCTTTTCCAAGGGCATCGCCCAATTGGTCTTGTCGATCGGGAGGCCCTTGGTGGTGCGTCCGTCCTTGACCGTCGGGTTGTAGGGGATCTCCCGCTCTACCGCGGCGTTGTAGGCGGCGATCGTCTGGAGGAAGCGCGGCTTATCGACCGCGGCGCCGGTCTCGGCCATCTTGTCTGCCAGTTCCGCAAACGTGTCTGCGGTGACTTTCGTCACCTGGCGGATGCGGTATTCGTCGCGCTGATATTGCACCACCTGCTGGTCGAAGATCTGCCAGGCGAACTGGTGCGGCTGCTCCAATATGAGGCGGCCGTATTTGGCATAGGTGTAGTTGCGAAAGTCGGCGCCCTCGTCGCAGAACCGCACACCATCGGCGTTGACCATGATGGCGAACGGATAGGAGTGCTTCTGGAAATTGTCGCCGACCGCGAGGTCGCCGAATTCGGGGGCGCCGTAGTCCCAGCCGACCGCGTGACAGCCCGACCAGTTGCCATAGGGCATCGCGCCGATGTCGAGCGCCATCTTGATCCCGCCGCCGGTGTTGAAGCGGGTGCCGCGCACCTTGGCGAGGTCCCAGCCGGGGCCGAGATAGCGGGTGCGCATCTCGGCATTGGCCTCGAACCCGCCGCAGGCCAGCACCACCGCCTTCGCCGGGATCGTCGTCGTTTTGCCCGCGACATTGGCGACGACCCCATGGACCCCGTCATCGTCGGCGACCAGTTTCTCGCCTCGCGCCTCGTAGAGGACACTGATGCCGTGCTTTTCGGCCGAAGCGTAGAGCCCCTCGACGAGCCCCGGCCCGCCGCCCCACGCTTCGAGCGCGAGCCCGCCCCAGAACACGAATTTCCCCTCGTGCTTGAAGGCCTGGCGCGAGTACATCGGGGCAAAGCGGATGCCCTTGCCGCGCATCCACAAAAGCGTCTCCTGGCTCTTCGTAATCAGGAGCTCGGCCATGTCGGGGTTGCTGCGATAATCTGTGAGGCGCCCCAAATCGTCATAATATTTGTCGGTCGTATAGGTGCCGAAATCCGAGGTCGCGATCTCGGTCTCCGAGAGGTCGCAGAGCTTCAGCAAATCGTCGACGCCGTTATAGACAAACCGCAGCGCCCCCGCCGTATACCGGCTGTTCCCGCCGCGCTCGTCGAACGGCGCCGCCTCGAGCACCAGGACCCGCGCGCCATTCTCCTGCGCCGCCAAGGCCGCGCACATCCCGGCATTCCCGGCCCCCACCACGACGACATCGAATTCCCCCGAAATCATCTCCGCTCCCTCCACCCGATTCGGCTCGCGGATGTGAGTAGCGCGAGGAAGGGGATGGGGGCAAGCCCGCGCACGGTTTTCGTGGACTTGACCGAGGTAAGGAAATTCCTTACATCCGCATCACACCCTGGCGACGGCGACCATCATGATTACCAGCAAATTGACCAGCAAGGCCCAGACCACGATCCCGCTCCCGGTGCGCAACGCGCTGCGCCTCGCCGGGGGCGACGCAATCGCCTACCTCATCGAAGGCGATCGCGTCGTCCTGACAAAGGCGAGAGGGCAAGCGGCCGACGATCCGTTCGCCACCTTCGGCGAGTGGTCGTCGCAGGCCGATCGCCGCGGCTATGCCGATCTTTAAGGGATGGTCTCTTCCGATCGAAACATCTCTTCGTCACCCCCGCGCAAGCGGGGGTCCAGGGCAGCCGCCCGTCGCTTGCCCTGGGTTCCCGCTTTCGCGGGAACGACAATTCAATATGAAGAGATCGTGCTCTAAGATCGGGGCCTTGTTATATGCCCTTCGAGGTTTGGGACATCGTCAAGATCCCGTTCCCCTGTACCGCTCGCCCGATCCGACAAAATCGCCCCGCCCTGGTGATCGCCGCCGGGGAGCTTGAGGCGACCCACGGTCTCTTGTGGTTGGCGATGATCACCAGCGCGGCGAACCGCGGCTGGACCGGCGATGTTATGATCTCGGATCTGCCAAAAGCGGGATTGCCGGTGCCGTCGATCGTCCGAACCGCCAAGCTCGCGACGATCGAAGCGCGCGATGCCCAACGCCTCGGCACGCTCCCGCCCGCCGACCGGATCTCCGTCTCCCGTTTCCTGCGAGACCATCTCGCCGCCGCGATCGATCTCGCCTAAGGTTGCGCTGGGAAGGCCGGGCACATGCCGGCCTTCCCGGCGCCCACCACGACGACATCGAATTCCCGCGGAATCATCTCCGCTCCCTCCACCCGATTCGGCTCGCGACACGAGTAGCGCGCGAGAGGGGTCGGGGCAAGGGGGGCTCTACCCAAATCCTATGGGGGCCGCACCGGTCATTTCACTGACCGGTTGTTCTTCGTAAGGCGATTTTGCCCTGTAGAACTTGAGCTTACGATATGTTTCTGATATGTTCTTATCGTGGCAGATGGCAGCGCTATCGAATGGACTGACGCGACATGGCACCCGGTGACGGGCTGCACCAAGATCAGCCGTGGCTGCGACAATTGCTATGCGGAGCGATTTGCTGAGCGTTTTCGTGGAGTTTCGGGTCACCCATTCGTGACCGGATTCGATTTGACGCTGCGTTCCGAGCGGCTGGAACAACCACTTTTCTGGCGGCGTCCACGCATGATCTTCGTCAATTCGATGAGCGATCTATTTCACAAGGAAATTCCTCGCAGCTTCATCGACAGCGTGTTTGAGACGATGGAGTGCGCAAAGTGGCACACCTTCCAGGTACTCACCAAGCGCAGTTCGCTAATGCGCGATTATCTAGTCCACCGATATCGAGAAGCTCACGGCCCCGCGCATATTTGGTGCGGCGTCTCCGTAGAAGACAACCGTGCCAAGAGCCGGATTGCGCACTTACGGAATGCGCCAGCCGGGTTACGCTTTCTCTCGATCGAACCTTTGATCGGACCCATTGGTCACCTTGACCTCGCGGGTATCGATTGGGTCATCGTCGGTGGTGAAAGCGGCCCGAGTGCGCGGCCAATTTTGGCCGATTGGGCGCGCGACATTCGCGACCAATGCGTCGATGCAGGCGTTGCCTTTTTTTTCAAGCAATGGGGCGGTCTAAGGCCGAAATCGGGTGGCCGTTCAATCGACGGTGAAATATGGGACCAACTCCCGAGCGCGCGCCTAACCGCTAGCTAACGAAAGCAGGCAGAGAGGCATGGCAATCCCGGAGGCGTATCGCGGCAGAGAGCAGAGCTATGTGAAACACCACTTTCTGAGGGAGTACCTGGAACGTGTGCTCTTCGTGACGCTCTCCCCGAAATCACGGTTCACTGAGTTCGTATATATCGACGGATTTGCGGGACCCTGGAAGTCTCAGGCAGAGGGATATACGGACACGTCGTTTGCGATCGCGATCGGCCAGTTACGGATCGCGCGCGATAAATATGCGGCGATGGGTCATACGGTTAAGATGCGCTGCGTCTTCGTTGAGGCGAGCGGTAAATACCGGGAACTGCAGGATGCAGTCAAAAAAATTACTGATATCGACATCAAGGTATTTCATGGAAGGTTCGAGGACCACGTCACAGAAATCCTGACGTGGATCGGACCATCACGTTCAACCTTTGTGCTGACGTTTGTCGACCCAAATGGTTGGAGCGTCGATCTGAAAGCGATTAAACCCCTGTTGGCCCGTAAACCGGGCGAGGCCATCTACAATTTCATGTACAGCTTCATGCGCCGTTTCCCGGACCATCCGGACGAGAAAGTGCAGGTGCCGTATGACCTGCCGCTAGGAAAGGACTGGCGTCAAAAGCTCGATGTTTCCCTGCCGTTCGATGAGGCCGTAATCAGCCTTTTCGCATCCCAATTGAAGGCAGTCGGGCTGACCCGAAAATTAGACGGGCAGCCTGACATCTCTAAGCGCAACATTATGGTTTTGCGCCTGGCGGATAATCGCCGTTGCCGGGCAACCCAACTCATTCGCAAGTACGTCGATATCACCTTCCGTCAGACCTGCGTTCCCGGCACGGTCCCGTAGCAAATCGGCGGGCGCAAGCAGCTCGGCGGCGAGCGCTCGGCTTGCCTGTTGCCGCCACGTGCTGGCCGTGGTTGCGGCTACCGTGCTTCCGCTCGATCGCCATGCGAGATAAATCGAGCGGCAGAGCCTGAACCGACGTTGACGATGCGAGACCGCCGCAACTGCCAGGCGTATCTCGTTGTTCTCGCGACGAGCGAGCCCTTCAACAAGCGGAGCGCCATTGAGAAGGGTCGCCCGATCGCTAGTTGCCGCATTCCCCAGCAAGGTATCGGGTGCCCACTGGGGCGTTTCGGTGAGGCTCATACGCGTCCGCAGCAATCGGGCGGCGGCGTATCCTTCGGTGTAAGGACGGCGACCGAAGTCAGGTCGAGGCGCCGCCCCGAAGCCTCGGGTCATGATCGTCGGCGCGTAACGAAGCCGTCGGGAGGCGTCGCGCACCCAATTGGCGACCGGCGACAGCTCATCGGGTTCCGCCGCTTCGCACAAGTCGGCGAAAAGCTCCTCGGAGAGAGTACCCTTGATCCGCTCAAGATCGGGCGTGTCCGGGTCGTATGGATCGAGGCCCAGGCGCCCAGCGTTGACGCACCACTCTCGCTCGGCGGGGTCCTGTTCGCTCGCGCAAATCCGACGCCATGTCTCATGTACGTTTTTGTCGGGAGAGCCAAGCCGTGAAATAGTTTCCGCGATAAAGGCGCGCAGCGCTGTTTCGACCTCGTTTCGCGCAAGCGCCCAGGAGTCGCGTTGATCGGGCAACAGAAATTGTTGCTGCTGAAACCGGGTATCCGGCCGGAACAGACCGGCCATCACGGTGTCCCCGCCCGACCATATACCGAGGGGCGGAAAAGCGTAGCCGCGTGTCAGTGCATCCAACCGATGGCGGGCCTCGAAAAGCCGATCGCCTTGCCGCTTCTGCGGCTCATAGAGGAGAGACCACCAATTCTCTGCGACGCCGGCAGCCAGCACCACCGCCGGCAACCGGGCACCCTCGGAGATTTCCTTTTGAACCGGATCGTAGGTCTTGGTTACCAGCGCGGATGCGACCAACACTGCAATCTCAGCGAAGGTCACCGTCTCCTCAGACTGGTCCAGATCGCCATTGAGCCACCGGACATTGATCGAGAGTCCAGTCATCGGATTTCGACCCGCAGCGCGTCTATCTGGGGCTCGATCAGAGGGTATGCGTATTATCCTTCTGCCGGATGGCTCAGACGGCGCGCCTGGTACACGATGGCGGTATCCTCAGGATCGCGTGCCCACACGTATTCGGGAAGCCCATCGGTCAAGGGATGGCCAATCTGCCCCCGCCGTATCGCAACCCGAAGAAGCGCGGTAGCATCCGCATTCGGCGATCGATTGTTCCATTTCGTTGGACACATCGTCGTGAACGGCGGCGTCGGGATGTTCTCCCACGCCTGCTCGATGGTCGTGGGACTGCGCCCGGGCCGGCCAACCTGACCCTCGTAAAATCCGACCTTGTGCTTGTTGCTGCCGACGTATACGGCACGGCGCGCCATCTCCTCAAGTGGGAGCGCTCTCGCATTTCGAACAGGGGTCCCCGCCTTGGGCGAGCAAGAGGGAGGGCGCTTTGCTGGCATTGATCGGCGGGTGGGCTGGGTTTCGACTGTCAGAGTGCCGTAATTCCGCGGCAATTCAAACCGCGAAGTGTGACCATCCCGTTTACCGCGGTCGGATTTCTGAGGGATTAGACATAGACGGTCCTTACGCGATCGGCCAGATCAGGGTCGGCCGCGAGACACCGACCGGACGGCGGCTACTTGCCTGCAAGGCGCCAATAAAGGCGATTACGCGAGCCGAGTGCTGTCTTCCCCGAGTAGGTTTGGACGCTCGCCGATTGTTCGACAGCACCGGCGAACGGTGCACGAACACGGCCGCCCGATTGCCCGATTTTAGGACGGCAAGATAAAAGCACCCCCGTTGGTCGGGGTGCGTGTGGTTGGTTGGATTGGATTTTCCTGTCGGCTCCCGCCCATGCCCTGCTGCCGCTCGACGTGAAAATCCTAAGAAAATCAACTGTTACAGCGCCGTCGTACCTACCAAAGCCCACCGATGGCCCGCCGTGAAGGGGAGCGGATACAAAGCCGCGATTCTTGAGCACGCTTCCGCCGGTCGCCTGCACCGCGTCGCGGTGGCTTGCCCCTGCGCGTCTGCATAGGTGTCCCGTGCGGTCGCACTTTCCGCAGCGAGTTCGGGCCGTGGGATACCTTGGGGATACCTAGACCACGGCGGTTTTCGAGACTTTCTCTCTATACTATTGAAAAATATGGTGGGCGCGACAGGGATTGAACCTGTGACCCCTACGATGTCAACGTAGTGCTCTCCCGCTGAGCTACGCGCCCTCGGCCCGGTGTGCCGAACGAGGGCGAGGGTGTAGCGGAATTGCCCCCGGGGAGCAAGGCTAGGGCAAGATCGGCCTTCGTCAAGCGCGCAGCACCCGGCCCCGCGCAAGCCCGCCAGGTTCGGCGGAATACGCTTCGCTTTTCCGCCTTATGCTGGCTACGATCTGCCCACAGGGTAACGGGGTGGGAGGGCGCAAATGCCGCCAATCGACGACACGCGCACCGCCGCGCAACACGCAAAACCGGCGCCGGCGCTCAAGCTCGCCTTTCTCTCGCACGGCACGATCGAGAGCCGCGACCTCGCGGTCTCGCGGCGATTTTACGAGGAGTTTCTCGGCCTCGAAATCGTGCAGACCAGCCCGATCTCGCTGCTTATTCGCCTCGGCGGCGCGAACACGATCGCGGTCGTCTACAGCAAGAATGTCGGGGAGATGAACCTTCTCAACCATAACGGGCTCGATGTTCGGACCAAGGATGAAGTCGATGAGGCGCATCGCACCGTCTGCGCCCAGGCCGCGACGTGGAAGCTCAAGAAAATCTCCAAGCCGCATCTCCAACACGGCACCTACAGCTTTTTCTTTTGGGATGGCGACGACAATTGCTGGGAGATCCTGACCAATCCGGAAGGCGGCTACAGCTGGCTCTTCGAACAGGGCGACCAAGAGGGCAAGGGTCATCTCGACCGCAATTTCAAGCGGCCCGGAAGCGTCACCTGAGCCCGTTCACCGGCACTCGCCGCCAGTGATCAAGACGCTGTCCGCCGCGACGGCGCTCGAACGAGCGGATTTTGAGCGCCGTTAGTCCGAGGCGGTCAATAGGGGCTCGTGCTGCCGCCGGCCGGCGGCTTTGACATGGCGCCCGAGTTGGTCCCTTCGCGCATCTCGGCGACCGCGGCCGCCGCGCCCATCGTCACAAAGCGCGCGTCGCCGCCGACCGTGACGAATTTGAAGCCCATCTCGATCATCCGCTTGGCATAGGCCGGCGCACCGCAATGGATGCCGGGCTGGACGTTGTGGCGCTTGCAGGCGTCGAGCACCTTTTTTAAGGCCGCCATCATCCAGTCGTCGGGCTTGTCGCCGCCCGGCGGATGGCCGTAGGAGATCGACAGATCGGACGGCCCGACATAGATCGCGTCGAGGCCCGGGGTCGGCAGGATCTCGTCGAGCTTGTTGATCGCCTCGGCGGTCTCAATCATCCCGAAGGCGACGACGAGGTCATTGGCCTTCATGTGATAATCCGAACCGCCGTAGAGCGCGGCGCGGATCGGCCCCGAGCTCCTATGGCCCAAGGGCGCGTAACGCATCGAGTCGACGAATTTCTCGGCTTCGGCGCGGTTGTTGATCATCGGGCAGATGATGCCATAGGCGCCGGCGTCGAGCGCCTTTTGGATATGGGCCGGGTCGTTCCACGGCACCCGCACCAAGGGCACCGTGCCGGTCGTCGAGATGCCCTGCAGCATCGGCACCATCATCGAATAATCGATCATGCCGTGCTGCATGTCGACGACCAGCGAATCCCAGCCGGCATGGGCCATGACCTCGGCCGAGAAGCTCGACGGGATGCCCAGCCAGCTGTTGACGACGGCCCGGCCCTCCGCCCAGATCTCCCGCACTCCGTTCGCCCGCGCCATCGCATCCTCCCGCGTTAAGCTCGCCCGATCCCGCCAGCTATGGGGCCATGTGTCAAGCGCCGTCGCCTTGCCCCCAGCAGCCCGCGCCACACCGCGCGGGCTTCCCTCACCCGCTCCTCGGGGAAGGGTTAGGGAGCGGTCGTCAGTGTTGGAGTCCACAAGGAGGCTCCACTTGAAGAGTACGCCTGACAGGCGTACATTAGGTGATCGAAATGAGGAATTGCCATGGCCGCTTCTCTCTCCCAGCGCGCGCGCCGCCCGGGCCTGAAATCGCAGCGTCTGATGGCGCGGATCAGCGACGATCAGAAGAGGCTGCTCCAGCGCGCGGCCGAAATCCGCGGCCAAACCCTAACCGAATTCATCGTCTCGGCCGCCCGGGATGCGGCAACCCGCGCGATCGTCGATCAGGAAGTCATCGATTTCAGCCTGCGCGACAGCCGCGCCTTTGCCGACGGGCTGCTGAACCCGCCGCCGGTCAACGCGCCGCTGCGCGCCGCCGCCAAGCGCTATAAAAAGACCATGGAAATGTAGGTGGCGCCGGCATCCGAGCCGCGCGTCGAAGCCCTCGGCAGCCAGCATCAGCGCGGCGGCTTCGCCTGCGGCAAGGATGCCCTTGACCGTTATTTTCAGACACAGATCTCGCAGGATGCACACCGACGCCTGGCAACCCCGTTTGTCATGGTCATGCCCGACGGCGCGATCGGGGGTTATTACACGCTCTCCAGCACCGCGATCCGGCTGCGCGACCTGCCGGAGGAAGTCGCCCGGCGGCTGCCGCGCCACCCGCTGGTGCCAGCGGCCTTGATCGGTCGCCTCGCGATCGACCGGCGCTATCACGGGCATGGCCGGGGGAGCTTCCTGCTGCTCGACGCGCTCTACCGCTGTACCACCAGCGAAATCGCCTCCTTCGCCGTCATCATCGACGCGATCGACGATGAGGCGCGGGCCTTCTATCTGCATCACAGCTTTCTGCCGCTGCCCGACTCGCCGCGCCGCCTGTTTCGCCGCATCAGCGACATCGAAGCGCTGTTTCGGTGACCGGACGCCGCGGCCCACGCTTACCCGTGAAGCGGTCGCCGGAGCCAGCTTAGACCGGTTTCTTGGATCTGCCCACCGCCTCACGTCCCCAGAAATAGTCGAGCGCTACATTCGCGACGGCAGCGCCCCAAAGGCTGGCTACCCCAGCACCTCCTTGTTCACCACGTTCTCGCGGTTGGGTTTGCCGTCGAGGACCGAGAGGAGGTTCTCTACGGTGACGATCGCCATGCGGTCGACCGCCTCCTTCGTGACGCCGGCGACATGCGGGGCGGCGATGAAGTTCTTGAGCTTCAAAAGCGGGTTGTCGGTCGGGGTCGGCTCCTGGTCGAAAACGTCGAGCGCGGCGCCGGCGATCTGGTTCTTAATGAGCGCGTCATGGAGCGCCTTCTCGTCGACGATGCCGCCCCGCGCGGTGTTGACGAGAAACGCGGTCCGCTTCATCCGCGCGAGGCGGGCGGCGTTGAAAAGGCCGGTCGTCTCGGGCGTCTTCGGGCAGTGGATCGTGATGAAATCGGCCCGCGCCACGGCGGCGTCGAGATCGCCGACCGGCTCGTAGCCCATGCCGCGGATCGTCTCGGAATACATGTAGGGGTCGTAGATGAGGACGGTCATCTCCATCGCGCCGAGCCGCTTCGCCGAGCGCGTGCCGATCTTGCCGAAGCCGATGATGAGCACGGTCTTGCCGTAGAGATCGACCGGCATCTCGCTGTAGCGGTCGCGCCAGCGGCCCTCCTTGACCAGCGTGTCCATCGCCGCGCCCTTCCGGGCCAATGACATCAGGAGGAAGACGCCGGCCTCGGCGACGCTCACCGAATTGGCGGTGCCGGCGATCATCAGCGGCAGGTTGCGCCGGGTCAGCGCCGGCACGTCGACCGCGTCATAGCCGACCCCGATGCGGGCGACGACTTCGAGGTTGGCGCCGGCATCGAGCTCGGGGTCGCTGAACGGCTGGACCGACAGCGCGACCCCGGCGACGTCTTCGAGGAGCTTGTGCATTTCGGCTTTCGGCCCGGTCACGTCGTAGGGCACGCCTTCGACATCCTCGCGCGCCTCGACGATCGCCCAGCCGGCCTTCGCCAGCGTTATCGGCAGCAGCAGCTTCTTGACATTGGTCTGGGTCGTAGCGGCCATGAGGGTTTCCTCGGAGGGGGTGGGAAATGACATCTCCTGTCATCGTCACTCCCGCGCAAGCGGGAGTCCAGGGGAGCGGCTGTGTCGGTTGCCCTGGATGCCCGCTTGCCCCACGGGACAAGCCCGTGGGCTGAGGGCGCACGGCATGACGAGGAGGGTTCGATCGGCCTTGGTACCGGATGCCTACAGCGATGACAGCTTTTCGATCGCGGCGACATAGGCGCGGTTCCAGGTCGGGCTCAGCATTACTTCGTTCATGACGAGGCGCTTGGGCAATAGGGCGATGTAGAGGATGAGGTCGGCGCAATCTTGCGGTTGCACCATGCGGGCGCGCTCTTGCGCGCTGACCGGGTTGGGCCGCTTGTCGAGGATCGCGGTCGCCACCTCGCCGGGGAGGAAGACGCAGGAGCGGATGCCGTTGACGCACTCCTGCATGTTGATCGAATGGCTCATCGCGACAATGCCGTGCTTGGCCGCGGTATAGAGCGGCCCGGGGAAGCCGCCGATGAAGCGCCCGGCCATCGAGGCGGTGTGGATGATGAGGCCGTCCGCCTGCGCCCGCATGATCGGCAGCGCGACCGTCACGCACTGCGCCGCGGCGGCGAGATTGCCGTTGATCATCAGAGCCGCGTTCTCCGGGGTCAGCTTGTCCCGATGCCGGTCGTTGATGTTGATCCCGGCGTTGTTGAGGAGGATGTCGAGGCGGCCGACCTCGCTCTGGATGAACGTGCCGATGCGGCGCACCGAAGCGGGCTCGGTCAGGTCGCCGGGCTGGACATGGGCGGTGCCGCCCAATTCGCGGATCTGCCCGGCGACCGCTTCGAGCGGGGCCGGCCGCCGTCCGGTCAAGACGATCGCCGCGCCTTCCCGCGCCAATGAGAGGGCCGCCGCCTCGCCGATGCCGCTGCCGCCACCGGTCACCCAAACGATCTTGCCCTTGAGTTGCGGCACCGCGCCCTCCCATTTTCGGTGGCGAGACCCTATCGCCTCGCCAGCCGGGTTCGCAATCCGTGCAGGGCGGAAAAGCGAAGCGCCTTCCGCCGATGCCGATGATAGGCTAGCGAAAAGCGGTGGCGGAATGCGCTTTGCTGTTCCGCCCTACGCCGATCGTAGGAGGCCCCGATGCCGACGACCTTCCTGATGCTGCCGCCGCAGAGCGACCTGACCCGCGCATGGGCCCGCCGGCTCGGGCAAGCGGCGCCCGAGCTCGACATCATCGCGCCCGAGACGATGGAAGGCGCCGAGCAGGCGATCGGGATGGCCGACGGCGCCTTTGGCCGGATCCCGCCGGCGCTCCTGGCGCGCGCCGACAAGCTGCGCTGGCTGCAGGCGCCGCAGGCAGCGCCGCCGGCCGGGTTCTACTACCCGGAGCTGATCGATCATCCGGTCGTCATCACCAATTTCCGTGAGATCTACAACGACCATATCGGCGCCCATGTGATGGCCTTCGTGCTCGCCTTCGCGCGCGGGCTCCATGTCTATCTGCCGCAGCAGCAGCGCCGCGAATGGCGCCCGGTGCCGCGCGTGAGCGGCGACGTTGTGCATCTGCCCGAGGCGACCGCGCTCGTTGTCGGGGTCGGCGGCATCGGCAGCGAGGTGGCGCGGCTCGCCAGCGCCTTCGGCATGACCGTCATCGGGGTCGACGAGCGGCGCCCGGCGCCACCGCAGAGCGTCGCCGAACTCTACCGCGCCGCCGCGCTCGACACGCTGTTGCCGCGCGCCGATTTCGTGATCCTGACGGTGCCGCACACGCCCGAGACCGAGGGCTTGATGAACCGCGCGCGGTTTCAGCGCATGAAAAAGGGCGCCTTCTTCATCAACATCGGGCGCGGCATGACGACCCGGCTCGATGATCTGGTCGCCGCCCTCAGGGAAGGCGAGATCGCCGGCGCGGCGCTCGACGTCTTCGAAGAGGAGCCGCTGCCCTCCGACCATCCGCTATGGACCATGCCGGGCGTCCTTATTACGCCGCACACCGCCGGCCACGGCCCCTATCTCGACGAGCGCCGGTTCGACGTGCTGAGCGACAATTGCCGGCGCTTCCTCGCCGGGCAACCACTGCGCAACATCGTCGACAAGGCGCGCTGGTTCTGAGGAGCGGCGCTGAGATGGAAATCCGGGTCGATCGGCGGGCGGACCACATCGCGGTTCTGACGATCGCCAACGAGCCCCGCCGCAATGCGATGACCCGGGCGATGCTGGCCGATCTGGCGGATTTGTGGAACCAGCTCGATGAGGATGAGGACTGCCGCGTCGTCGTTCTGACCGGCGCGGGCGACAAGGCGTTTTCCTCCGGCGCCGACCTCGCCGGCGATCTGAGCGCCAGCCCCGAGACCGCGGCGATCGTCAGCCGAGCGCTACTGAAGAACACCCCGTTTTCGAAGCCGATCGTCGCCGCGGTCAATGGCGATTGCGTCGCCGGCGGCGTTGAATTGCTACTCTCCACCGACATCCGCGCCGCGGCGCCCGAGGCGCGCTTCGGCCTCCCCGAGGTCAGGTGGTCGATCTATCCGTTCGGCGGCGCCACGGTGAAGCTCACGCAGCAGATCGGCTATGTGCACGCGATGGATCTATTATTGACCGGGCGGCTGGTCGATGCGGTTTTTGCCGAGCGGGTCGGCCTCGTCAACCGGGTCGTCGAGCGCGCGGAGCTGATGCCCTGGGCGCTCGAAACCGCCGCTTCGATCGCCGCCAACAGCCCCGCCGCGGTGCAGGCGGTGCGCCGCCAGATCAGCGCCGCAATCGCCGATTACGCGAAGAGCCGCGAAGCGCTCGAGCAGGAACTCGGCGACCGCGTCCGCGCCAGCCGCCACTTCGCCGAAGGCATCGCCGCGTTCCGCGAAAAACGCACGCCGGATTACCGGTAAGCCCCCACCCTCCCGCGCCTTCGGCGCGGGCCCCTCCCTTGGCGCATCTGAGATGCGCCATCCGCCAGGCGCACGCACGCGTGCGCCGAGAGGGCGCAAGCAGGGGAGGGGCGTGTTGGGCCGCGGTGCCTCAATCAGCTCCCTCCCCCCAAGCGGGGGAGGGTTGGGGTGGGGGTTATTACGCCTGATAGTACGCGAAGACGACCGGCGAGACGAAGGCCCAGGTCTCGATGAAGGTCGCCTTGTCGGGCTTCCTACCGAGCGCCTCCATCGCGCCGAGGAGGCAGAACCAGTTCAGGACCTCGTGCTGGCCGCTCTCTTCGATCTGGTCGGTCGTGTAGCGATGCCAGGGCGCGTAATCGCCGGTTTCGAGCGCGTCGTAGAGCCCGCGGTCGGCGGCGACGTCGGGCCACAGCTGGCAGTTCTTCTCAGTGAGGAACGAGTGCGACCAGGAGGACGAGGCGACAAACGCGGTGCGCCACGGGCTCTGCGTCATGACCCGCGCCGCGGCGGCGCCGACTTCCATGCAGCGATGCGGGTTGGGCCCGGGCGGGTCGAGGTTCTTGATCTCGCCCCGCATCGCCAGCGGCAGGCGCAGCCCGCGCGCGGCATTGACCCGCCGCCCATAGCAATTGACCGCGAACTGGACGAGCGGGTAGTCGAAACCGCGGCGCTCGTCGTCCAAGAGCTGCAGCGTGTTCTCGAAGGCGTGCCCGATCGGGTGGTGCAGCGGCTTATAGGCGTAGGCGACGTCGATCCCGGCTTCGATCAGGCCACTGGCGAGGTATTTGCCGGCCTCCTTGTGGCCCTTCACCCGGACCGTCGTGTCGGCCGGCTCGTTCCACGGGTTCCATGGGCTGCGGCGGTGCGCCCAGGGCTGGCGCTCCTGGTCCTCGTAAGCCAGGACCGCGAAAGGCGGGATGATGTCTTCCTTGAAGTTCTCGTACTGGTCGTCGCCCCACATCACGATGAGATCGGGGGCGAAATCGTCGATCACGCGGCGCGCCTCGGCGAAATGGGCGCGATAGACCTCGCGGCCACGGGCCGCCGCCGAGGTGCCCCAGTCATTACCCAATTCCTCGCGGAGCTGCGGCGGCCAGTTCGCCGGGTTCTTCATCTCCTCGGGCATGCCCGGGTCGTCGAGCGCGGCGCGCATCATGAACGTCCAGTCTTCATTTGGGCGCAGCATCAGCGGGCGATGCGTGCAACCCACTCCGAGGATCTCGCTCATCCCTTCCTCCCGACTTATTCGTCATGGCCGGGACAAGCCCGGTGATGACGGTTGAGTTGCTCCGGCTCTACGCCCGTTGGCTGGTCGGCAGCAGGCCCTCGCTATATTTGGGACGCAGGATGTCGAGCTTCATCGGCACCGGCGTCCCGAGCCACAGCGCATTCTTGCTGTGGTCGTCATAGGAGCTTTCGGTCAGCGGGTGGACGAGAACGTCGAGGCCCTCGCGGTTCAGCATCAGCCAGGGGACGATGTTCTGGAACTCCGGGGTCTCGAAGATGACGGCGAACTGCGAGATCGGGTGCGGGCCGCGCGGCTCGTCGCTCAAGGCGCCGCCTTCGACCTTGAACTTGCCGATGAGGGTCTCGCGCAGCTTTTCGGCGGCCGGCTTGGTCTGGGGATTGTAATAGACGTGGGCGTGATAGCCTTTGAGTTCGCTCATTTTGTGTCCTCCGATTTGTCCTGTTCGATTACGCCTCGAGCTGGGCCGCGATCTTCTTGCTGATCTCGGTGCGCCATTCTTCGATCGGCTTGAAGCCGGCCTGGTCGCGGCAATAGGCCTCGGTGGCGCGGTAGACCTCGTCCTCGCTCTCGGCGAGATCGATCTTGAACCCGCAGGGCTGCGGCACGTACCACGGGGTGTCGCAGAACATCTCGATCTGGTTGCCTTCGGGGTCCTGGAAATAGACCGACCAGGCATTGCCGTGGCTGATCGGGCGAATGCCCTGGCAGCCGGCCTCGGCGATCTTGCGGTAGGCGCGCTGGACGTTGGCGAGGGTGCCGACGTTGAACGAGACCTGCTGCACCATCGGGGTTTCGAGATCGGTGGCGCGGCCGCGCACCAAGACGACCTGGTGGTGGTCCGATGGGTTGCGCGAGAGGAACGTGATGCGGCCGTCCTCTGCCCCGTCGCTGACCACGAAGCCGAGAGTCTTGGTATAAAAATCGATCATCTTCGGCACGTCGGTGACATAGAGCCCGACATGGCTGAGGCGCGGCGCTTGTTCTTGCGGCATGGCTGATAACTCCGTGACCGGGTCCGGCGCCCGATATAGCAGCGCGCCCTTCATCTATCAAATCGATTGATAATATGATACCCATTCGCCCAATGGATATACGGGCGGTCGATCTCAATTTGCTGAAGGCGTTCGACGCGCTGATGAACGAGCGCGCCGTCACCCGCGCGGGAGGCAGGATCGGCCTCTCGCAACCGGCGATGAGCCACGCCTTGGCGCGCCTCAGAAGCCTCTTCGCCGACGATCTGTTCGTGCGCACCGCGACCAGCATGGAGCCGACGGCGCGGGCCCGCGAGATTGCGCCCCTGGTCCGGGTGGCGATCGAGCACATCGAGGCCGCGCTCAGCCTCGGCGCCGGGTTCGATCCCGCCCGGAGCGCGGCGATCTTCACCGCCGGGATGGCCGAATACGCCGAGATTGCGCTCGTTGGGCAGCTCGCCCAGGGGTTTGCCCGGGAAGCCCCCGGCGCGACGCTGCGGCTCCTGCCGGCGAGCGGCACCGAAATCGTCGAGCAACTCGACCGCGGCCTGATCGATGTTGCGGTCGCCTATCTCCAGAATTTGCCGGCGCATATCGACTCGACGGTTCTGTTGCGCGACCCCTTCGTCGTCGTCGCGCGCAAGGGCCATCCCGTAACGGCGCAGCCCTTGTCGCTCGAAGCCTATGCCGCGCAGCACCATGTGCTGGTGTCGCCGCGCGGCACGATTTCGGGCGCGCTCGACCGCATCCTCGTCGATTTCGGGCTGAAGCGGCGGCTCGCGCTCCTGGTGGCGACCTATCTCGCGGTTCCGGCCGCGCTCGCGGGGTCCGATCTCGTCGCCACGGTGCCGCACCGCACCGCCCGCCAAATCGCGATGACCGCCCAGATCGCGATCATGCCGCTCCCGATCGACTTCGCGATGACCGTGTCGATGGCCTGGCACCGCCGCGCCGCCAGCGACCCGGCACAAGCCTGGTTCCGCTCGATGCTGACCGCCGCGGCGGCGGATGGTTGAAGCATTTCACGACGTAGCTTCCCCATTTGCCTCATCCAAGCGTATGCTGCAGCGACGATGGAGTTCGGCCTTGATCTTTGAATGCTCATCCCGAAGTTCTGGTTATGTTCGGGTAGGAGCCAGCTCTTGATTGGCAATGTCACGACCGCTTTTAGCGAGGCCAGCGTCGAGAGATTGACCGGGCTTACGTCGGCGCAGCTACGCTACTGGGATAAGACAGGTTTCTTCGCACCAGAGTATGCCGATGAGGATCGGCGTATGCCTTTCAGCCGCATCTATTCATTCAAGAACGTCGTGGGTCTCCGCACACTTGGCCTGCTTCGCCGTCAACACAACGTCTCGCTACAACACCTACGGCAGGTTGCAGAGACGCTCAGCCATCTTGAGGATGAACTCTGGACAAGAACCACTCTGTACGTGCTGAATCGCCGCGTGATCGTTCACGAGCCGGGAAGCGGGCGGCTCCGCGACGCCGTCAATGGGCAATACGTCCTCGGCATTCCGCTCAAAAAGATCGTCGCTGATACCAAGCGGGATGCCGAAAGACTTCTCCAGCGCCCCGAGACAAAGATCGGCAAAATAGAGCAGTCTCGCCGGGTGCTGCGTAATTCGCCGGTGATCGCCGGAACACGGATACCGACAGCGGCAGTCAGACGATACAAGGAAGCCGGGTTCACCGTTGAGCAGATCATAGCGGAATACCCGGATTTGACGGCAGACGATGTTGAGGCTGCGCTAAAATTTGAAGAGAACAGTGCCGCCGCCTAAAGCATGGCTGCGCGGCCTCGCCTCAAATTCCTTACCGATAATTGTGTCCCTGATTCTGTCGGTCGGGCACTCACAGAGGCAGGCCACGAAGTCATTCCCTTGAGGGACATTCTCCCAACGAATTCGCCGGACCCGCTCGTGGCGTCGGTCGCCGAGCTGAATGACGCTATATTGGTCAGCTTCGATAGGGACTTTAAGACGCTGGCGCCTCGGATCGGTATCGGTCAGCGGCTGTTCCGCAGATTGAGCCGCATTGGTTTTCGATGCGATGAACCGCAGGCGGCACAGCGATTAAAGTTGGCTTTGGCTCTGATCGAATTTGAGTGGACGACCGCTCAAGCCGCTTCGGACAAGCGCATGATCATAGAAATTGGCCCAACCTACATCAGGACAGTTCGCTAAGCTTTTTGACTTACGTAAACGAGTAATCCCTATATTTTAGGCACCTCGATATTCAACAGCCGCGCGGCGTTGCGGCCGAGGATGGCGCGGCGCTCGGCGTCGTCGAGGCCGGGGGCGCGCTCGATAAAGCCGATCGGGTCGATTTCGCCCATATCGGCCGGGTAGTCGGTGCCGACGAGGATATGGTCGGCACCGTAGAGATCGACGAGGTATTGCAGCTGGTGGTCGGTAAAGACCAGCGCATCGAAATAGAGCCGCTTCAAGTACGTCGTCGGCATGTGCCGCAGGTGCTCGCAGGTGTCGGGGCGCGCCGCGGCGCCGTGATCGATTCGCCCGGAATAGGCCGGCAGGTACCCGCCGCCATGCGCCAAGATGAGTTTCAGATTGGGGTGCTGGTGCAACACCCCGCCGAAGATCAGGTGATGCACCGCGACGGTCGTATCGAGCGGGTTGCCGATGACGTTGGTGAGATAATGGTCGCGGAAGCGGCTCGCCTCGGGAAACCCGGTCGGGTGCATGAACAACGTGAGGCCGAGCTCCTCGGCGCGCGCGAAGATCGGGCGGAAGCGCTCCTCGGAGAGATCCGCGCCGGCGACGTTGGTGGCGATCTCGATGCCGCGCAGCCCCAATGATTTGTGCAGCCGATCCAATTCGGCGACGGCCAGCTCGGGGGCCTGGAACGGCACCGTGCCGAGCCCGACGAAGCGCTCGGGGTGCTTCGCGCAGATGTCGGCGAGGTTGTCGTTGATGATTCGCGCGGTGGCGATGCCGAGATCGGGCTCGGCGCTGTAATAGGTCTGCGCCGGCGAGGGGGTGATCGCCTGGATGTCGATCCCCATGCGGTCCATGTCCGCGAGGCGCTTCTCCACCGTACCGAACTGGATTCGGGTACGCTCGGCCTGCTCGCGGTTGATCCGGCGGGTGTGCTCGTTGGCGAATTGGTGGCGCGGCTGCCAGTTTTCGAGGCTGGCGCCTTTCACCATCTCCTCAGCTTCCGGCGTCAAGACGTGGCAATGGATGTCGATCGTGAACCACTTGCCGCGGGCATGCATGGGGCCCGGAAACCGGCCCGGAATCTGGGCTCCCTCCGGCAGGCATGTGAACAGCATCGGCGCGTTCCTCTTCGGTTTTCTCTGCCAGAGATCGGCCCCGATCGGGCCAGCGGGTGGCCGTGGGCAAGCGTTGCGGCTGCTCCGGTCATGGTGGAGATACCAGCCTCGCCTGCATGATCCACGGCATACTACACGATGTATCTTGCGCCGCCCGACAACGATCCGATACGCTTCACCGGCATGGAATCGTGAGGGATGAGGTGGCATCCGAGCGGAAGTTGTCGCGCCGTGGAATGCGAATGAGGGCTTCTCGATGAGTTCGTTCGAGTGGATGGAGCTGCAAACCCTTACCGACGATATCGAACTCTCGCGATCGCGTCTGGTTGAGGCGAGAAGGAGCGGCGACCAGGGTCGAGTCGGCGCGCTGGAAGAGGAGATCACCCGCGCGGAAAAGCGCCGCTTGCAGCTCCTCCATCATATCTCCACCAATATTGTCACCATCCCTGAAGCTGCCCCGCACGCCAAGGCAAAAGACGGCGACGGCTCCCGTCAGGCTGCGCCCCCCGCGACGCCAGACTTGGAGAAGAAGGCCGGCGCGGAAAAACCGCCGGTGGCGGCTGCCAGCGCCCCAGAGCCGGCCCCGCCCGCCAAGGCGAGAGGCGGCACCGCCTCGCGTCAGGCGTCGGCCCCTGCCGCCAAGGCCGTGCCGGATGAGGCCGAGGAGGAACCGGCGCCCGGCGAAACTGCCAGAGCCCCGGAACCTGCCCCATCGCCCAAGGCGCGCGAGGGCGCGGGCGGGCGTCAGGCCGCCGCTCCTCCCGCAGAAGCCGTCTCGGATGAGGCCGCCGCAGAGCCACCGCCCGTCCAAACTGCCAGAGCCCCGGAACCCGCTCCGCCGCTCAAGGCGCGCGAGGGCGCCGGCTCCCGCCCGGTTTCCGCTCCTCCGGTAGAAGCCGTGCAGGATAAGGCCGCCGCGGAGCCACCGCCCGTCGAGATTGCCAGCGCCCCGGAACCGGCTCCGCCGCCCATGGCAAGAGAAGGCGCCGGCGCCCGCCCGGCTTCCGCTAAGGCCGACAGCATAGAAGGAGGCACCGCTGTGTGGGATCAACTGAAACCGAGCGACATCGAGCGCGTCAAGGCTGAGCTTGGCACGCGGCGCGCAGAGATGCTAGCCAGGCATGCCGAAGAGCTGAAGGAGTTGGACGCCGAACAGGGCCAACTCGAAACCCTGGAGCAGGCGATCGACATGTTCCTTCGCAAGGCCAATCGGTCGGAGAATGCAGCCGCATAGCCGGTCGGTGAGGGCGGTAGCCGACCGTTGACGCGGTCGCTGTTTGTCCCCTCGCCCCGACCCGCTCGCGCGGTGGGGGAGAAGGGGTCATTAGGCGCCGGCAAGGATTATTCCAGGAGGCGCCCCAAGCCGGGGAAGCGGTCGGCGCTGTCGAGCCGGCGCAGCACTGCCCACAGCGCGGCCTGGTTGGTGGTGACGACCGGCTTCCCGAATTCGCGCTCCCAGCCGGCGATCGAGGCCATTGTCGGGAAATTCCCGCCGGGCACGATGAATGCCTCAATCTCCGGGCGGTCGATGCGGGCGAAGGCGTCGCGCGCGTTTTCCGGGCCGAGCTGGCCGATCGCATAGGAATCGGTCGCGGCAAAACCTTCGAGGGCGACCACCGACAATCCGTACCTGCCCTCGAAATAGCGCTTCGCGCCGGCATTGACCGGCTCGGAATAGGGCGACACGAGCGCGACCCGCTTGGTGCCGAGCGCGCCCATCGCCTCGCCGATCGCCATTGCGGAGGTAAACCCCGGCACTCCGGCGGCGGCGCTGATGCGCCGCGTGACATCGGCGCAGTAATCATCGGCGAAGAGGCTCGCCGAGGTCTGCAACAGGAAAATGGCCTCGACCCGGGCGCTGCCGAGCAGCCTTGCCTGATAATCGACATCCTCGTCCTTCGGCGGCGAGAACGGCGTCTTGTTGGCGCTGCTCGTCGCCATGCGCGCGTAATGGGCCTGCCATTCCGGCGGCAGGAGGCGGCTGTATTCACTCTCCGCCGTGGTGTTGGTCGACGGGATGAGGACGCCGAAATGGCGGGTCATGGCAGGCATCACAGGGGCCTTTCGCTGGCGGCGGGGCGGGGGAAAATACACCGCGCCGCGGTGCGCGAATACGCTCTTTGCCGCTCTTCCCCGTTTAAAAGGTCCGGAGACTCGGCCACGACTGGCGCTGATGATACGCACCCAATTTCATTCGCACCCCCTCATCCGCGCGAAATTCGCGCTCCTCGCCTCCGAGTTAGCCCCACCGGCAAGGCTGATGAACTCGCGGCCTCTCCTGTCCGGCCCCCCGATCTGCCAGGGAGCAGCGGAATATGGCTTAACCGAGCCATCCCGATAGGTCGCGCAAGATTACCTGTACGCTAACCCGCCAGGGAATGGCGCCGGCCGCGCCGAGCCGGTAGCATGGGCGATCGTTTGCGCAGCCGGGAGACGCCGAGATGACCACGCCTTCGTTGCCGCTGACCGGGTTCACGATCATCGACCTGACCGCCCATCGCGCCGGGCCGACCGCGGTGCGCCAGCTCGCCGATTGGGGCGCAAACGTCATCAAGATCGAGGCGCCGGGCGAGCACACCGACGCGACCGGTAGCCGCCGCGACGGTCCCGATTTTCAGAATCTGCACCGCAACAAGCGCTCGCTGACGCTCGATTTGAAGACCGCGCAGGGCAAGAAAATCTTCTTCCAGCTCGCCGAAAAGGCCGATGTCGTCGTCGAGAACTTCCGCTCGACCGTCAAGCACCGGCTCGGCGTCGATTACGAGGCGGTGAAACGGGTCAATCCGCGCATCGTCTATGGCAGCATCTCCGGATTCGGCCAGGACGGCCCCTATGAGGGCCGCCCCGGGGTCGACCAGATCGCTCAGGGCATGGGGGGCCTGATGTCGATCACCGGCGTGCCCGGCCAGGGGCCGGTCAGGGTCGGCATCGCGATCAACGACACCTCGGCGGGCATCCTCTTGGCGAACGGGATCGTGCTGGCATTGTTGGAGCGCGAGCGCTCGGGCGAGGGGCAATGGGTGCACACCTCGCTGATCGAGGCGCAGCTCTTCATGCTTGATTTCCAGGCGGCGCGCTGGCTGATGAAGGGCGACATCGCCGGCCAGGAGGGAAATTTCCATCCGACCTCGCCCGGCACCGGCATGTTCCAGACCGCCGACGGCTACATCAACATCGCCGCCTCGGGCGACAATCTGTGGAAGCGCTTCTGCGAGGTGGCCGGCGACAAGGAGCTCGCCAGCAACCCCGATTTCGCGACCGTGCCGTTGCGCGCCAAGAACCGCCCGGCGCTGATTGCCCACCTCAACGACATCGCGCGCTCGAAGCCCAGCGCCTATTGGGTCGAGGCACTGAACAAGGCTGGCGTCCCGTGCGGCCCGATCAACACGATCGACAAGGCCTGGGAAGACCCGCAGGTGAAGCACCTCGGCATGGCGCGGCCGGTCGAGCACCCATCGCTCGGCCGGTTTGATGTGGTCGGGCAGCCGATCCACATGAGCCGCTATCCACAGCCCGAAACGCTGCGCCCGACCCCCGACCAGGGCCAGCACACCGACGAGGTCTTGCGCGAACTCGGCTACGATAGAGCGGCGATCGCGGAGCTCCGCGCAAGCGGGGTGGTTTAGAGGCTTAGCACGCGGCGGGATCCTCAACCGCCATGACCAGCGCCGAACCCAATCCGAGCGACTCCGTTCGAGGACCGGAGCGTATCGGTCTGGTTCTCGTCCACGGGATCGGCGAGCAGCGGCGGTTCCAGCACCTTGACGGCCAGCTTCGCGATCTGATCCGCGCGCTGCACGGGCTTCAGCTCCTCGGGCGGATCGAACGTGTCAGCGTCGATATCAGCCCCAGCGGCGGCGCCGCCTTTCAAGCCGAACAGGACACCTGGAACGCCGGCCCCGAAGCCAGCGTCAGCGTCGTCGTTGAGCACGCGCTGAAGGGCAAGCGGGAGGAAACGCGGTTGCTGATCCATGAAGTCTGGTGGGCCGACGTCAACGAGCCCTATTCGCTCGCCAAGCAGTTCCGCTTCTGGCTGTGGGGCTTGGCTGTCTGGTTCCACCCCGGCAAGCAACGCACCACGCTCGGCACCGCGGATATGGTAGAGCCGCCGGTCGTACCGCGCCGACGAACCCTCTTGGACCGCTGTCGCCTGTTCATGATCGGCGTTTTTTTCACCCTGGTCGGGTATTCGATCGGCACGTTCACCTTCCTCGCCAACCGGCTGCTCAACTGGCATACGCCGGAGGTGCTGCGGGTGCTGGCGAATTACATTTCGTCGTCAAACTTTACAACCAGCGCCGACGTTTTGGTCCGGGGCTGCTCTGGCGGCGCGAGGAATTCCTCGATTCGGTGGGCGAGCCGCCCCGGGTTTCGGTACGCCGGCGGATGATCCGCACGATCGCCGATGTCGCCTGCAACGATTACGACCGTTGGTACGTCTTGGCCCACAGCCAGGGCTCGGTCGTGGCCTTCAACGGGTTGATGGAGACGAGCTATGCATGGCCCGGCTATCTGAACGAGGAGCGTTGGAGTCGACTGTGCTGCAAGGGTTTGGCCGGGCCCGGAGATCCCAACATGACCCCGCCGAGCGGCACGATCATGCCGCGCCGGCCCGGTTGGGCGCAATCAACCGACATCGCCTATCGCCGTCTTATCTTTGCGCGGTTCCACGGTTTTCTGACCTATGGGTCGCCATTGGAGAAGTTTGCCGGGATCTGGCCGGCGCTGGTGCCGATCTCCCGTGAAGTCGCCTTTGCCGAAGGCATCCCGTGGCTCAACATCTACGATCCCGTAGACCCGGTCTCGGGACGCCTCTTGGCTTTCCAGGGACAGCCGGTCGCATGCTGTCCGCGGCCGCAAGATCTGGGTTATGTGGCGAGCTGGTGGCTGCTTCTCGCCCATCTGAAATACCTGACCCGACGCGACGACGGGGCCGACCTGGCGACCGCCGCGGTCGAATGGTTCCTGACCGACACGACGATTGCCTTCTCGCGGCGGCCGACGGGGGGATGGCGTCTGGGCACATGGTTTCGGCCGCTGGGGGCAGCTGTCGCCGGCTCGACCGCCCAGGAGCGGGTGCGCAGGGCTATCGCCTGGGCCAGCTGGCTCGCCGCTTCCGGCATTCTGGTCATGCTCGGTGCGATTGTCCTGCCGATGATGCTTGACGCGGCGGGCGCGCTGATCATGGTGGCTGGGGAAAAGGCAGTGGCGCTCGCGCCGGTGTTGCAGACACCGGCGCATGGTCTGATCAATTTGGCGCGGCCGGCGATCCAATGGGTTGCCGGGCTGGGCGACACATTCTGGTGCCGTTGCGGGCTCCTCGTAGGGGTTGCGGTGGGTCTGACCGCAATCACAGGGATTGCCGCCCGAGCGCTGCCAATTTTCTTCCAACGCGACGACGACGACATCGAGAGCCAAGAGTACCGGCAAAGCCTCGGCGCTACCGCCGTCAAGCGGCGCGCGCTGGGGATTTGAGGCGCGGGCGATGCCGGAGCGCGCTCGCGGCGTTTCTCGGTGGCGAATACGCCATGAACGCCCCTGACAGCCGCACCCTGTTCGGCCTCTTGCGCGAGCAGGCGGAAAATTATCCGGACCGGACCGCCGTCATTTGCGGCGGGCGCGCCCTGACCTACCGCGATCTGGCCGATGGCGCCGGCCGTATCGGTGCGGCGCTGCGGACCCGCGGCATCGGCCGCGGCGACCGGGTCGGAATCCTCGTCAACAACCGCCTGGAATGGCTGGAGGCGTGCTTTGGCGCCACCGCGCTCGGTGCCGTCGCGGTGCCGTTCAGCACCTGGTCGAAGCCGGGCGAACTGGCCTATCTGCTCGCCGATTCGGCGGTCCAGGCACTGATCGCGGTCGATTCCTTCGGGGCTGAGGATTTTGCCGCTTCTCTGGCGACGCTGGCGCCGAATTCTCCACAGCTGCGCCTCATTGTCCTAATCGGCGGCGAGTTGAGGCCGGGTTGGATCGGCTACGACGAGTTCCGTGGCAGCGCCACCCCGCTCGAGGCGCTGGCCCCGGGCGAGAGCGCGAGCGCCGCCGACGATGCCCTCATCCTCTACACCTCGGGGTCGAACGCCCGGCCGAAAGCGGTGCGTCTGCAGCACTACGCGATCATCGAGAACGGCTTCGCGATCGGCGAGCGCATGCGGCTCTCCCTGGACGACCGTGTATTGCTGGCGCCGCCGCTGTTCTGGGCCTACGGCGCCGCCAACGCGTTGCCGGCGACCCTGTCGCATGGCGCGGCATTGGTGCTGCAAGGCCGGTTCGACGCCGGCGAATGGGTTGCTCTCGTGGAACGCCACCGCTGCACCGCGGCCTACACGCTGCCGAGCATCACGGGCGCCGTATTGCGGCATCCCGAATTCCGCTCCGATCGGGTCGCGAGCCTGCGCACCGGGCTGATGATCGGCGGCGCCGAGGAGGTGCGCATCGCCGCGCAGCAGCTCGGTGCGGCGCAGATCTGCAACATCTACGGCGCGACCGAAATTTACGGCAATTCCTGCGTCACGCCCTGCGAGTGGCCGCTGGAGCGCCGCATGGCGGGCCAGGGCCCGCCGCTCCCCGGCGTCAACTTGCGCATCCGCGACCCCGAAACCGGCGGCGTCCTAGGGGTGGGCGACACCGGCGCGCTCGAAGTCGCCGGGTACGTGACCCCGGGCTACTCTGGCGCCAGCGCCAAGCACAATGAGGCCGCCTTCACCGGGGACGGCTATTTCCGTACCGGCGATCTCGGTTTCGTCGATGAGGCGGGCGGCTTCCACTTTGTCGCGCGGAATTCGGACATCATCAAACGCGCCGGGATCAACGTCTCGCCGGCCGAAATCGAGAGCCTCCTGCTAACCCATCCCGCCGTCGCCCAGGCGGCGGTGGTCGGGGCCGCGTCCGGCGAGCAGGGCGAAGCAATCGTCGCTTTCGTCGTCACGACACCGGCCTCGCAGATCACCGGGGAGGCGCTGCGCGCCCATTGCCGCGCGCATGCCTCAAGCTACAAGGTGCCCGACCATATCGAGATCCGCGCCGCGCTCCCGGTAACCGAAACGGGCAAGCTCTTTCGCCGCGGGTTGCGGGACGAGGCGCGGAAGCTGGTGGCGCACCGCTACTGAGGCGACTTACCAAGCCAGGCTTGTACCCGCGCGGCTTTTATCTCGCTTGTAAGGGCCGCGACGAAGAGCGAGGTGTCGAGATAGAGCATCAATAACGATCTTCATCACGCATCCGTCGAATGAACTCGCCAGCAGATTCCTGCTGCATCGGCATGGCGTCCGTCATGGCGCGCAACGCGGCGACATCGATCCGCTTGCGCGGGATTGCAACCGCGCTGATCGGGGCAACCGGCTTGCCGCGGCGCGTAATGCAGACGGGTTCGCCTGCCGCGGCTCGCTCCGGCAGGTCACTCAAACGCGCCTTGGCTTGGGCCAGACTGACTTGTCTCATCGCCATCTCCTGACCATCTATTTAGTCATTTATACCATGAGCCGTAAGGGCTGATAAAACTGGCGAATGCCTGCGCCTCGGCCTTGGCGCGCGGCCCCGGATCGGCCACATAAGGCCGGGCACATAAGCGGGAGCGGATGCGGATGAGTGCGGTCGAGGCGGTGGTGGTGGAACCCGGGCGCGATTTCATCCGCGACATCATTGCCGCCGACCTTGCCGCCGGGCGCACCACGCAGGTCCTGACCCGCTTTCCGCCCGAGCCCAACGGCTATCTGCATATCGGCCACGCCAAGGCGATCTGCCTCAATTTCGGGGTGGCGCTGGAGTTCGGCGGGCGCTGCCACCTGCGCTTCGACGACACCAATCCGACAAAGGAGGAGCAGGAATACATCGACGCGATCGAAGCCGACGTGCGCTGGCTCGGCTTCGATTGGGGCCGCCACCTCTACCACGCCTCGGACTATTTCGAGCAGCTCTACGCGTGGGCCGAGCACCTGATCGGCGCGGGCCATGCCTATGTCGACGACCAGCCGGCCGAGGCGATGCGCGCCGCGCGCGGCACCTTGACCGAACCCGGCCATAACAGCCCCTATCGCGAGCGCAGCCCCGCCGAGAACCTCGATCTGTTCCGTCGCATGCGCAAGGGCGAGTTCCCCAACGGGGCGCGGGTGCTGCGCGCGACGATCGACATGGCGTCGGGCAACATCAACCTGCGCGATCCGACACTTTACCGCATCCTCCATGTCGAGCATCCGCGCACCGGTAGCGAATGGTGCATCTACCCGACCTATGATTTCGCGCATGGCCAGTCCGACGCGATCGAGGGCATCACCCACTCCTTATGCACCCTCGAATTCGAGGACCACCGCCCGCTCTACGATTGGCTGCTCGATCACCTGCCGGTACCGTCGCGGCCGCGGCAATACGAATCCGCCCGCCTCAACCTCGCCTACACGGTGCTGTCGAAGCGCTTTCTGACCCGGCTGGTGCAGGAGGGCCATGTCGCCGGCTGGGACGACCCGCGCATGCCGACCCTCGCGGGCTTGCGCCGACGCGGCGTACCGCCCGAGGCGATCCGCGAATTCATCCGCCGGATCGGCGTCGCGCGCGCCAACAGCCTGGTCGATCTCGCGATCTTCGAGAGCGCGGTGCGCGATACCTTGAACCGCAGCGCCACGCGCCGCATGGCGGTCTTGAGGCCGTTGAGGCTCGTCATCGAGAATTACCCGGCGGGCCGGACTGAGGAACTCGATGCGATCAACCATCCCGATGATCCGGCCGCCGGTACAAGGCGCATCCCGTTCGGGCGCGAACTCTATATCGAGCGCGAGGATTTCGTCGAGGACCCGCCGCGCAATTTCCACCGGCTCGCGCCGGGCCGCGAGGTGCGGCTGCGCTATGCCTATTTCGTCACCTGCCGCGAGGTGGTGAAGGACGCGTCGGGCGAGGTGGTCGAATTGCGCTGCACCTACGATCCGGCGACGCGCGGCGGCAACGCGCCGGACGGGCGCAAGGTGCGCGGCACGATCCACTGGGTGTCGGCCGCCCATGCGCTCCCCGCCGAGATCCGCCTCTACCACCCGCTCTTCACTCGCCCCGTTCCGGGCGCGGAGGGCGACCTCGTGGCCGATCTCAACCCGAATTCGCTCGAGGTCTTGGAGGGCGCCATGGCCGAGCCCGGCCTCGCCGGCGACAATTCGCCGGCTCCGATCCAATTCGAGCGCCAGGGCTATTTTGTGCGCGACCCCGACGCGGGCGCGGGCCGGCTCGTCTTCAACCGCACGGTCGGGCTGCGCGACACCTGGGCGCGAACGCAGGCCGGCGGCGGATCCTAAGGGCGGATCTTGATCCGCAAAACGCAGCCCCGCCTTGCATTTCGCGAGCGCCCGAAAGGGATTACGGCGGGCGCGCACTCTGCTAGGCTGTCGGGCACGCTCGCCACCGGGAGAACCTGCGATGAACGATACGATGACCTTGAGCCAACGGGCCGATGCGCTCGAGCAAAAGATGAGCGACGAGCTCGACTACATCGTCATCAAGTCGCGGCTCTACAGCATGGCGGAGGCGGATATGAGCCCGGCGCCGAACGCCGCGGCGATCATGGCAAAGAACCCGAAGGCGCGGGTCCTGATGGGCGACGATCCGCGCCTCCCCGAAATGCCGGCAAAGCCGACCCTCGTCGATTTCTTCAAATACCGCTTCGGGCCGGCCGCGCATCTCCTGCAGAGCGCCCGGCACGCGGTCAAGGGCGGGCTCAGCGAGAAGATGGTGCTCGCCTGCCTGTTGCACGACATCTCGACGATCGGTTTCATCCGCGGCGACCACGGCTATTGGGGCGCGCAGCTGGTCGAGCCCTATGTCGAGGAGGAAGTGACCTGGGCGATCCGCGCCCATCAGGTGCTGCGCTTCTATCCCGACGAATCGGTTGGCTACGAATATCCGGCCTCCTACGTCAAGACGTTCGGCGCCGATTACCGCCCCGATGCCTATGTCGCGGAAGACTATAAGCGGATGCGCGACCACAAATGGTACATGTCAGGCCGGATGATCACGGTCCATGACATCTACTCGTTCGACCCCGACGTGCGGGTCGAACTGGAAGAGTTCACCGACGTGATCGGCCGCAACTTCCGCCAGCCCAAGGAGGGGCTCGGCTTCGACAACAGCCCGGTCGCCCATATGTGGCGCGCGATGATCCGGCCGGCAAAGTATCTGTAGCCGCCGGGCCTCCTCGCCTAAAAGTCGGGATAGGCGGACGGCATCCGCGCCGTCCGCCTTCCTTTATCCCGGCTTAGCAGGCGTAATAGGTCCGGTAATACGGGTTCCAGCAGCTCCGCGGCGCGGGATAATAGGGCGCCGGCGCCGGCGGGTAGTAGGCGGGCGCCGGATATCCATAGCCGTACGCCGGGGCATAGTACGGAGCGCCATAGGCCCCCCCGGCGCCGAGCGCGCTGCCGAGCGCAAAGGCGCCGAGCCCGAGGCCCACCGCGGCCCCAGTGCCGATGCCGCCCCCTGCATTGGCAGGTGTCGGTGCCGCGGTCAGCGACACCGCCGCGACCAGCGCGACCGCCGCAGCCAGCCCGCGCCCGCTTCGTTTCGCTATCTCCATGATGGCCATATCGGTCCTCCAATCGTTAACCCGCGCCGGGCATTATAGCCCGGAACCCGTTTATAATCAGACAACGGTCGTCGGCGCGCGGCATTCCCCGAAACGCGCACCTGGCGGTAAACGCCAGGTTCAGCGATTAGTTCCCGGATAATCCAACTCAAGCGTGATTCGGGACGACCCGCCGTCGAGGAGCACCCTCAGGCACTCCTCGCGCGGTTGACGATCGCCGACCCGGCTCAATATCCGTTGTAAGGCGATTGGTAGTACGGCTGGCCGTAAGAGGATCCATAGTACGGCGTCGGCGAGGCGTGCGACGATGCTGACGGCGGGGAATAGTAAGTCGCCGGCGGATAATACGAATAGGCCGGCGCCGGCGGATAATACGAATAGGCCGGCGCCGGCGGGTAATACGAATAGGCCGGCGCGTAGCCGTATCCATAAGGGGATCCATACGGGGCGTAATAGGCACCCGCGCCGAGCGCGCTGCCGAGCGCGAACGCACCAAGCCCGATGCCGACCGCGGCCCCGGTGCCGACCCCGCCCCTTGCGTAGGCGGTGTCCGGCGCCGCGGTCAAGGACAGCGCCGCGACGAGCGCGGCCGTTGCCGCCACCCCGCGCGCGGTTTTCCTGGCGAGATCAATGTAGGTCATAGCGGTACTCCGTTCCTGGGGCGCCGCCGATCCGTGCGGCCGGCACCCGCCGATACCAGGATAACGGGTAGCGGCGCCGGTAATTCCCGTAGAACGAAACGGGGGAGTATCCTTTTGCCCTTGCAACCCGCCCGCCGCAGAGGACGATCGGCGCCTCAGGCCGCTTTACGCGCCAGGATGCGGCTGTGCAGATTGTGCACGATCATGTTGGTCAGCCGCTCGTCATGGACGAACAGGCGCTGGCCGATCGGGTAGGGGTCCTGCCTTGTGACCGGAACCGGCCCCACCAGGATCTCCTCCGGCCCGACCCCTCGATCGACCTCCCTTTCGATAAAGCCGACCCAGTTTTCGACGATTTGCGCCTGTTCCTTCAAATAGGCCTTGCCGCAGGGCTCCCCGTGGCCGGGCAGGATCGTCTCAACGTCGAGCGCGGCGATCCGGTCGAGCGCGGCCAGCCATTCCCAGGGGTCGCATTCCTGCATCCAGGTCCGGCATTTGTGGAACACGTTGTCGCCGGTGAAGACGACGCCCTCCTCGGGCACATGGATCGAGGTCTGCGGCGCGGTGTGGCCCGGCATGTGGATGATGTTGAAGGTATGGTCGCCGACATGGAGGGTGAGCTGATCCTCAAAGGTCAGGCTCGGCGGGTTGGAGACCGGGTAGTCGGGATGGCCGACGAGCCAGACGCTGTCGGGGTCGGTCTGCTTGAAACGTTCGCGCTTCTCCTCGATCGAGCCGAACGCGGCGAGATAGCGCTCGAAGCACTCCTGCAACTGGACCTGGCCGACCACGGTCGTCTTGGTGAAATAGGCGTTGCCCGAGATGTGGTCGCCATGCGGCTCGGTGTTGATGAGGTAACGGATCGGCGCCTTTTCCTCGAGCATCTCGCGCCAGCGCATCGCATCGATCGGCTGCTGCGGCGAATCGATCATCACATAGCCGTCGCTGGTCTCGATAAAGCTCGGGTTGCAGCCGGCGAAGTAGATTTCGGTCCAGCTGTTGCGTCCGATCCTGCGCATGATCTCCTCCTTATCTGCGCGAGAAGATTGTCACCGTTTTTGCCGTTCCGCCAGCGAGCTTCAGCCCCCACCCAACCCTCCCGAGGGAGGGTTATCAAAGCGCGTCGGTGACTCCCTCCCTCGCTTGCGGGGGAGGGTTGGGGTGGGGGCTATTGCGCGGCGAACCTGCTACTCCGCCGCGTCTTGCTGATGGGCGTAGTTCCGGGCGATGAACCAGGCATAGAACTCGCCGTAGGTCTGCGGCGGATATTTCGGCGGGTTGCCGGGGCCCTCACAGGTCGAAAGGCACCGGATCATCGTGTCGGTGTTGGGGTCGTAGAAGAACGGCATCGCATAGCGCTCACGCCCGGATCGGTTGCTGGCGCGGTGCGGGGTCGAGAGAAACCGGCCGTTGGTCCAGCGGTTGAGCGTGTCGCCGGTATTGACGAGGTAGCTGCCCGCGCGGGACGGCGCGGCCAGCCAATCACCCGCCTTCGTGCGGATCTCGAGGCCGGGCACCGCGGATTGCGGCAACAGCGTCATAAAGCCGGCATCGGCGTGCGGCGCGATGCCGAACTGGTTGTCCTCGGCCGCGGCGTCGCCCGGGTAGTGCGACAGCCGCAGATTGATATGCGCTCCCTCGAACAGCGGCAGGAAGTATTCGCGCGGCAGGTCGAGCGCCAAGGCGTAGATCGGCAACAGCTGCCGCGCCAGCGCCTCCATGGTCCGGAAATATCCGAGCATCGTGTCGCGGAAGCCCGGCAGACCCGCCGGCCACTGGTTGAGGCCGCGCCAGCGCTTCCCCATCACCACATCGGGATCGTCGGGCGCGCGCTCGCGCCGGATGAACAGCGCCTCGTTCAGATCATGCCTTGTGTTGCGGTTGATGGTGGAGCTGCGGAAAATGCTGTAGCCGAGCGGCAGGTATCCGATCATGTGGTCGTTGATCAGGAGCCGCATCTTGTCGGCGAGGGGCTCCGCGTGAAACCGCGCGGTCTCGGCAAAGGCGGCTCCGATGAGGTCCTGCGGCACGCCGTGACCGATGATGAAATAAAACCCGATCTCCTCGCAGGCCCGGCGCAGCTCGGCGGCGAGCCGCACATCGGCGCCCGGCTCGCCGGCGAGGTAGGGAGCGAGATCGAGGATCGGGATCGACTCGTCGACGGTGCTCATGCGCCGAGATTGCGTCGTCGCCCCCTCTCGGCGCAAGCAAAGCTTGCGCCTGTCGGTCGGCGCATCCTCGATGCGCCGGAACTCCTCGCAATGACATTCCCCAAGGCGCCATTGTCATTGCGAGCGAAGCGCAGCAATCTCGGCGGCGCTGTGAACGAGCGGGTCTCGCGGGAACCTTTGATGAGCGAGCAACCAACCTTGGCCCAACACCGCGAGCGCCTCGAGGAACTGCGCCGCCGCCTCGGCGCGGAGCATCCCGAGACGCTCGCCGCGATGCTCGATCTTGCCGAAATGCTGTGGGCGCGCGGGCACCTTACCGAAGTGCGCGCGCTCGAGGAGCATGTCGTGGCGGTGCGCCGCCGCGATCATGGCGAGGCGCATGGCGACACCTTGAAGGCGCTCGGCAAGCTGGCGACGACGATCGGCGCCGAGGGCGATCTCGCCGAGGCGCGCCGGCTGCAGGAGCATATCCTCGCGCTGGCGCCCGAAGTATGGGGCGAGGACGCGCGCGACACGCTGCGCGCGCTCAACAACCTCGCCGGCACCGTCGCCGCGCAGGGCGACCTGCCGGGCGCGCGCGCCATGCTGGAGACGGCAATCGAGGAGCTGCACCGCCAATTCGGCGACAACGACAGCGACACCGCCGCCGCAATCGGCAATCTCGCCGCCATATTGTGGCAACATGGCGAGCGGGGCGAAGCCTATTGGCTGCAGGCGCAGCTGGTCGAAACCCAGCGCCGGCTGCGCGGCGAGGACGACCCCTTGACCCGCGCCGCGCTCGCGGTCCTCGCCGCGATGCAGCACGACGGCATGCCCTAAGACCCTAATAAACCGCCCCCCTCGCGGTGATCGGCCAGACGGCTTCGACCCGGTCGTTGCGCACCGCGACGTACCAGTCGTAGAGGTTGACGGTCGGATCGCAATGGCCGGGGACGAGGCGGATCTTGTCGCCGAGGTTGAGGCGGTTGGTGGCGCTTGCGATGCCGAGGCGGCCGTGCTCGTCGGAGGCGCGCTCGTAGGTCGCGGCGGGCTCGTCCCACACGTTGGGCGGCCCCGAATCCATCGCCAGCGCCTTCAACCCCGCATCGACGATGGCGCGCTCGGCATTCGGCCGGCTCATCACCGTCGCCCACACGAAGAGGCTCGGCTCGAAGGCGCGGGTAGCCCTGCCGTCCTCATCGAGATTGCGCCCGTAATCGGCGTCCATGAAGATGTAGGAGCCGCACTGCAATTCGGTGTAGACGCCGCTCCCGGCCTCGAATTCGAAGGTGCCGGTGCCGGCGCCGGTGATGTTGTCGCAAGGGATTCCGTGGGCGGCGAGGAGGTCGCGGGTGGCGCCCGCCTTCTCGACGGCGCCTCGGATCGCCTGCTGGCGCTCCGCCCAGCCGCGCAGATGCTGGGCCGAGCCGTGATAGGCCTGGAGCCCGGCGAAGCTGAGGTGCGCCGCATCCGCGATGAGGCGCGCCAGGGCAAGCGCCGGTTCGCCCGGCTCGACCCCGCAGCGGTTGCCGCCCATGTTGATCTCGACATGCACCGGGAGCATCACCCCGGCTTCGCCCGCCGCCGCCTCAAGCGCGGCGACCTGCGAGGCATCGTCGGCGCAGACCCCGATCCGCGCGGTATGCGCCAGCGCCATCAGACGGCGCAGCTTTTGCCGGCCGACGATCTCGTTGGTGACGAGCACATCGCGCACCCCGCCATAGACCATCGCCTCCGCTTCGCTGACCTTCTGCACGCACACCCCGACCGCGCCCAATTCGATCTGTTTCAGTGCGATGACCGGGCATTTGTGAGTCTTTGCATGAGGTCGCAGCCGAACCGTGCCGCCGCCCACCCGGTCGGCGAGGCGGCGCAGATTGCGCTCGAAGGCGTCGAGGTCGATCACCAAGGACGGCGTGTCGACCTCGTCCAATGACATGCCGATTTCGGCGGGCGGGCGAGTCGTCATCGCGGGGCTCCCAGGCTGCTTCGCGATCGGAGGCTTGCGCACCGAGCGCAGAAATGCAACACGGCTAGAGAGGGAGAACGCAGGAGGCAAAAATGACGCTAGCCCCGTCGTCTTCTACCGAAACGGCGTTGGAGAACCAGCGGATCGGCCCGTTGCAGATCCGCGTTGCGGCGCTGTGCACGCTGATCCAGATCTGCGACGGCTACGACATCAATTCGATCGCCTGGTCGGTGCCGTCCTTGATCCATGAGTGGCACCTGCCGCCGCCGGCGTTCACGACGGCGTTCCTATGGTCGAGCATCGGCATCCTGGTCGGCGCGCTGTCGGCCGGACCGATCGGCGACCGGGTCGGCAGGAAGCCGCTGTTGATCGCCAGCCTGACGATTTTCGGGGTGGCCTCGCTGTTGAGCGCCGGCGCCGGCTCGCTCGGGATTCTGACGATATTGCGCTTCTTCACCGGGATCGGGATCGGCGGCGCGTTTCCCGGGGCAGCCTCGCTGGCCGGCGACTACGCGCCGCATCGCCGGCGCGCCTTGATGATCATGGCGAGCTTTACCGGCGCCCCGGTCGGTGGCTTTGTCGGCGGCCAGATCGTGGCCGCGCTGCTGCCGCATTTCGGCTGGCCGATGATCTTTGTCCTGGGCGGGGTGTTCCCGCTCCTTCTGGTGCCAATTCTGGCGATATGGCTGCCCGAATCGCCGCGGTTTCTCGCCCGCAAAAGAAATTTGTCGGCGCGCCAGGCCGCGCTGCTTCAGCGCCTCGACATCGCGCCCTCTCAGAGCGCCGCGCACCCGCTCGACATTGCCGAGGGTAATCCCGTGAGGATGCTGTTCGGCGAGGGTTACGCGCTGCAAACGATCCTGTTGTGGGTCATCTTTTTCTGCAGCCTGATGAACCTGTTCCTGTTCGGCTATTGGATGCCGACAGTGTTCAACCTGATCGGCATGTCGCCGGCCGACGCGGTGTTTGCCTCGAGCCTCAGGGATTGCGGCGCGATCTTCGCCGTCCTCTATCTCGGCGTCTTGATCGACCGCGTCGGCCCGGAACGCTCGCTGGCATGGCATTACGCCGCCGGCGCGCTGTTCATCGCCGCGATCGCGCTGATTGCGCTGCCCTACGCGCTGCTGCTGGCGGTCACGTTCCTCTGCGGGATGACGATCATCGGCAGCCAGACCGGCGCCAACGCGACCTGCGGCAAGCTCTATCCGGCGCGGATGCGCACGACCGGGCTCGGCTGGGCGCTCGGCATCGGGCGCTTGGGCGGGATCGCCGCGCCGGTGCTCGGCGGCTGGCTGCTCTCGCTCGGCATGGCGCCGACGCATATTTTCCTCAGCGCCTGCTTCTTCGCTCTCGTCGCGGCGGCGGCCACGGGGCTCTTGGCGTTTCGCGGTGTCCGCGGCGAAATTTTGACCGCTCAGGAGGCGGCCCAATGAAAGTCTTCGTTTTCGACCTGTTGGCCTATGACGCCAATCTCGATCACCTGAAGGGCGGCGCATCCGAGCTCCCCTACCCGCTGGCCAAGCGACATTTCGATGCCAGGACGGCGGTGCGCACCTATGAGGAACACCTCGACGCCTGGGAGGCGCTCGACCGCTTCGGTTATGACGGGGTCGGCTTCAACGAGCACCATTGCTCGCCCTATGGGCTGATGAACAGCCCCAATTTGATGGCCGCCGCCGCGGCCCAGCGCACCAAGCGCTTGAAGCTCTTGATCTACGGCAATCTGTTGCCGTTGCACGAGCCCTTACGCCTGGCCGAAGAATTGGCGATGATCGATTGCCTGTCGAACGGGCGCCTCATCTCCGGCTTTGCCCGCGGCATCCTGCGCGAATACCAGGTGCACAACGTGCCGCTCGCCGAATCGCGAGGGCGGTTCGAAGAAGCCTACGACATCATCACCCGGGCGTGGACCGAGGAGGTGTTTTCCTACCAGGGCAAATACTGGTCCTATCACGATGTCGCGATGTGGCCGCGCCCGGTACAGCAGCCGCACCCGCCGATCTGGGTCCCGATCGTCGGCAGCAAGGAATCGATCGAGTTCGCCGCCCGCCACAACCTGCCGATCACCCCGGGGCTCGGCCGCCATCGCGGTCTTCGCGACGACATCATCGGTTATTACGCCAAGTGCCTCGCCGCTTCAGGGCACCGCATCACCCCCGACCACCTCTCGCTCGGCGTCACCGCCTATGTCGCCGATTCGAAGGCGCAGGCCTTGCGCGAATACGGCCCGCACATCCTCTATTTCAACCGCACATTGTTCAGCCACGGCAACTTCATCGAGACCGAGAAGCAGCGCGAGAGCGGCTATACGACGCAATCCTCGACCGACTATGTGCGGCCGGAAAACCTGCGCGCGGCCGCCAATTTGCGCTCGGAATTCCGCAACCTGACAATGGCGCAACTCGAGGAGCAGGCCGAGACGATGCCGATGGGCACCGCCGACGAGGTCGCCCAGCGGATCATCGACGCCGCCGAAAGCGCCGGCGCCAACCAGGTCCAGCTGGCGATCAACCGCGGGGCGCTACCGCACGATCTCTACATGGCGCAGATCGAGCGCTTCGCCCGCGAGGTCCTGCCCCGCCTGCAGGCGCATGAGGTAAAGCGCGTCCCGGCGGCGGAAGAAGCGCTGGCTTAGGACGCGCGCTTCGCCGGCGTCGGGGCCCTCCCGCTCAGCGGCGCGGCTGCCGCCTAGCCATTGCGATCACCGTTGCGGCGCGCGAATATGGGAAACGCCATCGGGCGGTCGGATAGGGAGGAATGAGATGAGACGCCTCTATGTGCTCGGCGCGTGCCTCGCAATCGCCGCCTGTGCCCCGCAGCCTTCGGCGCCGGTCACTCCGGCGCCGCCGCCGGCCCCGCCGATCGCGGCAGCTCCGCCGCCGCCGATGCCGATGCCGGCAAATATCGCGTCGTTTGACGGCGAATACGCCGGTCCGTTTCAGCTGATGCCGACCGGTGGGGAGACGACCGAGGAGCGCCGCTCCGGTTGCACCGAGCATCGCAAGGGGCGGATGACCGTGCGCAACGGTTACGCAGAACTGCGCTACGCCGATTGGAAAGGCCACCGGCTGCACTATCGCGGCCCGATCGATGCCACCGGCGCGGTAACGCTGTCGCACATGAACTGGGATGGCGGCCCTGCGCAGCTTACCGGTCAGTTCCAGAACAACGGGTTCATCGGCGACATGCTGCGCGGACCCTGCCAGTACAGGCTGAATTTCGAGCGGCGATAGGCTCGAGAGATCCTCGGATGCCGCTGGGTTTCGACCCGGCAGCTTATTGCGTTGGTGCTGCCGGCAACCCATCCTGACGACGCATGGAACAGCGCGACGCCGGCAGAGTGGCCGAGGCGTATCTCCGCTTTGCCGAGGACGAGGTCCGCGATAAGTCGCCGCTTTACGGTGAGCTCTTGCGCGGCGTGGCTTCCGATCCGGAGGTCATCGGGTTTCTGCTGACATTGCCGCGCGAAAAGCGGCAGCCGAACCTGTTCCTCGCCGCCGCCTGACACCTCTTCGGCACGCCCGCCGGTTGGAACCAGTTCCGCCGCAGCGTATTGGAAAACAGCGGGGTCTTGCGCGCGACGATGCTGGCGCGTTCGACTCAGACCAATGAGCCCGGGCGATGCGCGGCCTTGTTGCCGGTGCTCGCCGGGCTCCCCGAGCCGCTCGCCTTACTCGAAGTTGGCGCGTCTGCCGGCCTCTGTCTCTTCCCCGATTTCTATGCCTACGACTATGGCGGGCCGCTCCTCGGTCCCGCGGCGGGGCGAAATGCGCCACCCGTCTTTCCCTGCGCGGTCAATGCCGCGACGCCGCTCCCGGCAAGACTGCCGCGAATCGTCTGGCGGGCGGGGCTCGATCTCAACCCGGTCGACCTCGCGGATCCGGGCGAGGTGGCCTGGCTGGAAGCGCTCATCTGGCCGGAAGAGACCGACCGGCTGGCAAGGCTGCGCGCGGCGATCGCGATTGCCGCCGTGCAAAAGCCGCGTCTCGTCAAGGGCGATCTAGGCACGGACCTGGCCGCGCTCGCCCGCGAGGCGCCGAAGGGGGCGACACTGGTGATCTTCCATACCGCGGTCTTGGCCTATATCTCCTCAGCCGCGGAACGCGAAGAGTTCGCTCGATCGGTCGGCTCGCTCTGCGATTTCTGGATCGCGAACGAAGCGCCGCAAGTCTTTCCGGGCATCGCCGGGCGCGCCGGCCGGGGGGGGGCCGAAAGGCAGCTTCCTGTTGTCCGTGAACGGCTATCCGGCGGCTTGGACCGATCCGCATGGCGCATCGGTCGACTGGATCACCGAGCCGCCGAACCGGTGACGGCGCGCCGGAAGGGGCCTTTCTCGTTCGCCTCAGGGACCGACCGCAGCCATAATGGTGCGGCCGCGCAGACCCAGACAGAGGAGCAACGATGGACGGCAGCGAGATCAGCGACATCGAGCGCTTCGGCATCGGCCAGCCGGTGAGGCGCCGCGAGGATCGGCGCTTCATCACCGGCGCCGGCCGTTTCACCGACGACATCAACCTGCCTGGCCAGGCCTGGGGCTATGTGCTGCGCTCGCCGCACGCCCATGCCCGGATCCGCGCGATCGACCTCGGGGCGGCAACGGCGGCGCCGGGCATCCTCGGGATCTTCACGATCGCCGATCTCGATGCCGACGGCGTCGCCGAGATCCCGACCCAGGCCAAGGTGCCGGGCAAGGGCGGCTCGGAGATGTTCGCGCCGACCCGGTCCGGTTCTGGCGCGAGGGTGTGCCAGGGGCTCGGGCAGGCCGTCCTCGAAAACACCGCCTACGACACCGCTTCCGGCCAGTTCCTCGCCGGCTCGTTCATGGATTACGCGATGCCGCGGGCCGAGGATCTGCCGCCGCTCGAGGTGTCGTTCAACCCGGTCGCGAACCCGTCCAGCGAACTCGGGGTCAAGGGCATCGGCGAAGCCGGTACCTGCGGCGCGCCGCCCTCGATCGTCAGCGCGGTCTGCGACGCGCTCGGCATTGCCCATCTCGACATGCCGCTACTGCCGGAGAAAATCTGGCACGCGCTGCAACAGACCGGCCTGCGCGCCGCGGCCGACTGAAGCCGTGCGTCCTTCGAGACGGCGCTTCGCACCTCCTCAGGATGGGGTTAAGTTTTTGATGCCAATATCAAATGTTCCTCATCCTGAGGAGCGGCCCGGAGGGGCGCGTCTCGAAGGACGCACCGCGCCCATACCGTTGCCGGCCATCGGCCTCGCGCGGATCTTCGGCGCGTTTCTGCGGCTGGGGTGCACCAGCTTTGGCGGCGGCACGGCCGGGTGGCTCTATCGCGACATGGTGCTGAAGCGCGGCTGGCTCGATGAGCCGACCTTCCTGTCGGATTTCGCGCTGGGACAGGCCATCCCCGGCTCCAACGGGGTCAAGCTCACGGTGCAGATCGGCCAGCGGCTGAAGGGCGCCGCCGGTGCGGTCACAGCCCTGGTTGGCCTCTTGGCGGGGCCGTTCGTGATCGTGCTCGCCATCGGCGCCGCCTATGCCGGGTTCGGCGAGCACCGGATCCTGCACCAGATGCTCGACGGGGTGGCCGCCGCGGTCATTGGGCTGACCTTCGCCACCGGGCTGCACAGCCTGACGCAGAGCCGGCCGGGCGTCACGGGGGTGACGCTCGCCGCCCTGACCGTGCTGTGCGTCGGGGTGTTGCGCTGGCCGATGCTTCCGGTCGTCGCCGTCCTCGCGCCGCTCGGCATCGCCCTCGCGCTGATCGGACCGCGCCGCCCTTAACATGAGCGAGGGGACATGAGCGAGGGAATCGGCGGCAGCCTCATCGCGCTCGGTCTCATCTTTGCGCCCTTGTCGCTGTTGTCGTTCGGCGGCGGCAATGCGGTCATCGCCGACATCGCCCAGCAATCGATTGCGGTGCATCATTGGACCAGCGAGCGCGAATTCGCCGATCTCTTCGCGCTGTCCCGCGCGGCGCCGGGGCCCGGCTCGATGCTGGCGACGCTGATCGGCTGGAAGGTCGCCGGGACCCCGGGCGCGCTCACGGCGACCTTGGCCTACTACCTGCCCTCGGCACTGCTTGTTTTCGGCGCGGCACGGGTATGGGGGCGCTGGCGCGGCTCCCGGTGGCATGAAGCGATCGAGCGCGGCCTCGCCCCGATCGCGGCCGGGCTGTTTCTGTCAGGCGGGATCGTCGTCCTGCGCGCCTCGCCGGCGGGCTGGCCGGTATGGGCGGCGGCGATCGTCACGACGGCGGCCCTCCTGCGCTGGCCGCGCCTCCACCCGGTGCCGCTGCTGCTCGCCGGCGCGGCGCTGTTCGGCCTCCTCGCGGTGGTCTAGCGGGGTCGGGCATGAAAACGCCGATCGCGCTCCTCCCCGAGGCGCTCGATTTCACTCGCCTGATCCGCGCCGGCGACACGGTCGGGTGGGCAGAGGCGACCGCCGAGCCGGTGTTCCTGACGCGCCTCCTCGATAGCCAAGCGCCGCGCTGCCCGCCCTTCCGTGTGTTCTTTGCCCTGACCTTTGCCGGCGATTTCGCCGCCGATCATCCGAACGTGACGGTGACCGCCCTGGGCGGCGGCGGCGGCGGGCGGCGGTTTTTCGCTGGTAACGCCGGCAACATCATTCCGGCCAACATCTCGCAATTATGCGACCTGATCGCCGGCGGCCGGCCGCGCGTCGATGTCGTGCTGCTGCAGGTGAGCGGTCCCGATGCGGACGGCAATTACAATGCCGGGATCGGCATCGAATGCCTGCGCGAGATGATCGCCGGGGCGCGGCTCGCCATCGCACAGCTCAACCCCCTATTGCCGTGGACCAGCGGCGACACGCTGATCGAGGGCGGACTGATCGACATCCTGGTTCCCGCGGCCCACCCGGTGCTCGAGCTGCCGGCGTCGCGGATCGGCCCGGTCGAGCGTGCGATTGCCCATCATGTCGCGAGTCTGGTGCCCGACCGTGCGACGATCGAGCTCGGCATTGGCCGCATTCCCGAGGCGGTGACCGCGGCCTTTGGCAAAAAGCGCGGCCTCGGCATCCATTCCGGGTCGATCGGCGACGGGGTCGCCGATCTGATGGTTGGCGGCATCATCGACAACCGCCACAAGGAGATCGATGCCGGTGTCACCGTCACGCTGATGCTGATGGGGACGCGGCGGCTCTATGCCTTCGCCGACCGCAACCAAGAGATCGAGATCCGCTCGCCGCGCTATACCCACGATGCGCTGGTGCTGGGCCAATTCCGCCGCTTTGTCGCGATCAACTCGGCGCTCGCCATCGATCTCACCGGCCAGGTCAACGCCGAGACGGTGGCCGGCCATTCCGTCGGCCTTACCGGCGGCCAGATGGATTTCGTGCGCGCCGCCAACCGCGCCCCCGAGGGGCGCTCGATCATCGCGCTCCCATCGACGAGCCGCGACCGAGCGCACTCGCGCATCGTCGCCCGCCTCGCCGACGGGGTGGTCACGACCCCGCGGGCCGAGGCCGATTGCATCGTCACCGAGCACGGCGTCGCCGAACTCAAGGGCCGCACCCTCGCCGAGCGCGCCCAGGCCCTGATCAGGGTCGCCGACCCCGCCTTCCGCGCCGAGTTGGAGCGCGCCGCAGGGGAGGGGTTGGTGTGACGATGCGCGCTACCGCCGCCGCCTGTGGCGCGGGCGCGCCAGCCCCGGCACCACCCCCAGCGGCGGCTCAGCCGCGGCAGCGATCGGCGGCAGCGCCGCCGCAAATGCCCGCCGCTCGTCTTCCAGAGCTTCGATCCGACGCTGCAGCGCGTTCGCCTCGTCGAATTTGAACGCCGACATCGCCAGATCGTGGTGCGCCTGTAGGTCGGCCAATTCGCGATCGATCGCGGCGAGCCGCGCACGCTTTGCCGCGAGGTCATGGGTCTCACTCAACTCGCCCCTCGCGAGCCGCCATCCTCACGCCTCGAGCACGATCTTGCCGGCATGGCGGCGCGACAAGAGGGCGTGCATCGCCGCGCCTGCTTCGGCGAGCGGGAAGGTTTTTGCTACCACCGGCTTCAATCGCCCGGCTTCCCACCAGCGCAAGAGGAGGGCGAGGTTGCGGCTGACGAGCACCGGATCGCGCGCCGCCTGGGCGCCCCACACGACGCCGATGACCGAGATGTTCTTGACCAGGATCAGATTGGCCGGCACCGACTGGATGCGGCCCGCGGCGAAGCCGATGACCAGCATGCGGGCTTCCCAATTGACCGCGCGCAGCGCCTGGTCGAAAGCATCGCCGCCGACCGGATCGAACACGACATCGGCACCCAGCCCTTGGGTCAACTCGCGCACCCGGTCGCGGATGCTTTCGCGTTGGTAATCGATAAGTTCGTCGGCGCCGTGCCGGCGCGCGACCGCGAGCTTGTCCGCGCCGCCGGCGGCGGCGATGACCCGGGCACCCAATTCCTTGCCGATTTCTACCGCGCTCAAGCCCACTCCACCGGCGGCGCCGAGCACCAGAAGCGTCTCACCCGGCTGCAGATGGCCGCGATGGGTCAGCGCGAAATGCGCGGTGCCGTAGGCGACCGGAAAGGCCGCGGCGGCGACGAAATCCATGGCGTCGGGGATCGCCACGACCGCGTCGGCGGCGACGACGATCTCCTCGGCATAGCCGCCGCCGAAGCGCAATACCGCGAGGACCCGCCGGCCGGGCGCCAGGTGGCGCACCTCGGCGCCGATCTCTATGACGATTCCGGCCGCTTCGAGGCCGGGGTGAACGGGAATTCGGGCTTCACCTGGTACTTGCCGGCGATCATCAGCGTGTCGGCGAAGTTGACGCCGCAGGCATGCACCCGGATGCGCGCCTCATTGGGGCGCAGTGCCGCGCGCTCGACCTCGTCGAAGCGCAGCGTGTCGGGGCCGCCCCATTCGCTGCAGAGGATGGCTTTCACCTGGGATTCCCCTCGGCAATTCGGCCCTCAGAATAGCCGAAGCGCGGGGCCGCGGTAGAGGTGATGCTTGATCTGCGCCTCTGCCTCTTTGGTTACTCCCGTGCTAACCTCCCGGTTGCAAGCAGCCGAAGCAAGCGCACCGAAAACGGGGTGCCGTGGCTCTCGTCGATAGGGCGACGCCGCGTGACAGCGGGAGGATCAGGGATATGAGACGACAAGTGCGCGCGATGGCGGCTCTAGCCTCGTTACTGCTCGTTATCTGTGCGGGTACTGATGCCCTCGCGCAGAAGAGTGGGGGGACCCTCAGAGTATACAGCGCCGACAGCCCCCCGGGCTTGAGCATCTACGAGCAGGCGACACCCTGGGGTGAGGGGCCGCTGATGAGCGTCTACAACAACCTTATCGTGTTTGATCAGCACACCGCGCAGAACAGCCTGGAAACGATCGTGCCCGACCTCGCCAGCAGATGGGAATGGAACGAGGACGGCACAGCGCTGACCTTCACCTTGCGCCAGGGTGTCAAATGGCATGACGGCCAGCCGTTCACCGCCAAGGACGTCTTGTGCACTGTTGATCTCATGCTCGACAAGGGCGCGCAAAAGCCGCGCTTCAACCCGCGCAAATCAAATTACAACAATCTCGATACGGTCACCGCCAACGGCGATTACGAGGTGACGTTTCACCTGAAGCGGCCTCAGCCGGCATTCCCGATGCTGCTGGCAGGCGGCTTTGCCGCGATCACCCCGTGCCATCAGACGCCGGACCAGATGCGGCAGCATCCGACCGGCACCGGCCCGTTCAAGTTCGTCGAGTTCAAGCCCAACGAATCGATCAAGCTGGCGAAGAATCCGGATTACTGGAAGCCGGGCCTGCCCTATCTCGACGGCATTGAATTCACGATCATCAAAGACCCGGCAACCGCGGTCCTGGCGTTCATATCCGGCAAATTCGACCTGGCCGACGGGCTGTCGCCAGCCAATGTGAACGATATCAAGACCCAGGTGCCGGACACGATCTGCGAGCTAGACCCGGGCACCGTCAACCGTCACCTGATCATCAACCGCGAGACGCCGCCCTTCGACAAGCCCGAATTGCGGCGGGCGATGGCGCTCAGCATCGATAGGAAGGCGTTCATCGACATCGTCTCCCAGGGGCAGGGCGAGATCGGCGGCGCTTTGCAGTCGCCGCCCGGCGGGTTGTGGGGCATGGCGCCGGACCAGCTCAAGCAATTGCCAGGTTACGACCCGGACGTTGCCAAAAACCGAGCACAGGCCCGCCAGATCATGGAAAAGCTCGGCTACGGACCAAGTAACCCTCTGAAGATCAAGGTATCAGCGTCCGATATTTCCTTCTATCGCGACCCGGCTGTTCTCCTGATCGACCAATTGAAGCAGGTTTACATCGAGGCCGAGCTCGAAACCATCGACAGTACCCGCTATTACCCGAAAATCATGCGTCAGGAGTACACCGTCGGCCTCAACCTGCAGACCAGCGGCCCCGACCCCGATCCGATCCTCGACCTGTTCTATGGCTGTGGCTCCAGCCTCAACTGGGACCATTACTGCAACAAGGAGGTCGACGGGCTGATAACCGCGCAGTCCATCGAGGGTGATGTTGCGCGCCGCAAGCAGATCCTGTGGCAGATCGAGCGCAAACTGGCCGAGGACGACGTCCGCCCGATCATCTTTTATGCCGATCGGGGCGAGTGTCGCCGGCCAAACGTCAAGGGATCGATCGCAAACACCAACAGCATCTTCAACGCGGCGCGCCGGGAGGACGTGTGGCTCGACCGCTAGATCGTCACGGCAACCGTTCTGCTTACTAGGAGCATCGTCTGCGCTATCCTGCGGGAGCCAAGACCGCCGGGCCAGGACGGAGGACGCAGGATGGTTGCCAGCGACAGCTTTGCCGAGTTCCTGCGCGAGCAGCTCGCTCCGCTCGGCCGCGTCACAATGCGGCGTATGTTCGGCAAAATCGGCGTGTTCTGCGACGGGATGATGTTCGGGATGGTGACGGACAACATGCTCTACCTGCGGGTTGATGACCACAACCGGGCGGAATTCAAGGAAGCCGAGTCCTTTCCGCCCCTCAGCTACGAGAAGAAGGGCTGCACCATAGACCTCTCCTTTTGGCGCGCGCCGGAGCGGCTGTTCGACGAACCTGATGAGTTTGTTACGTGGGCGCGAGTAGCGCTGGCGGCGGCGCGTCGGGTCGCGGCGAAGCGAGAAGGGGCAGCGCCAAGGCGAAAATCAAAGGCGCAACCCACCGGGTGGCGAGCCTGAGCCTCATCGCCTCGGTCATCATCCGCTGGGCCGCTGGATTGTCACGGGAGGACAACAACATGCTGCGTCATTTGCGCTGGCTAATTTCGGCCGCTGCGCTGGCTCTGGCTGCCGCCATTCCCGGGCCGGCATTGGCGCAGAAGGCCGGCGGCATCCTGCGGCTGCAGCATTTCGACAGTCCGGCCTCGATGTCGATCCTCGAAGAGGCGACGCGCGCCAGCGAGCAGCCGATGATGGGCGTCTTCAACAACCTGGTGCTGTACGACCAGCATGTCGCGCAGAACAGCCTCGCATCGGTGGTTCCCGATCTGGCGACCAAGTGGGAATGGAGCGAGGACGGCAAGGAACTGACCTTCCCGCTGCGCCAGGGCGTCAAGTGGCATGACGGGAAGCCGTTCACCGCGGCCGATGTCAAATGCACCTGGGACCTCCTGATGGGCACCGGCAGCGACAAGCTGCGGCTCAACCCGCGCAAATCCTGGTACGAGAACGTCGTGGAGGTGACGACCCGCGGCGACTTTGAGGTCACCTTCCATTTGAAACAGCCGCAGCCGGCGCTGTTGGCGCTGCTCGCCTCGGGCTGGGCGCCGGTCTATCCCTGCCATGTGCCGGCGCGCGAGATGCGCCAGCACCCGATCGGCACCGGACCCTTCAAGTTCGTCGAGTTCAAGCCGAACGAATCGATCAAGGTGACGAAGAACCTGGATTACTGGAAGCCGGAGCGCCCCTATCTCGACGGCATCGAGTTCACGATCATGCGCGAGATCGGGCCGCGCAACCTCGCCTTTTTCGCCGGCAAGTTCGATGCGATCCCACTCGGCGTCACCATCCCGACCCTGAAGGATTTCAAGGAGCAGGCGCCGCAGGCGATCTGTGAGGTCGATGTCGGCAACGTGCCGCGCACGATGCTGATCAACCTGCACAAGCCGCCGTTCGACAATCCGGAATTGCGACGCGCGATGGTGCTCGCGCTTGACCGCAAGGCCTTTGTCGACATCCTCAACGAAGGCGTCGGCAACCCCGGCGCGACGATGCTGCCGCCGCCCAACGGCGTCTGGGGCATGCCGAAGGAGATGTTGGAGACGCTGCCGGGCTATGGCGCTGATGTCGGCAAGAGCCGCGCCGAGGCGAAAATGATCATGGAAAAGCTCGGCTATGGCCCGGATAAGCCGCTTGCCGTCAAAATGTCGACGCGCAACTTCCCCGCCTGGCGCGACCCGGCGGTGATCCTCGCCTCGCAGCTGAAGGACATCTACATCGATGCCGAGCTCGATTTCGTCGATACCGCGCTCTGGTATCCCAAGATGACCCGCAAGGATTTCACGGTCGGCGCGGTGCCGATCGAGAGCGGGGTCGACGACCCGGACCAGATGTTCTACGAAAATTTCTATACCGGCGCGGCGCGCAACTATGCCGGCTACAGCGATCCCGAATTCGACAAGCTGGTCGATCAGCAGTCGATGACGGCAGATCCCGAGAAACGCAAAGAGATTGTCTGGCAAGCGGAGCGCAAGCTGGCGGAGGCGGCGTTCCGGCCGGTGATCTACTACCCGGCCGGCGCGTCCTGCCGGCAGCCCTGGTTGAAGGGATGGACCCGCATGACCAACAGCATCTACAACGAATGGCGTTTCGAGGACGTTTGGCTCGACAAGTAGCTGGTGCGAGGCCCTTAACCCACCCTGCTTTGGTCTGAGTGGCCCAATCGACCGAGCCCGCCCAAACGTGCTACGCTCGCGTCGAGGGGCCATCGCGCACCGGTCGTTGCGGGTCGGCAGTCCGGCGATGCCATTGGTTTGACTGCCGATTTTAGTCGCGATGAACCGCGCACCCTCTGCGTGACGGAAGCTGGGGAGGACGCCGTTGGGCGCTTATGTGGTGCGGCGTTTCGGTTTGATGCTGGTCACGCTGTTCGGCATTTCGATCATCATCTTCGTGCTGCTCCGGCTGACCCCGGGCAACATCGCCGACATCCTGTTCGATGCCGGGGGGTTCGTCGATCCGGCCGACAAGGCGCGGATCGAAGCCGACCTCGGGCTCGACAAGCCGATCCCGGTGCAATACGCCATCTGGATCGGCGGGCTGTTGCGGGGTGATCTCGGCTATTCCTACCAGACCGAGAAACCGGCGCTCGATGAGATCCTTCCGCGCATCCCGATCACGGCGCGGCTCGCGGGCCTGGCGCTGACCTTCGCGGTCGTGATCGGCGTGCCGCTCGGGGTGCTCAGCGCGGTGCGCCAGGATACCTGGCTCGACTACACCTTGCGGGTGCTGAGCCTCTCCGGCTTGGCACTGCCGGCGTTTTGGCTGGGTCTGTTGATCCTGATGGCGTTCGTCGCGTGGTTCGGCACGATCCCCATTTACAGCAGCGAACCCTCCGGGTTCTGGAACACCCTTCTGATGTACAGCGTCCCAGCGGCGGCGGTTGGCTTCCGCAGTTCGGCATTTTTGACTCGCCTCACCCGCTCCTCGATGCTGGAGGTGTTGCGCCAGGATTATATCCGCACCGCCCGCTCTAAGGGCGCCTCCGAGATGACCATCAACTACTACCACGCGCTGAAGAACGCGATGCTTCCGGTGGTCACCGTCATTGGGCTCGAGGCCGGGATTCTATTAGGCGGCCTCATTGTCACCGAGACCGTGTTCAATATTCCGGGCGTCGCGCGCTTCCTCGTCGAAGCCGTGCGCTGGCGCGATTATCCGATGGTTCAAAACCTCGTGATGTTCATCGCCATCGTCGTCGTGACGATCAATTTCATCGTCGACATGCTATACGCGGCCTTGGATCCGCGGATCAAATACGCCGACTAGAACAGGATCGGCCCCCGATCGGGAGATCACATCGTGAGCACGATCGATTTCAATGCCGAACTCGCTGCGGCGGGCGCCAACGTAAAAAGCCGGTGGGGCGCCGTCCGCTTCTTCATCCGGCGCTATCCGCTCGGCGCCGCCGGCGCCGTCATCATGGCGATCTTCCTGTTTGCCGCGGCCTTTGCGCCCTACATCACGGTGTACGATCCCTTGTCGACCAACGCAGCGGCGTCGCTCGCGCGGCCGGGCGCGGCGCATTGGCTTGGCTGCGACTTCATGGGCCGCGACCTCTACAGCCGGATCATTTTTGGCGCGCGCATCTCGCTCGCGGTGGCCACCGGCTCGATGCTGCTCGGCACCACGATCGGGGTCACGCTCGGGCTCTTATCGGGCTACCTGCTCGGCTGGTTCGACCTGATAACCCAGCGTTTTCTCGAAATGATGCAAGCCCTGCCGCTCTTGGTCATGGCGTTCATCATGGCGGCGGCGCTCGGCCCATCGCTGCACAACACGATCCTGGCGATCGCCTTCGTGCTGGTGCCCTCCGTCGCCCGCGTCATCCGCGCCACGACGCTCAGCTTGCGCGAGCAGCCCTTCGTCGAGGCGGCCAAGGCGATCGGCATGAGCGAGAGCCGCATCATGCTCCGGCATGTGTTGCCCAACACCCTCGCCCCGTTCATCGTGCTGGCGACGGCCCAGTTCGGCGCGACGATCCTCATCGAAGCCACGCTCTCCTTCCTCGGCCTCGGCGTCCCCGAGCCGCACCCCTCCTGGGGCCGGATGCTGTCGGAATCGGCGGCCGAATATGTCCGCACCGCGCCCTGGCTGGTGATCTTCCCGGGAGCGGCGATCAGCCTCGTGGTGTTCGGCACCAATCTTCTGGGCGACGCCTTGCGCGACCTGCTTGATCCCCGGCAACGCAGCTGAGACACCGCAGAACGACGCACCTTGGAGAGGGGTCACGTGGCGACAGGGAGCGAAATGAAGCCGGCGGACTACACGCCGCTGACGCGCCCCGGCCACAACGCCGAGATCGTGCTCGAGGTCGCCGGGCTGCAGACCTACCTCTTCACCCGGCTCGGCGTCGTCAAGGCGGTCGACGACGTCTCGTTCGCGGTGCGGCGCGGCGACACGCTGGCGATCGTCGGCGAGAGCGGCTGCGGCAAGACGATGACGGCGCTCTCCTTGTTGCGCCTCGTACCCAACCCGCCGGGCCGCATCGTCAGCGGCTCCATAAAGATCGACGGAAAAGATCTGGTCGCGCTCGACGAAGCCGAGATGCGCGACATTCGCGGCAACGAGATCTCGATGATCTTTCAGGAGCCGATGACATCGTTGAACCCGGTCATGACGATCGGCCACCAGATCAGCGAAACCATCCGGCTCCACGAGGATCTGTCGAAATCCGCGGCGATGGAAAAGACCATCGAGATGCTGCGGCTGGTGCGCATTCCCGAGCCGGCGCAGCGCGCCAAGGAATACCCGCATCAGCTCTCGGGCGGCATGCGGCAGCGCGCGATGATCGCGATGGCGCTGGCCTGCAATCCGCGCGTCTTGATCGCCGACGAGCCGACGACCGCGCTCGACGTCACGATCCAGGCGCAGATCCTCGATCTGATCCTCGATCTGCAGAAAAAGCTCGGGACCGCCGTGGTGCTGATCACCCATGACCTCGCCGTCGTCGCCGAGACGGCGCACCACGTCATCGTCATGTATGCCGGGAAGAAAGTCGAAGAGGCCGATGTCGAGGAGATCTTCGACGCCCCCCTGCATCCCTACACGCATGGCCTCCTCGCCTCGATCCCGCATCTGGCGATTATCGGCGGTGAGACTGACGCGGCGGCCGCCAGCGCCCTCAATGGGGGCCGGCTGAAGGAGATCCCCGGCCTGGTGCCGGCCCTGACCAATCTGCCGCCGGGCTGCTCGTTCGCGCCGCGCTGCGCGTTCGCCGACGATCGCTGCCGGTCGTTCTATCCGCCCTACGAACAAAAACGCCCGGGCCACTGGGTCGCCTGCTGGCATTCCGAGCGGCTTTATGGCTAAGGAGGTCGCTTCAAACGGCTCGGTGCCAAGCGCCGGCCCCGGCCACAACCGGGCCCCGGTGCTCGAGGTCATCAACCTGAAAAAGCATTTCCCGGTCAAGAAGGGGGTGTTGCGGCGTACCGTCGGCCAGGTCTATGCGGTCGACGACGTCACCTTCTCGATCGGCGAGGGTGAAACACTCGGCCTCGTCGGCGAATCCGGCTGCGGCAAGTCGACCGTGGCGCGGACGGTGCTGCGCCTCATCGAGCCGACCGATGGGGCGATCCGGCTCGACGGGCATGACGTGACCCGGCTCGGCAAATCTGACATGCGGCCCTATCGGCGCCAGATGCAGATCATCTTTCAGGATCCGTTTTCGTCGCTCAACCCGCGCATGTCTGCCGGCGACATCGTCGGCGAGCCGCTCCTCGTCCACGGCATCGCCCATGGCGCCGAAAAGCAGACGCTGGTCGCCGAACTGTTCGATCAGGTGGGCCTCAGACGCACCCAGATGAACGCCTTCCCGCACGAATTTTCCGGAGGCCAGCGGCAGCGCATCTCGATCGCCCGGGCGCTCGCGCTCAATCCCAAGCTGATCGTCGCCGACGAGCCGGTGTCGGCGCTCGATGTGTCGATCCAGGCGCAGGTCATCAACCTGATGATGGATCTGCAGCGCGACAAGCGCCTCTCCTACCTCTTCATCGCGCACGATCTGGCGGTCGTCGAGCACATCAGCCACCGCATCGCCGTCATGTATTTGGGGAAAATCGTCGAATACGCCGACAAGAAATCCCTCTTCACCAACCCGCTCCACCCCTACACCGAGGCGCTCCTCTCGGCGGTGCCGGTGCCCAATCCGAAATTGAAGCGCACCAAGCGCCTCCTCCAGGGCGACGTCCCCAGCCCGATCAACCCGCCCCCCGGCTGCGCCTTCCACACCCGCTGCCCCTACGCCTTCGAGCGCTGCAAGGTCGAAGCCCCGACGCTGGTGGAGGTGGCCCCGGGGCACGGGGTGTCGTGCCATCTCAGGGTGAATTGAGCGCGCTGAGCAAACCGGTAGTTTCCTGAATATCTCCAGGTGATAATGCAGATTGTAGCGACCTCACTCTTGGCCGACCGTCATAGAGCGAGCAAAGTCTCGATCCGACCTGGGAGATCTAAAAGCGACGATACGATGCGCTCACAGCAATTCACTTTGTTGTTAGTGAGCAAGGTACTAAAAGCTTTGTCGCCCCTCCAAAGGTCGGTATGCGGAAGGTACAAGGCGTGTATCAGATCAATTGCATCTGACTTTTTGAAATCACGTTTCTCATGGTGAAATGCATAAAATATCTGCGCGCCTATAAGTGCGGAATCAGCACCAAAGAACTCCCGCCACTGCGGAGCGTTGGAAGTTAAATCTTCTGGCGAAAGTATCTCTCGACCAAACTGTTTTACCTCACGTTCTAGTGCCGTCAGTTTTTTGCGTTCCTCCGGGGTATGTCCTGTTTTTTTGGATAAAGCCGTGGTTATTTCCGCGCGCAGAGCAGCGTGGTGATCGAGCATGATTTTTAATTCGTCGAGCATCATAACCATTTGTGCCGCCATTTGATCACGGCGGTCAACGACCGGATTATCCATTCCATAATAATCGAACCACGTATTATAAACGGTCACTGGGTCAGTTAAATAAAATTGCAGCTTCGCGTTGGCCTCCTTCCGGCGTATTTCGCCAAGTATGAAGAGGCGGAGATCGCCGCTCTCAACAAACGCGGGGAAGGGGACGGGCCAGGGAAGTCGCAACAATCGTTTAGGATCGTTCTTCACCCAGTTAACGAAATTGCGCCGATTTGCAAAAGATCGCCGTTCATGTCGGCTCAGGTCGAGTTGGCGTGCTATGGCCTCTTTGGCACGGCGAACCAGATTTTCGATTTCAAACTCTTTCACCTCGATTCGCGGTATCCATAAACCATCCGTCGAGAATTTATAGCCTTGGCCTAGGTCAGTCGGATAGGGAAAAGCGTTCTTACCGCAGAGCTGTACAAGTAGCCGTGCACGTGCGAGACGATCATCACGATACTTCGGTTCTGCTTTTTGTAACAATTCAAATACAACATGGTAGGATAACCCAATCTGAAGTTTCCCATTCTGTGCCATATCGCATAGTGTGTCGCGAACCTTCGCGATCGCAGTTCCTGGAACAGCACCGTACATCACGGCGTAATCGGACGTATCGAGGTGCAATCGAATCGGTTTGCGATCGGTGACCTTCATCAAATCACGACCCACTCGATCTCATCGCGACGCGCCGAACCGTCAGCGGGAATCGGCCTTTTCCGCGAGCCAGGTCTTGATCAGCGACTGGTACGGAACATCGCGCTTGTTGGCGGCAATTTTGATGCGTTCCAACAACGACAACGGCAAGCGGAGCGAGATCGACCGCGTCGACGGCTTGAGATTGGGCAGCCGCACGCGCTCGGCCGTGTTCCAGTCGACATAGCCGCTCGAATCGTGGGTCTCCCAGAAGCGCCGCTCTTCCGCCTCGTCGCGGAATTGCGGTGCGGGTCTAGCTTTCCTCGTCATAGCGGTGTCTTTCCCTACGGTGCATCGAGCGGGCCGAGATGACCCGGATCATGGTGTCGTCACGGCGCAGGGTGAAGGTGACATGGAGCCGGCGTCCGGCATCGGCGTGGCCCAGCTGATGCGACCGGGCCTTGCGAGCGATATGTAGGGCGCGAAAATCCGCACAGCAAACGCTCAGTCTGATTTAGCATCGCCCGTCCGGAATGAATGGCGAGGGCCAGGGCGATGAGCGTGCAGAGGGTCGGGGAGCGGGTGCGCCGGGAGGAGGATCTGCGCCTCTTGACCGGCCGGGGCCGCTATGTCGACGATGTCCGGGCGCCGGGGGCGGCGCGCGGCCATGTCGTGCGCTCGCCGCATGCCCATGCGCGGATCGTCGCGCTCGATGCGCGGCGTGCGATCGAGATGCCGGGCGTCCTCGCGGTGCTGACCGGCGCCGAATTGCGGCGTCGCGGGCTTGGCACGCTGCGTCCCGGGGTGCCGCGGCGACGGCGCGACGGCACCCCCGCTTTCGTCTGCCCGCAGCCTCTCCTGGCGCAGGACCGGGTGCGCTATGTCGGCGATCCGGTCGCCTTCGTCGTGGCGGAAACCCTGAGCCAGGCGAAGGATGCCGCCGAGCTGATCGAAATCGACTATGAGCCGCTGCCCGCCGTCGTTTCGGCCGAGGCGGCGCTCGCGCCCGGCGCGCCGGCGGTGTGGGACGACAACCCGGGCAACGAAGCCTTCACCTACGCGGCCGGCAACAGGCAAGCGGTCGATGCGGCCTTCGCCCGCGCCGCGCACATCGTCAGGGATACGGTCGTCGTCAACCGGGTGAGCGCCAACAGCATGGAGCCGCGCGGCTGCCTCGCGCAGTACGACCGCGACGAGGAGCGCTACACGATCCGCTGCACGGTCCAATCGGTGCACGGGACGCGAGCCGCGCTCGCCGGCCAGATCTTCCGGGTGCCGCATCACCAGATCCGCGTCGTCTGCGACACGATGGGCGGCGGCTTCGGGATGAAGGGCGGCTGCTACCCGGAATACGCGCTGGCGCTGTGGGCATCGCAAATCGTCGGGCATCCGGTGCGCTGGACATCCGAGCGCAGCGAAGCGATCCAGAGCGACGAACAGGCGCGCGGCAGCACGGTCGAGGCTGAGCTGGCGCTCGACGGCGACGCCAGGTTCCTCGCCTTGCGCACAAGCTGGCGCTCGTCGATCGGCGCCTATTTTTCGAGCGATCGGCCGACGATTCCCCTGACGATCGGGCTCGGCTGCCTCGTCAATACCTACACCTTCCAGGCCGTCTTCGCCGAGGTGGTTGCGGTCTTGACCAACACGATGACGACCGCGCCCTACCGCGGCGGCAGCCGCCCCGAACCGATCTATGTCACCGAGACGATCATCGACAAGGCGGCGCGGGAGCTTGGCATCGACCCGGCCGAGTTGCGCCGCCGCAACACGATCCCGGCGAGCGCGATGCCCTATGCGACGCCGATGCAGCAGACCTATGACAGCGGCGATTTCGCGAAGAACCTCAAGGATGCGCTGGCGCTCAGTTCCTATGACGGGGTCGCAGCGCGCCGCGGCGCGCCGGCGCGGCAAGCTATTGGGTATCGGCGTCGCGACCACCGTGGCGGCGACCGGCGGGCGCGACTACGAGCATGCCGAGATCCGCTTCGACCCCGCCGGCGGCGTCGTGCTCTTGACCGGCAGCATGGACCACGGCCAGGGCCACGCCACGACCTTCAAGCAGGTGTTGTCCGACAAGCTCGGCATCGATGCCGACGAGATCCGCTACCGCTATGGCGACAGCGACCTGGTGACGATGGGGATCGGCACCTTCGGATCGCGCTCGGCCCAGCTCGCTGGCTCGGCGATCGTCGGCGCCGCCGACCGGCTGATCGAGAAGGGAAGGCGGATCGCCGCGCACGTCATGGAAGCGGCGGCGGGCGACATCGTCTTTGAGCGCGGCCATTTCACGATCGCCGGCACCGACCGCTCGATGGCGATCGCGGAGGTGGCGCGGCAATCCTTCCAGGCCGCGCAATTGCCGGAGGATATCGAGACCGGGTTTACCGAGCGCGCGAATTTCGGCCCGGCCGACGCGGCGACCTTCCCGTCGGGCGCGCATGTCTGCGAGGTCGAGATCGATTGCGAGACGGGCGAAGTGGCGCTCGTGCGCTACTGCGCGGTCGACGATGTCGGCCATATGCTGAACCCGCTCTTGTGCGAGGGGCAGATCCATGGCGGCATCGTCCAGGGGCTGGGGCAAGCCTTGATGGAAAACCTGGTCTACGACCCGGAGAGCGGTCAGCTCGTGACCGGGTCGTTCCAGGATTACTGCATGCCACGCGCCGACAATTTCTGCGCCTTCGAGCTTAGGGAGAACGCGACGCCGACCGACAAGAACCCGCTCGGCGTCAAGGGCGTCGGCGAAGCCGGCACATTGGGCGCGATCCCGGCGGTGATGAACGCGGTCAACGACGCCCTCGCCGCGATCGGCGCACCGCCGGTCGCGCTGCCGGCCACGGCGGAAAAGCTGTGGCGCGCGATCCGGGAGGCACAGCCGTAACGGGGTTCGCTACGCAACCGGGCAAGGGAGAAGAGCCATGACAGTCAACATACGCCGCATCGTCACCGGGCATGATTCGAGCGGCAAGGCCATCGTCGCGAGCGATGAGCGGATGACCGGCGCCAGCGCGCCCGCCCGGCCCGGCATTTCGCGCGTTGAGCTGTGGTCGGCCGACACGATGCCGATCGACAATTCTGAAGGCGCCGCGGCGGCGGCGCAGAAAAAGGGCTTCGTCGTTCGCCACAATTACGTCGGCTCGGGCGAGGGCCACGTGTGCCGTGTCGTCGAGTTCGCTCCGGGCGGGACGAAATTCATGCACCGCACCGAGACGCTCGATTACGCGATCCTCCTGTCCGGCGAATGCGATCTCGAGCTCGACGACGGCAAGATTGTCCACATGAAACAGGGCGACATCTGCGTGCAGCGCGGCACGATGCACGCCTGGGTCCCCACCGGCCCGGCGCCGGCCGTCTTCGCCTTCATCCTGATCGACGCCGACCCCGTCGAGGAGGGCGGCCGCAAGCTCACGACGCATTACCCGGTGGGGTGAGCGTCCTTCGAGACGGCGCGTTGCGCCTCCTCAGGATGACGTAAGTTTGTGATGGTATTAAGAAAGAGCGTCATCCTGAGAGTCTGACTCAAAATGAATCATAGGCAATCAAGCTCTTGCGAGGCGGCGGGAGAGCAGGCGCAGGTTGGCGAGGAGGAGCCAAGCGGTGGCACTGGCGATGGTTGCCTCGA
>Ga0182024_10001498_pt1 | contig 60152 bp, 63 predicted proteins | sample P32metaG_FD_120480 | JGI IMG/M metagenome (GOLD analysis project Ga0182024, IMG submission 120480) | Permafrost microbial communities from Stordalen Mire, Sweden - P3-2 metaG (Illumina Assembly) | ecosystem: Environmental > Terrestrial > Soil > Wetlands > Permafrost | place: Sweden: Stordalen...
GCAACGCCTCGGTCTCGGTGTTGCGCTGCTCGGGAACCCCGAGTTGGTGATTCTCGACGAGCCGACATCCGCACTCGATCCGGTGGGCCGAGCTGACACGCGGATGATCATCCGGCACCTTCGGGATCGGGGATGCGCCGTCTTTCTGAACTCGCACCTGCTCGGAGAGGTCGAGCAGGTCTGCGATCGCGCGGCCGTGGTGTCCGATGGTCGCGTCCTCGCTATCGGGCGCCTTGACGACCTGCTCGGCAGTGGTGGGGTGCGCATGCGGCTCACGGGGCTGACCGACACGGGGCGCGCGGTACTCGCGCGCCGCGGCACGCTGGCCGAGCACGAAGGATGGTTCGTCGTCGACGGTGTCGACGCCGATGTGGTTCCCGAGCTCGTGGCGGAGGTCGTTGCCAGCGGTGCACGGGTCTACGCGGTGGAGCCCGTGCGCCAGACGCTCGAGGAGCGGTTCCTGGCCCTCCTCGAAGCCGAGCACGCGCGATGGCAGCGCTGACCATCGCGCGGCTCACGATTCGTGAGGCCGCGCGGCGCAAGCTGTTGCTGGCGCTCGCGATCCTCACCCTGATCGTCATCGGGCTCACGGGGTGGGGATTTCAACACCTGACGACGCTGACCAACCCCGACGGCACCCCGATCGCCGCCAGTGAGGCCCGTCTCGCCACGTCGCAGGTCCTCGTGCTGGTCGAATTCATGTTCAGCGGCGTGCTCGCGCTCAGCGCTGTGGTCGTCGCATCGCCGGCAATCTCGAGTGAGCTCGAGTCCGGCGTGGCGCTGTCAGTCCTGGCGCGCCCGATCGGCAGATACCAGATCGTCCTCGGGAAGTGGCTCGGCTTCGCCGCGCTCATCGTCATCTACGTCGCGGCCACCACGGCGCTCGAGCTGACCGTGGTGGGGCTCACCACCGGCTATGTGCCGCCGGGTCCGGCCGGCCTCGCCGCGTACCTCAGTGGCGAGGGTATCGTGGTGATGTCCCTGGCGCTCCTCATCAGCACGCGGCTTTCCGGCATGACCGCCGGGGTCATCAGCCTGGTGCTGTTCTTTCTTGCCTGGATCGGCGGCATCGCCGGCGCGATCGGCGACGTCTTCGGCAGCCACGCGATCAAGAACGCCGGAACCATCAGCCAGCTGCTCCTGCCGACGGACGCCCTGTGGCGGGGATCGGTGTACGAGCTTGAGCCCGTGCTCTATCGGGATGTCCTGGGAGCGACGACCGAGCGTGCGGGAAACCCTTTCTTCGTGCAATCACCTCCATCGGCCGCATTCCTGGGGTGGACGCTGGGCTGGGTGGTGCTGATCGTGGCGCTGACCGTCTGGAGCCTTCACCGTCGCGAGGTCTGAGCGCAGCAGCACGTCTGCTGGGACGACTCCGTGCCGCTCGGTCCGAAGGGAGCACCGGCACTTCTCCTCGCGTTCCCCGGGGCGAGCACCGGCCGCGACACGCTGACCGGCGCCGATCATGGTCCGTCTCCGGTGAAGGACGTCACCTGGTTTCTCGATGCAATCGAGCCGATCTTCCCCGGCACGCGCGCCGCGTTCACGGGCGCGGCCTACGAGGGTCACTGGGCGCGCGATCCCTGGGTGAAGGGCGCGTACTCCTTCTACAAGGTCGGCCAGTACGCGAATTACGGCCCGCTCGCGGCGGCCCCACAGGGACGGGTCCATTTCGCCGGTGAGCACACGTCGATCAACAACCAGGGGTTCCTCGACGGCGCGGTGGAGACGGGCGCGCGTGCTGCCAGGCAGATCGTGGCGCAGCTGTAGCGCCGCTCAGTCGGCCTGGTCCAGGGTGGCGACGGCGCGCTGCCGGGCCCGGTAGGTCCTCGCCTTCTCCCGGGAGCCGCACACGCGCATCGAGCACCAGCAGCTGCAGCCGTTCTTGGAGTGGTCGTAAAACGCCCACCGGCAGGTGTCGCTCCGGCAGACCTTGAACCGATCCCAGGTGCCCATCAGCGTCGCCTCGACGATCGCGGTCGAGATCATGCCGAGAAAGCTGTCGATGCCCCGGCAGTCGACGGCAAGCGTGGCGCCGTGCGCGGAGAGGACCGGCCGCAGTGGCGCATGGCCGAGGAGCTTCTGGAGCCTCACAGCAACTGCGGGATCAACGTTCTCACCGGTGTGTGCCTCGAGCAGATCCCGCAGCGCCTCCCGGGTGGCGATGAGTTGCTCCAGGTCGCGGTCCGTCACCGAAAGATCGGCGCCCGCCACATCGTGCAACCAGCGCGCCGCGAGCTCGGTGGTGCGGAGCTCGTCCACGCCGTCCGGCATCTCGGTGCTGTTGATGAACCTCTGGATGAGCGCCAGCGATCCCGGGGCTGGGTCGCGGACGTTAGTTGTGGTCATGCCAGGCGGTGATCGTGGTCATCATCGTTACCAGTATACGCATTTGACAAGTGACGCTCGGAGCGGTAAGCTATCACCAGTGAACCACATTGGGTGGTTACTCAAACGGAGGATACAACGATGAACGGACCGCAGTTGCTCGAGATGGCTCAGGTAGCCGAGCAGGAGCACATGAGGAACGCCATGATGGCGAAGGCTCGCGCGCAGGAGCGCCGTGACCGCCGCCGGCGTCTCGGCCCGGGACGGGTCGCGCGGGCATGGACGGCCTTCTGGGCTCCTCGCGACGCCGTCCTCGTCTACCACAGCGCCAGTGACGGCGCCCCGGCCGACCTCACCCCCTGCGCGGACTGCTAGTCCGCGCGTCGGGGATGGCATGTCGAGCACCTTCGCCTCCAGCGCCGAGCCTGGACCGCCCTCTCGGTGCTCTGATCAGGACCAGAGAACGTGAGAGAAGTGCGAGGGAAGCTCGTCGACGTCGACGCTCGGCCAGCTCCTTGACGGGAACAGTCCCCGCTCGAGGTATTGCCAGGCTGCGGTGTGGTTCGTGCACCCGGGAACATTCGGTGCGAAGTGCGGGTGTGCCGAGCGGCGAGGGTTGCTGCCCGTGTGCTCAGGCTCACTCGAATAGAGGAGGACACCCCGGACCGCCTCGGGATCGCTCGCGACTAGCGAGCAGTACGCTCCCGCGAACGAGCCATTGATCGGGTTCTCGTAGAAGCCGGTAACGTAACCGGAGCCTGCGAACGCGGCGGCGTACGCAGCGACATATGGTGCCGAGATCGAGTCACTGGTGTCGACGTCGCGAAAGATGGCGACGCCCTGCGCAACACCGAGTGACCGCCCCTGCGCGATCGCCTGCCGCGCGTCGGTCGCCCCCGACGTGAACGCGCGGTTCGGGTCGTCGATGAGGAGTATCGGAAGACCCTGCTGATGAATGTATTTGGCCTCGGTGCTCGAGAGCTCGCTGCTGTAGATGAGGTACCGGCCGACGAACTGTGGCGCGCCGAGATCAGTCGTGGTCTGCGCGATGATGTTGCCGGTCTCGACGTTGCTCACGGTATCGATCCCCCACAACGCGCCGGTGGATCTTGCCGAGACAGGCTGTTGCTGGTGCTGCACGACGTATGCCGCACAGGCCGGTTGCGCGTGGAGCAGCGCGGCGAATCCGGTAATCGCAAACGCATTGCTCACCACCCGTGGAGCACCGTGACCCATTGACCACCCTCCTCAGCATTGGTCGCGCCACCGGTGCGCCGGTGCAGCCGGGGCATGCTATCAGCGGCGCACCGGGCCCGGTTCGCCGCGCCCGTCCGGCGTCCCTGGTGGGTAGGACCGTCCTGTGGGTCCTCCGCGACAACGAGAACGCGCGTCGCTTCTACGAGGCGCAGGGATGGCTGTTCACGGGCGAGGAGCGGCTACGGGATACCGGAGACGAGGTACGCGGTTACATTCGTGCGCCAGGGCACGTAGCCGTCAGGGGATTCGGGTGTTGAAGTACGGCGTGCTGCTCACCGGCGCGATGTTGATCCAGAGGGATTGCCGGAAGCTGCCGCACAGTGATATCGGCGTGCCGGTCAGGGAGACGTAGCGGCCGCCGCCCTGTGGTGGCGTGATGAGCAAGGTCTGCGCTGCAGCGCAGGGCGTGGGGCCGTTGATCACATCCGAGTTCTCGAAGGCAATGTACGCGGCATGTCCCGGTTGCACAGTCACCAAGCGCACGGTGGGCAGCCTGCCGTTGTAGTTGTTCAGCAGCCCGGTGCTGAGGTGCGTGACACCGAGTTGCACGACGTGGCCGCCGACGACTCCGTGAAGATTGACGTAGCCCTTGAGCGTGCAGGCCACGGTGCCGTCATTGCGCAGCGCGATGTCGCCGCCCACGGTTCCCGCAGCGCCATCCTGGTCGTAGAGGCGGGCGGTGAGCACCGCCGCGGCGCACGGCTGGATCCCCGCAACCGGTGCCACCTGGGATGGCATTGGCGACGGGTGAGGCGATTCGAGCGGAACCGTCGAAGGCGATGCCGTTGAGGAAGCTCCGGCAGGTCCGGAGGCGGCAGGCGCCGGACGGCCGCTCGTCGTGCCGTTGCGGAGCACCAGACTGACTCCAAGCGCGCCCCCGACGACGAGGACCACCATCGCTGCGGCGATTGCTGCTCCAATGCGTGGTCCCACACGGAAACCGAAGCGACTCGTGGTCGCGTGACCTGCCCCCCTGACCGCTGAAAGCACCCGCTGCTCCGCCGCAGGGCCTGGAACTCGAGGATCGATTGCGCCGTGCAGGCGCGCGCGCAGTGTGTCTTCGAGGTGTTCGTCGCTCATGGGCGTGTCTCCGATGCGGTGAAAGTTCCGGCGAGAGCGGCCAGTCCGCGCCTCACCCGGGATCGCGCGGCCTCGACGGTGCAGCCGCTTGTCGACGCGACCTCTTCAAACGAAAGGTCGAGGTAATAGCGGAGGACGACCGCCAGGCGGATGTCATGGGGAAGCCGGCGCAGCGCCGTGGACATATCGAGAGAGTCGGCGGTGTCCGCCGCGACGACTGCCGTCTGGTTGGGTGGATCTGCGAGGCGAAGCACCGAAGCCCATCGCGCTCGGCGTGTCTCGCGGCACTGGTTGGCGACGATCGCGAGGAACCAGGGGCGCAGGTCCGTCCCGGGATGCCGGTTCTCGCGTCGACGCCACGCCCGCAGCGCCGCCTCCTGCACGGCATCCTCGGCGTCGTTCCGCTCGAGCCGCATCGCCGTCGCAAGTCGCAGCGCGACACCGAGCAGGGGCTGCAGTTCGGCCTCGAAGCTCACGCTGTGCTCGTCGAGATGCTGATCGATCATTGCAGTTGACCACGCACGGTCGGACTGCGCGGCGGCTGGTGTCACATTCCCTATACGGGCGGAGCCCGTGAAACCGGTCATGCCTGCCGTGGTGCGGCTCATCCTCAGATCCCGACCGATGCGGTCAACCGGCGCAGAGATGCACTCGCTTGGCGGTGAGGATGTTCTCGACCGCGTTCGCCAAACGAGTGCGGTCGAGCGTGCCGGCCTTGACGGCCGCGACGAGCGCCGCCGCCGTGGCGCTGGTGAGTGACGCCACCTGCGCGGCGGCAGCCGTGTACAGGACCATGTCCGCACCTGCGCTGATCGAGGCCACCACCGCCTTGGGAACCGGGTAGCCGATATCGGCCAGCGCCCCGGCAGAGAGTGAATCGGTGATCACCAGACCGCGAAACCCGAGCTGGGAGCGCAGGACGGTGGTCATGACCACCGGCGAGATGCTTGAGGGAAGCGTCGAGAGACCCGGCACCGTGGCGTTGGCGATCATCACGACGGGAGCGCCGGCCGCGAACGACATCTCGAACGGCAGCAATCCGGCGTGCTGCAGCGCGCTCCATGGCTGCGTTGTCGCGGGCGCAACGTCGGTGTTCCCGGACGCCTGGCCGAGCCCGGGGAAGTGTTTGACAACGGGAATCACCCCACCGGCCTCGAGCCCCTGCAGAAACGCGATGCCATCGGCCGCGGCGATGCCCGGATCGATGCTGAACGAGCGTGTCCCGTCAGGGTCTCGGTTGTTCGGTCCCTGTCCGTTGTCGAGATCGAGCACCGGCGCCAGGTCCATCGTCACGCCGGCGGCGTGCATGCGCAGCGCGACGGTGGTGACGAGCTGACGGATCTGAGCCGGAGACATCGTCGCGGCCATCTGCCTCCCCGAGGGCAACGAGCCGACGAGGTTGGCCATGCGCTGCACCACGCCGCCTTCCTCGTCGGTCATCACAAACGGTGCGATGCCGCCGGGTGCCACGGCGTTGAGCGCGCGAAGGCTCGTCCCCAGGGTCGCTGGAGCGGACGATCCGAAGAGGATCACCCCGCCGGCGCCGGCGGCGACCTCGGCACTCACCGACGCGACATCGGTCTCGGCAACCGGGACCACCAGGGTTTGCTCTGCGAGACGAGCGAGGCTCCAGGTGGCGAGCACGCTGGCGTTCGTGCACGCAGTTGCGGTCGGCGTTGGTGCGGCAGACGGTGATGGGGTCGGCACCGGCGACACGCTTGGGCTCGTCGCGGTGCCTGGAAGGGCACAGGACGCCAGAATCGTCGTGGCAGCCGCGGCGATGAGGAGCCGGGGCGTCGTCCTCCGCATACCGGTTATACGAGCGACGCCGCAAAAAGGAACCGGGCCACATCGCCGGCGCGTCGCTGACGACCAGGACAAAACACGGAGCAAGAGCATGAAGTTTGGAGTGGTGCTCCCGGGTGGGACCGCGACCCAGCAACTCGACCATGCGATCGTGGCCGAGGACTCAGGCTGGGACGGAGTCTTCGTCTGGGAGGCCGCGTACGGCGTTGATGCGTGGACGCTGCTGGCGGCGATCGCGGCACGGACCTCGCGGGTCATGCTCGGGACGTTGCTCACCCCGCTGCCCTGGCGGCGTCCATGGAAGGTGGCCAGCCAGGTCGTCACGCTCGACCAGGTTTCCGGCGGACGCGCCATCCTCACTGTCGGGCTCGGCGCGATCGCCACTGACCTGCCGCTCACCGGCGAGGTGATCGATCTGCCGATGCGGGCCGAGTACCTGGACGAGGGCATCGACCTGATCAGGGAGTTGTGGGACGGCGCGACGAAGTACCACGGACGTCACTACCACTACGAGGTCGAGCGCACCGACCTCGCGGAGGTGGGGCGTCCTATTCAGGAGCGGATCCCGATCTGGGTTGTCGGCGTCTGGCCGAGGCCGAAATCGATGCAGCGCGTTCTGCGGTGCGACGGCCTGGTGCCCCAGATCGAGATCGCCGGCCGCGACGGATCTCCAGACGATATCCGGGATATCCGCGCCTGGCTGACAGAGCGCGGACGTGGCGACACCGACGTCGTCATCGACGGCGAGACACCGACAGGCGATCCCCGTGCCGCTGCGGCCAAGGCGCAAGCGTGGGCGGAGGCCGGGGCAACGTGGTGGCTCGAGACCCGCTGGGAGATGCCGCACCACAGCGACGAGCGCATGCTCGAGATTCGGAAACGCCTCTCGAGCGGACCGCCCTCCGGCTAAAGCACGAAGTGGCTACGCCTCGGAGAGCGAGACGGCCGCCTGCAGCGCAGGCTCCTCCGAGGCATCGCGTCCCTTCGACCCGGGCCCGGCCTCGCCCGAGATTTCGCGGAGCGTCCGGCCGCTGGCCCGAACGGAGAGCCATCCCGCGCCGAGCACCACCACCGAGATCAGCAGGACGATGCCGATCGCGAGGGTTGGCACGTTGACGAGCTTGAGCCCGGAGACGAGCAGCACCGCCGCCAGCGCCCCTCGGAGGAACGCCGTCGGCGCGTAGGAGGACACACTCGCGCCGACCAGCACGCCGGGGATGCTCCCGATCAGGATCGACAGCGTCAGACCGAGCTTGAAGTCCCCGAAGAGGATGTGCGCCAGCGCCGCCGATCCCACCATCGGGATGGCCTGAGCGAGGTCGGTGCCGACCATCTGCGATCCGCGCAGGCGCGGGTAGAGGAAGAGCAGCAGGATGATCACGAGTGTCCCGGAGCCCACCGAGGTGATCCCGACGATGAATCCGATCGACGCGCCGATCGCGAGCGTCGGCACCTTCTTGATGGCCAGCTTCTCATCGACCCCGCGCGAATTGCCGTTGCGATGATCGACGTACATCTTGAGGACCAGCGCGACCACCGCGACCAGGAGCACGGCGCCGAGCGCGACACTCACGATCGTCTGCACCTTCGCCCCGCTTCCGATCGACTTCAGGAAGACGACGCCGAGAAATGCCGCGGGCACCGAGCCGAGTGCGAGCCATCCCGCGAGATTCCAGCGGACCGTGCCGCGTCCCGCGTGGACCGCGGCGCCGACCGGCTTCATGATCAGCGATGCGACGAGGTCGCTCGAGACTGCCGCCAGGGGTGCGATGCCGAAGAGCAGCACGAGGATCGGGGTCATCAGCGCGCCCCCGCCCATCCCGGTGAGGCCCACGGCGAAACCGACGATCAGTCCAGCAAGCGCGACGTAAAGATCGATGTGCACCCCCCGACGACCCCCTTCACCCTTGTTTGACGCCTTTGGAATACTTTGGCGGATGTCGCCACCGGAGTCAACGAGCATCAGACGATGGGAGTGATTGCCTAGAGAGAACGGTGCGAATGGAGCGCGGCGCACGCCTTCCGGCCTCGCCATATGGTCGCGGTGGACCCTACCCCCAGACCTCGGCAGCGGTCTCGACGATGAGCCGGAGCTTGGCGACCTCCTCGGCGTAGGTCAGGACGTTACCCTCGACGGTGGAGGAGAAGCCACATTGCGGCGACAGGCACAGCTGCTCGAGTGGCACGAACTTCGCCGCCTCGTCGATCCGGCGCTTGAGCGCGTCGTTCGTTTCCAGCGTCCCGCGCTTGGTCGTCACCAACCCAAGCACCACGTATTTGTCCTTCGGCACGTAGCGCAACGGCTCGAATCCACCGGAACGCGCATCGTCGTACTCGAGGAAGAACCCGTCGACTCCAAGGTCACCGAAGAGCGCCTCGGCCACGAAGTCGTAACCCCCTTCTGCCGCCCATGACGACCGGAAGTTGCCGCGGCACATGTGGGTCGTAACGCGCATGCCCGGTGGTTTGGAGGCGAGCACACGATTGATGTTCCTGATGTACAGCTCGTGCTGATGCTCACGGTCACCGCCGAGCGATGCGATCAACTCGCGCTGCCGCGGGTCGTTGAGATACGCGAGGCTGGTGTCGTCGAGCTGGAGGTACGTGCACCCCAGGTCGCCCAGGCGGCGCACCTCCTCGGCGTATGCGCCGGTGAGGTCGTCCCAGAATGCCTCCATGTCCGGGTACACGGCCTCGTCGATCGCGGCGCGTCCGCCTCGGTAATGCACCATGCTCGGTGACGGAATCGTCAGCTTCGGCGTGATCCCTTCGCCGGCGTTTTCCTTCAGGAAGCGAAAGTGATCGGCGAAGATCGTCTTCCCGAGGCTGACGCGCTCGTTGATTCGCAGCGCGGCGGGTGCGAAGTCGAGCGTGCCGCTGTCGTTGAAGAACTGCACGTGCAGCCGCTCATCCGCCTGGGTGACGCCCCCGAGTTGATAGATGAAGTCCATGTGCCACGCGGCGCGCCGAAACTCGCCATCGGTGGCGGACCGCAGACCGACGTCGCGCTGCATCGCGATGACGTCGCGGATTGCCGCATCCTCGACCTCACGCAACGCGTCGGCCGTGATCGTCCCGGCGGCCTGCTCCCCTCGCGCGTGCATGAGACCGGCAGGCCGCAGGAGACTCCCCACGTGGTCGGCGCGAAAAGGTGGCTCTGTGCGTGTGCTCATCGCTGGTGCTCGTCGACCCTGATCAGCGCGGTAGCGTACCCGATGCCGCAATTCGAGTGTTCGCACCGCCGGGCGGCACTCGCTCGTCCGGATTCCCTAGGCTTGCGCCGTCCATGTCCGAGCCACCGCCTGACGATCGGCTGATCAACGCTGCGAGCCGGAAGGCGGCTGAGCGGCGGATTCGCAATCGCGCGCTGACCATCGGTGTCAGTGTCACGCCGTTCGGACTGTCGTTTGGAGCGGTTTCGGTCGAGGCCCACCTGAGCCTGCTGCAGGTCTGCATCCTGTCGCTCGTGCTCTTCTCCGGCGCGTCACAGTTCGCACTCGTCAGCATCCTCGGCGCTGGCGGTTCGTATGTCTCCGCGGTTGGGACCGCACTCCTGCTCGGGGTTCGCAACGGCCTCTATGGCGCGCGCATCAACGCGCTCCTGCGCCCCTCCGGGTGGCGTCGTTTTCTGATGGCGGAGGTTACGATCGATGAGAGCACCGCGATGGCGGTGAGCGAAGCGCCGTCAGGCCACTCGGCGCGAGCGTTCTGGTCCACGGCGCTGAGCGTGTACGTGCTCTGGAACGTGTCGACGATTGTCGGCGCGGTGGTCGGCAATGCTCTCGGGTCGCCGGCCACAACCGGGCTCGATGTCGCGGGGCCGGCGGCGTTCATCGCATTGCTCGCACCGCGACTGACCACCGTACGCATGCGTCTGGCGGCACTCGCATCCGGTGTGATCGCTCTGGTCACCGTCCCCGTCGTGCCGGTTGGCGCGCCCATTCTCATCGGTGGTCTGACGGCGGTCGCGCTGCTCCTGGTGCTCGACCGATGAAACTCTGGCTCGCCGTGATCATCGCCTCCGCCGGGTGCGCGGCACTGAAGCTCGCCGGCTTTGTGGTGCCTTCGCATTTCCTCGAGTCGAGCGTGGCTCGTCGGACTCTCGAGGCACTGCCCGTGACCTTGCTCAGCGCCTTGATCGCCGTCTCGGTGTTCGCGACCGGCAGTCATCTCATGCTCGATTCGCGCGCAGCGGGCCTTGCGGTCGCTCTGATCCTGGTCGCGATTCGGGCACCGTTTCTGGTCGTCGTGGTTGCGGCATGCGCCACCGCCGCGGGTGTGCACGCGGTCTGATCCACGGGCACAACCCCGGTCAGGGCGTCCGTGGCACCTCACTGAGCTCGAGCAGGTGTCCATCGGGATCACGGAAGAAGCAGCGCACCTCGTACCCGTGATCCACCGGCGGCGTGAGAAAGGCGGCACCCCGCGACGTCAGCAACGCGCTCACGGCGCGGCAGTCGCCGACGCGGAATGTCATCTCACTGCTCACCCTGTCCGGATCATCGGGTGGCGCAAACGTCACTGTCGGCTTATCGGCGGTGGGTCCGCCCGACGTCACCAGCAGCAACCACGTCCCCGCGCAGCGGAAGACGGCGCTCGTGCCGCCGTATTCGCGCACGAGCTCGGCGCCGACGACGTCACGGTAGAAATGCACCGAGCGCGAAAGGTCGGAGACGACGAGCAGGTGCGTAAGCTCGGCGTCACCCGGGAAGCTGACGCTGTCAATGCCGCGCACGTCGCTCCCTAGCAGCGCTCGTGGCGTCGCCTCGGCGCCGTCGCGCATGATCGACGTGTGGACGCCGACGGATGGCGAAAGTCGATGCGAGAGTGGGCGTTACCCGACGCCATCCTGGCCGCGGCACCCGAGTCACCCTGGGGATTTCCCGCCGAGCTGTTCCGATCGCGAGTGGAGCTGGCGACGCCGGGAGAGCTCACATTTTCCAACCGTCGCGCTCGTGATGCGCTCCCTTCGGGGGGCACGGTGCTCGATGTCGGTGTCGGCGCAGGAGCGGCATCGCTCCCGCTGGGGCCGCAATGCGCGCGGATCATCGGCGTCGACTCGTCGCCCGAGCAGCTGTCCGAGTTTCGACGGCAGGCGGCTCGTGCCGGCGTGACGGTCCTGACCATCGAGGGAGCGTGGCCGGAGATCGCGAGCCGGACGCCGATTGCGGACGTCGTGGTCTGCAACCACGTTGCGTACAACGTCGCCGACCTCGCGCCATTCGCGCTGGCGTTGACGGCTCACGCACGCCGTCGCGTGATGATGGAGATCACGAACAGCCATCCAACCGCGTGGATGGCCGACCTGTGGTGGCGCTTTCACGCACTTCCCCGGCCACTGCATCCGGACGCGAGCGACGTTGTGGCAGTGCTACGCGACGTCGGACTCCCGGTTCGCAGGCACGCGGAGGTCTCGTCCCGCCGCCCGGGCGGCTTCGCCCGCCGCGAGAGTGCCGTGGCCTGGATTCGCCGCCGGCTGTGCCTCGATGCCACCCGGGATGACGACGTGGCCGCGGCGCTCGGCGGGCGCCTCGTCCACGACGGCGCGTACTGGTCGGTCCGGCCGCCAGTCGAGCCGGTGGTCACGCTGTGGTGGGACGTGCAGGCAGAAATTGCGGAGTAGGGTGAGGTGGAGATGCACGATCACGGCCCGGATCAGGCCAACCCGCACCCTCCTCATACGATCGCCGACCAGCGGCCGCTGGTCACGGCGCTCGGGCTCATCGGGCTGTTCATCGTGGTGGAGGTGACCGTCGCGGTCCTGGCTCGGTCCCTTGCGCTGCTCTCCGATGCGGGGCACATGCTCACCGACGTCGCGGCCCTCGGCTTGTCGCTGGTCGCGCTGCGGCTCGCGCAGCGGCCGCCGCGAGGCGGTCTGACGTTCGGTCTCAAACGCGCCGAGGTGCTCGCCGCGCTGATCAGCGGCGCGACGCTGCTCGTTCTTGCCGCGGTGCTGGTGTTCGAGGCCGTGCTTCGCCTCGCGGCGCCTGTGCCCGTGGAGGGCGGAGCGGTCATCGCCATCGCCCTGGCCGGGATCGCGGTCAACCTCGCTGTGACCCATCAACTCTCCCGTGCGAATCGCAGCAGCCTGAACATCGAGGCGAGCTTTCGCCACATCCTCACCGATCTCTATGCGCTGATCGGGACACTCATCGCCGGCATCGTGATCGTCACCACGGGGTTCGACCGTGCTGACGCCATCGCCTCGGTGCTCGTCGCGACGCTCATGGTGTACGCGGGAGTCCGGCTGCTCGGCAAGGCCGGCCGGGTGCTCCTCGAGGCCTCGCCCGCCGACCTCGATCCCGAGGTGATCGGCAGCGCGCTTGCGGCGCATCCGCACGTCGTCAATGTCCACGACCTGCATGTCTGGGAGGTCACGTCGGGCTTCCCGTCACTCTCCGCTCATGTGCTCGTCCACCCGAAGGACGATTGCCACGCGATCCGTCTGGACCTGGAGCGATTCCTCGAGGAGCGCTTCCACGTCGAGCACACGACCCTCCAGGTCGACCATGCGCCGGCGGAATACCTGCGCGTCGAGCGGCTGGTGCCGGACCGGGAGCGATTACCCCACTGAGCGGGTCGCGGTCAGGCGTCTGCGGCGATCGCCGCGCAATCGGCGCACACGCCGAGCACGGCGAAGTGGTAGGGACGCAACTCGAAGCCGAGGCGGCGCTTCGCGCCCTGGGCCATCGCCTCGAACAGGTCCTCGGGTGCTTCGATTGTGGCTCCGCACACCTCGCAGACGAGATGACCGTGCGCCTCGGTCGCCAGGTGGTAGGTCGCAGGCCCGTGCCCGAGGTGGGTGTGCACGACGACGCCCAGGCGCTCGAGCTCTTCGAGATTGCGATACACCGTCGATGCGTGGACGTCCGGTGCCAGGGTCCTGACCTCGACGAGCAACTCCTCGGCCGTCGGATGGTGCGTGCCTTTCACCAGGGCGGTGAGGACCAGGCGACGAGCCGTGGTGACCCGCGACCCCCCATCCCGCAGTTGGGCGACCAGCTCGTCGACGGTGCTGCTCATGCTTCAAGGATACCGGTGGCCAGACGCCATCGCCGGGACGAAGCACCTGGCTCCTGGACGCTGTTGCGTGCTGGTCGCGTTTTGATACTCTGGGCAGGCTCCTGACGTTGAAGGAACATGAGGAGGAAGCCCATGGCCGCGACGGCGTCCCGCCTGGCCCGGATCCGCGGCGCGCTGACCCCTCGAGAGTGGGGAAGGGTTGGCGGCATGGTCGGGTTCATCATCGGCCTCTACGTCGTCGGATGGGGGGTGTTCATCGTCGCGATCCTGCCGCAGCACTCCAAGTTCCTCGGCATTGGCGTCGCGGTCACGGCGTATACGCTCGGCCTCCGTCACGCGTTCGACGCGGACCATATCTCGGCCATCGACAACACGACCCGCAAGCTGATGTCCGAGGGCAAGCGCCCGCTCTCGGTGGGCTTCTGGTTCTCGCTCGGGCATTCGTCGGTCGTGTTCGGCCTGGGCGTCGGCCTCACGTTCGCGGCGCGAGCGATCATCAGCCAGGTCAGCAAGTCGAACTCCACGGTCGAGACGTTTGGCGGCATCATCGGCACCCTCGTCTCGGGGACGTTCCTCTACCTCATCGCGATCCTCAACCTGATCGTGCTCGTGGGAATCATCAAGGTGTTCGTCGAGATGCGCCGCGGCCGATTCAACGACGAGGAGCTCGAGCAGCAGCTCAATGCACGCGGGCTCATGACCCGATTCTTCGGCAAGCTCATGCGATCGATCCGGAGCCCATGGCAGATGTACCCGGTGGGGTTCCTCTTCGGTCTTGGCTTCGACACCGCGACCGAGGTCGCTCTGCTCGCCGCCACCGCCGGCGCGGCCACTGCCGGGCTGCCGTGGTATGCGGTGCTGAGCCTGCCCATTCTCTTTGCAGCAGGCATGGCGACGCTCGACACGCTCGACGGTTCATTCATGAACTTCGCGTACGGATGGGCGTTCTCGCGACCGGTGCGCAAGGTCTACTACAACATCACGATCACGGGCCTCTCGGTCGCGGTGGCGATGTTGATCGGCACCATCGAGATCTTCGGATTGCTCGCCGCCCAGCTCAACCTCTCGGGAGGGTTCTGGGGGTTCATGGCGAACTTCAACATCAATGAAGCCGGCTTCATCATCGTCGGGTTGTTCGTCGTGACCTGGGCCGCCGCGCTCGCCATCTGGCGATTCGGTCGTATCGAACAGCGTTGGGAACGAGCATCGGCGCGACGGCGAGCGTAATCCCGTGGCGGCCCGCGTCTACTCCGTCGCGATCGCCCGCAGAATGTCGACGCGCGCGGCGCGTATCGTCGGGATGATCGCGGCCAGGACCCCGAAGACTCCCGCGGCGACCGCGTAGAGGATCAGGTTGCCACCCGGGATTGCCACGTTGGTGATCCCGAGGTCGTGGAGCGACCCCGCGACAACGACGCCCAGCCCCAGTCCGACCGCGAGTCCGAGCACCGCACCGAGCAGCGAGATGATCACCGATTCCCAGCGCACCATCGACCGCGTCTGAGACCGCGTCATTCCCAATGCGCGGAGCACCCCGATCTCCCTGGTGCGTTCGAGCACGCTCAGCGCCAGTGTGTTGGCGATGCCCAGGACCGCGATGATGATTGCGAAGGCGAGCAGGGTCGTGATCAGGTTGAGGAAGCTGTCGAGCGACGCGCCGACGAAGGTGCGGTACTCGGACCGGCTCATCGCCATGAGCAGTGGGAACGCCTTCACATCCTGGTGGAGTGCGGTCTCGGCGCGGCCGGCCGAGACGCCACTCGCCGCATTGGCGAGAACGATGTCGTCGCGGGCTGAGGGGACGTTGGGCGCCATGGTCGCGAGCGACACGATGTAGCCGCTCACGAGCGCGTTCGCCGTGTAGATGCCGCCGACCCGGATTCGCATGGTGGCGCCCTGCGGGAAGTTGAACGTCACCAGCTGACCCATGTGCACACCGGATGCGGTCGCCTCCGTGGAGTCGACGATCGCGGTGTTTGTGGCGCTGATCGCCGAGGAGTCACCGGAGATCATGCTCAGGGTCAGGACGCTCCCGAGGTTGGCCGGGTCGATGGCCGAGATGGTCTGCGAGCTGCCCTTGATGAGCACCGACGTCACCCGCACCTCGGTGACGTCAGTCAGCTTCGGGTCCGCCGCAAGCGCGGATGCTGCTGACGTGTCGAAGTCGGGACCCTGGGTGAACACGATGTAGTCCGCGCGGAGTGTGCCCTCGATCGCGTTGTTCGTGGAGACTCGTACGGAGTCGGTGAGCACGGCCACGCAGGTGACGAGCGCGAGCCCGATCATCAGCGCTGCAGCGGTGAGCGCAGTGCGCCGCGGGTTGCGCCGGGCGTTCTCGCCGGCGAGAAGACCGGCCGCACCGCGCAGCTGCCGCACCGGCCATCCGAGCACGGTCGCCACCGGGACCACCAGGAGCGGCGCGAGCAGTGCCACGCCAAGGAAGACACCGAGGAAGCCGATGCCGATGAGCTGCAGCGTCACGCTGTTCGCGGTGAACAGCCCGGTGACAAGGGCTGCGCAGCCGAGGACGAAGATGACGATGCCCACGGCGATACGACGGCGCGGCAGGTCCTGTGTCTCGGGCAGCGACTCGGCCAGCGCCGCAACGGGCGCGATGCGCGTGGCACGCCGGGCGGGCAGTGTTGCCGCGATGACGGTGACGATGGTGCCGACCAGGACGGCGACGATGAGTGTGCGTGGCAGCAGCGTCACGCCGCCGGTCGCCGCGGATCCGAAGACCGACAGCAGCGCACGCGCGATCAGGATGCCGACGGCGAATCCGAGGATCGACGCGATGAACCCCGTCACGGCCGCCTCGACGAGCACGGATGTCATCACCTGCGCGCGAGTGGCCCCCAGCGCGCGCAGCAGCGCCAGCTCGCGGGTGCGCTGCGCCACCAGGATGTTGAAGGTGTTGATGATCAGGAAACTGCCGACGAAGAGCGAGATGAACGCGAAGACGAGCAGCGGTGTGCCGATGAAGGTGCTGATCGTCGATTCCGTGCTCTGCTCGGCAGCAGCGGCGGCCTGCTGCCCGGTCTCGGCCTCGGCGTAGCTGGGCAGTGCCATCGCGATTCGCTCGCGCAGGACGACGTCGGTGACTCCACTCTGCGCGCTGACCAGGATGCTGTCGTACTTGTCCTGGCCGTCGAGGACGCGCTCAGCGGTTGCCTCCGTGAACAGCGCGATGGTCGCACCCGCCAGGTTGTCGGAGCTTCCATAGCCGGCGATGCCGGTGATCGTGAAGTGCTCCTCGGCGCCGCCCAGGAACACGATCGGCAGCGATGCACCAACGACGAGCCCGTTCTTCGCGGCAGTCCCCGCATCGACGACGACATCGTTCGGCCCTTGCGGCGGCGTCCCACTGCGGAGGTGATAGGGCGAGATGTTGCTGTCGGTGATCCAGTTGGCGCCGAAGGTCGGTGGCCCGTTCCCGCCGATGGGCTTGCCATTGTGGCCGATGAGCGTCGCGCCCTCACGGAAGATGTTGCCGACCGCGTTCTGGACACCTGGGACGTCGCGCACCGTGGCGAGCAGCGAGGTCGGAACGGGATGGTTCTGGCCGCCTCCGATGCCACCAGAGGTTCCTGCGATGGGGTGCCCATGCACCGTGACCGCGACGCCCGCATTCGCCGTCGCGAAGATGCTCATGAACGTCGAGTTGATCGTGTCGGTGAGGATGAACGTGCCCGCGACGAATGAGACCCCGAGGATGACCGCGATCGTGGTGAGTGCCAGCCTGAGCTTGTGTGAAAGCAGGCTTCGGAGGCTGACTCCGATCACGCCTGAGTGCTCCGCGAGCCTTCAGTCACCGAGATGACGCATGACGTCGAGCACGCTGTCAGCGGTCGGTCCATGCATCTCGCTCACGACTCGGCCGTCGGCCAGGAACACGACCCGGTCTGCATGCGCAGCGGCGAGCGGGTCGTGCGTGACCATGATGATCGTCTCCCCGAGCTCCGACACCGCGTGTCGCAGAAAGTCGAGGAGCTCGGTGCTCGCGCGCGAATCGAGGTTGCCGGTCGGCTCGTCGGCAAAGATGATCTCCGGCTGGCTCGCAAGCGCACGTGCGGCGGCGACGCGCTGCTGCTGCCCTCCGGAGAGCTGATTGGGCCGGTGCTTCAGCCGGTCGCCGAGACCAGTGATGCGCACCACCTCGGCGAGCGAGCCCGCATCGGGTTTGCGTCCGGCGATCGTCAGCGGCAGCACGATGTTGTCGAGCGCCGAAAGCGTCGGGACGAGGTTGAAGGACTGAAAGATGAAGCCGACGCGCTCACGCCGCAGCATGGTGAGCTGGCGATCATTGAGGCTGCCCAGCTCGATCTCGCCGATATGGACGCTGCCGGACGTCAGCCGATCGAGGCCTGCGAGACAGTGCAGCAGGGTCGATTTGCCCGAGCCTGACGGCCCCATGATCGCGCTGAACCGGCCTTTGCCGAAAGCGATCGTGATGCCGTCGAGCGCGCGCACCATGGCGTCGCCCTTGCCGTACTCCTTGACCGCGTCGGTGGTGCGAGCCGCCACCGGTTGGGAGTCCGACGCCGTGGTCGATGCTCCCGCCGTCGTGATCGCCGCCATTGCTGCCAGGGTAGACGAAGTCCGGGGTGGCGCCGACGGCTTCCGTACCCGTGGCCCTGGTCGCGGTCTGACCGCGTCCGTGTGGGGAGCCCTTGCTAGAGTGAGTTCGTGACCGGGGCCGAACTTCCGATCGGCGAGCGGAAGGCGCGAGCCGTCGAGGAGATGTTCGACCGGATCGCGCCTCGCTACGAGCTGGTCAACCGCGTGATGACACTCGGGCTCGATGCGGGCTGGAGGCGTCGAACGGTGCGTGAGCTGCGCCTCGAACCGGGGGCACGTGTCGTCGACCTCGGCTGCGGGACCGGCGACCTGTGCAGAGTCCTTGGCCGAGCCGGGCTTCGCGCGGTGGGGGTCGATATGGCAGCAGGCATGCTCGCCAAGGCACATACAGCTGCGCCACTGGTCCGTGCAGACGCGCTGCAGCTGCCACTCGCGGATGCCTCGGTCGACGGTGCCGTCAGCGGTTTCGCACTGCGCAACGTTGTCGACATCGCCGCGTGCTTTCGCGAGGCGGCCCGTGTGATCCGTCCGGGTGGCCGGGCCGTCTTCCTTGAAGTGTCGGAGCCACCCAATCCCGTCGTGCGCTTCGCGCACGCGTTGTACTTCCGGCGGATCGTCCCGATGGTGGGTGGGCTGCTCTCGGACCGGAGGGCGTACCGGTACCTGCCCGCGTCGACCGCGTACCTCCCATCGCCGGACGATCTCCTGCGGCTGCTGGCGGACGCCGGCTTCGTCCGCTGCCGTCGGGTGCAGCTGGGCATGGGCGCGGCACAGCTGCTGATCGGGACGCGTCAATGAGCGCCGTTCGTCAGGCAGCGGATCCGGCGCTGCCGGCGACGGAGCGCGATCTCTTCGCGTGGCACCGCGAGGGGAACGGCGTCGTCCTGCAGCACCGCGACTACGGTCTCGCCGCCGCGGGCGGTTCTCGGGATATTCGTGTGGCCGCCGGCCCCGACCACGTGCACCGTGCTGCTGCGCTCGTCCAGATCGCCCTGGCCGAGACGGCCGGGCTCGGCGTCGTCATGGGGGCGCTGCCGTTCGAGGGCCGCTGCGACGCGATCCTTCGCCTGCCCGAGCGCGTGATCAGAGGAGTCCCGACCCACGGCGCTCCCGCCCCGCAGCCCAGCTGGGCGGTCACGGCGCTGGTGCCCGACCCTCTCCCGATCGAGTACGAGGCCGCCGTGGAACGTGCGCTGGCAGCGATCGACGCCGGCGATGTCGACAAGGTGGTGCTCGCGCGAACCCTGCAGGTGGAGGCGGACGCGACGATCGACCCTCGCCTCCTCGCGCGACGCTTCAACGCCGCGGAACCCGGGGCATTCGTGTTCCTTGTCGCCCTCCCCGGAGGCGCCTCGAACCTGGTCGGCGCCTCGCCGGAGCTCGTGATCCGGCGGAAGGGCCGAAAGGTCTTCAGCGATCCCCTCGCAGGGACCGCCCGCCGATCGCCAGACCGCGCGCGGGATCGTGAGATCGCCCGGCAACTGTTCGACGCTATCAAAGAGCAGCGCGAGCACCGGCTGGTGGCGGAGGCGGTCGCGGATGCGCTGACGCCGTTCTGCTCGAACCTCGACGTCGACAGCGAGGCCGGACTGACATCGACCGCCACGCTCTGGCATCTCCACACGGCAATCAAGGGGACGCTCAAACCGGACGCGCCTGACGCCCTGACCATCGCCGCCGCTCTGCACCCGACACCGGCGGTCTGCGGCACGCCGCAGGCGGCGGCAGCAGCGCTAATCGGCCGTCTCGAGCCCTTCGACCGGCGTTTCTTTGCGGGTCTCGTGGGTTGGGTTGACACGCTCGGCGATGGGGAATGGGCGTTGAGCCTGCGTTGCGCCGAGGTGTCGGGTTCCACGGCGCGATTGCACGCCGGCGCCGGCATCGTGGCGGGATCCGAGCCCGCGTTGGAGGAACTCGAGACCGAGGCGAAGTTCGGCGTCGGGCTTCGTGCCCTTGGCGTTGAGCCGGCTTGAGCGTGCCCTACCCGGCGAGCGCTGCTGCGACCGCCTGCGACACCGCGGCGCGCAGCTCGACGGCCCGCTGACGGTTGACGCGCACCCTGACGATCTGGACGCCACCTGCAGTCTCTGCTTCGCGGATCGCCGGAACCACCACGCCTGCATGGTCGACCGTGCGGACACCGGCGCCCGCCGCGCGCGCGATCGCCTCGAGGTCGAGCCCGTGCGGCGTTCCGAAGAGCAGCTCGAACTCGTCCTTCGGCAGCGCCGCCTGGGGGAGCATGGAGAAGATGCCGCCGCCGTCGTTGTCGACCACAACGAGCACGACGCCTCTGCCATGCCGCGCACCCCAGAGCAGCCCCGACGCGTCGTGGATCACCGACAGGTCGCCGAGGAGCGCATACGTGGGGCCGCTGACCTCGGCGATGCCGAAGGTCGTGGACACCAGGCCGTCGATCCCGCTGGCGCCACGGTTGGCCAGAACTCGCAGGCCGGTGCGCGGGTGCATGTACATGTCGAGATCGCGGACGGGCATGCTCGACCCAGCGAAGAGCACTCCGCCGTGCGGTATCGACGCCGCGAGGTCGCGCGCGATGCGTCCTTCGAACGGCTCGTCCCATGAGTCGAGCAGCGAGTCGACCGCCGCGCGCACCGTCCGGTCGGCCTCGTGCCACTCGTGCAACCACTGGGGTCTGGTTGCGGGCAGCGAAGATGCGGTCGAACGCATGGCCGTGACGACGTCCGCAGGATCTTCGTTGACGGTGAGCGTGGAGCGCCGATCGGGGTCGGCCACGAGCTGATCCGGGTCGATGATGACCAGCCGGTCGGCGCAGCGCACCAGCTCCTGAACGCCGCGTGACGTCGCCGCGGCGCCGACCTGGATCACGAGGTCGGGGTGCTGGCGCTCGCGGAATCCTGCGTCGGCGGCGAGCAGCGTGCCGGCCGAAAGCGCGCCTGCGTCTGCGGTCGATCCATGTGGGTTGCGAACGCCGGAGAGTGGTTCCGCGAGCAGCGGCCACCCTCGAGCGGCGCACAGCTCAACCAAACCGTCAGGTGGAACTCGCAGGCGTCCCGCAACCACCACGACGCGGTGACCGGTACTCACCTCACGCAGAAACGCCGGCATCGGATCGTGCGATCGATGCGTGGAGGTGTACGTCTTCGACGCGCGCTCGCCCCCGAATGCGTCGACGCTGCTGCCGGTTGGCAGCAACGGTTCCCGAAAAGGCAGGTTCAGGTGCACCGGGCCGGGCGGAGGGAATCGGACCGCATGCTGTATCGCCCCGATCCCGGCGGTCAACCAGCGAATCCGCTCGTGCGGCGCCATCACCGGCACGCCGGTGTCATGAAACCACTTGACGAAACCACCGAAGAGATTCTGCTGGTCGATCGTCTGGTTGGCGCCGACACCGTGCAGCTCGGGCGGCCTGTCCGCCGTCATCACGATGATCGGCACGCGTGCCATGTACGCTTCGACGACGGCAGGGAAGTGATTCGCGGCAGCGGTGCCCGACGTGCAGAACATCGCGACCGGTTTTCCGGACGCTGCCGCGATCCCAAGCCCGAAGAAGGCCGACGAGCGCTCGTCGACGTGCACATGCAGCGTGATCCCCGGATGGCGAGCGGCCGCAAGCGCGATCGGTGTGGAGCGTGATCCGGGTGTCATGCACATGTGCATCACGCCACCGTCCACGAGTTCATCGAGCAGCGTCGTCGCATACGCGAGCGCGACGTCGCCCTCGCCAGGATTGGTCATGCCAGAGTCGGTCATTGGACGAGCAGCTGCAGGTTGACGCCGGGCCTGCGGAGCGAGAGCCAGCCGTCGATCGGAGTCAGGGGATCATCGACGACATCCGATTCGAGCAGTGCCGCAGTCCCCACGCCGTGGGCGAAAGGCGCGTCCGGCAGCGACGACGCGAGCGCGACTACTGCCGCGAGCCCCACGGAGGTTTCCAGGGCACTCGATGCGATGGCCGGGACGCCGCTTGCCTCGGCCGCGCGAAGTGCTTCGCGGACTCCACCGATGCGCTGGGGTTTGAGAACAATCGCATCGGCGGCCTCGAGTTGATGCAGACGTTGTGCGTCGGCGGTCGTTCTGATGCATGATTCGGCGGCCACGGGCATGCCGGCGCGACCCCGCAACGCAACGAGCTCCTCGAGCGACGCGACCGGGTCCTCGGCGAGCTCGATGTCGTAGACCGCCAGGTGCGACAGCATGCGAATCGCGGTCTCGACGTCCCACGCACCATTGGCGTCGACGCGGATCTTGACCTGTGGTCCACAGGCTGACCGGACGGCGGCGACCCTGTCGATGGAGCGTTCGTCGCCGACCTTGACCTTGATGGTCGCGCAACCTGACAACAATGCGAGTGCCGCGCTCACGTCGGGCGCGAGCCGCGGGATCATCGCGTTGACCGCCACGCGATCTCGAACAACGGCAGGGAATGGCAGGGTGGCGGCTTCGAGCGCCGAGCGCTCGGCCGCCGCTCGCTCCGAGTCGTTCCAGCTCGCAAGCGGCGAGCACTCGCCCCACCCGGCCGGGCCCTCGATGAGATACCCGGTGCGCGTCGTGACACCCATCACCGGGTGACGAAGCGCGATGCTGAAGGGGAGACGCCTCACGACGCGAGCAGCGCTCCCGTGAGCACGAGACCGAACACCAGTTGCAGGCGTGTGATGCCGATGAGCGCGGGAACCAGCGCACGACCGTCCGCAGTTCGGATGACTCGCAATGGGCCGATTGCGAGTGGGATGGTCACCAGGGTCAGCGCGACCGGCCACGGCAGCGCGCGCACGGCCGCACCGATCGATGGCAACAGCAGCGCGATCACCACTATGGCGATGAGGAGCACCCGGCTTCGCTGCGCTCCGAGGCGCACCGCAAGCGTGCGTTTGCCCACTGCGGTGTCGGTCGGAATGTCGCGCAGGTTGTTGACCATGAGGAGCGCGCATGCGAGCAGCCCGACTGGGACCGCGAGCCAGAGCACGCTCGCGTCGAGCCGGTCCTGCTGCACGAATGCGGTGCCGCAGGTAGCGACCAGACCGAAGAACACGAAGACAGCGATCTCCCCGAGGCCGCTTGCGGCATACGGCTTCGGCCCACCCGAGTACAGCACCAGAGCGAGCACCGCCAGAACGCCGGCGGCGATGAGCCACGGTGTGGTGAGCAGTGCGAGGACGATTCCGGCAGCGGCGGCGATGCACACCATCACGACCGCGGCGGCTGCGACCGCACGCGGCGGCGCCAGCCCCGACGCGACAAGACGCCGCGGTCCCATACGCGCGACGGTGTCGACCCCACCGACGCCGTCGAAGTAATCGTTGGCGTAGTTGACCCCGATCTGCAGCGCGACGGCGACCACCAGCGCAAGCACAGTGCGCGGAATCGAGATCGCGTCGCGCCCGGCCCAGGCCGCTCCGACGAGCACCGGCACGAGAGCCGCCACCAGGGTTCGCGGTCTCGCGCCAAGCCACCAGACGGCGAGCGGACCCGGGCTGGGCGCCGCCTCGGCGATCACGGCCGGCGCGGGAACTTCGCGAAGTCGGGTTTGCGCTTCTCGACGTATGCGTCGCGGCCTTCCTGCGCCTCCTCGCTCATGTAGAAGAGGAGCGTGGCGTCGCCGGCGAGCTGTTGCACGCCGGCAAGACCGTCGGTGTCGGCGTTGAAGCCCGCCTTGAGCAGACGCAGGGCGAGCGGGCTCATCTCGAGGATGCGGTTGCACACGGCGAGCGTCTCCTCCTCGAGCCTGTCGAGAGGGACAACGCGGTTGACGAGCCCCCAGCGCTCCGCCGTGGCCGCGTCGTACTGCTCGCAGAGGAACCAGATCTCCTTGGCGCGCTTCAGCCCGATCGTGCGCGCCAGCAGCCCGGAGCCGTACCCGGCGTCGAAGGAGCCCACCCTCGGGCCCGTCTGCCCGAAGCGCGCGTTGTCGGCGGCGATGGTCAGGTCGCACACGACGTGGAGCACATGCCCGCCACCGATCGCGTAGCCGGCAACCATGGCGATGACCGGCTTCGGCAGGCGGCGGATCTGCACCTGAAGGTCGAGCACGTTGAGGCGCCCGACCCCGGCGGGATCCCGGTAGCCGTCATCGCCGCGCACGCGCTGGTCGCCACCGGAGCAGAACGCCTTGGTTCCCTCGCCGGTCAGGACGATGACCCCGATGACCGGGTCGTCGCGAGCCATCTCGAAGGCTCGGGACAGCTCGAAGAGCGTTGTCGGCCGGAACGCGTTGCGCACCTCAGGCCGGTTGATGGTCAGCTTGGCGATGCCCCCGGCGGTCTCGTAGCGGATGTCCTCCCATTCGCCGGTCGCGATCCATTCCACGATGGCATGTACCTCACGCTGAACTCGAATCGATCGCTCTCGATGGTAGCCCGCCAGGGTCGGGGAGGCGTCAGGGTACGCTCGGCGCATGACCGCATCCGCCTTGCGCCACATGTTGCGCGCGGGTGACCTCGCTGCCGTCGCGCTGAAGCCGGGGACGTCGTGGCTCCCGGTACTCCGGCATGCCCGCGACACCGGCGCTGGGATTCTTCCCATCGATATTCGCCTGTCGCAGGCAGAGCGGGCTGCGCTGATCGACACCGCGAAGCCGACCGTGATCCTCGATGAGGGCGGGATCCGGCGCGCCGACGGCGTGCCGATTGAAGCCGGCATCGCGCTGGTCATCGCCACCTCCGGCACCTCGGGTCACCCCCGGCTGGCGGAGCTCCCCGCCGTCGCGGTTGAGGCCGCGGTGGTGGCGTCCGCGGCGGCGCTCGATGCGCGGCCCGAGGACCGGTGGCTCTCGTGCCTGCCGCTGGCGCACATCGGTGGCCTCCTCGTCCTCGAGCGCCACCTGCTCCTGGGAGCGCCGATCACATTCCGCCGCCGCCTCACGCGATCTGTCGTCGCGCGGCTGGCGAACACACGCTTCACGTCACTCGTGCCGACGCAGCTCACCCGGCTGCTGGACGCGCATGCCGACCTCGGCCGCTTTCGGGCGATCCTCGTCGGCGGGTCGGGCATGGATGACGATCTGGCCACCCGGGCTGGCGAGGCCGGCGTCCGCGTCGTCTCCACGTACGGGATGACGGAGACATGCGGCGGCGTCGTGTATGCGGGGAAGCCGCTCGCCGGCGTGGAGGTGCGCGCGGCGCGCTGGGGAGAGCTGCTCATTCGTGGCCCGACGCTGATGCGTGGGTACCGCCTCGATGAAGCGGCGTCAGTCGCCGCGTTCGAGCCGGGCGGCTGGTTGCGCACCGGGGACGGCGGCGAGGTGGAAAGCGACGGGACCGTTCGCGTCCTGGGCAGGATCGCCGAGGTGATCGTGAGTGGTGGCGAGAAGATCTGGCCGGCCGAGGTCGAGTCCGCGCTCGCGAGCCACCCGGGCGTCGCGGCGGTCCTGGCGTCGGGGAGCCCGGACCGAGAGTGGGGCGAGCGTGTGGTCGTGCGGGTCGTGCCGCGGCGCCACTCTGCGCCGCCAACGCTCGATTCGCTCCGCGACTTCGCGGCCGAACGGATCGCTCGGCACAAGCTGCCGCGCGAGTTGATCCTCGTCGACGGCCTGGATCGCACGGCACTGGGAAAGATCAGGCGGCGCTGAGGGTTCAGGACCTCGCCGCGATGTATCGAGGTGGCTCGGCGTCCGATCCGACGTCCACGCGATCGATCCGACCGTCACGCACCAGCTTGTCGAGATGCGCCTGGACCGTCCACGCCGCGAGCGGATAGACCGCGACCGGGTAGCCTGCGTAGAGCGTCGGAACGAGCTCCATCGGGGTGAAGGCGGGCCGTCCCTGCGCCGCGGTGAGCACCTGCGCCTCGCGGTCCAACCGGTGCGCGATGTACTCCTCGATCAGCGCGGCGGCGTCGTCGACCCGCTCGCCATGACCGGGCAAGATCGTCAGCGGATGCAACCCCTGCACTCGCCGCAGCGACTGGATGTAGTCGGACATGTCGCCTTCGCCGGGGTGAACGACCGATGTCGTTCCGTTGAGGATGTGGTCACCCGTGTAGAGCGTCCGCGCCTCCGCGTCGAAGAAGCAGAGATGGTCATGGGTGTGCCCCGGCGTGTGCACCGCGATCAGCTCGAGGTCACCCTGGCGCAGGACGTCACCGTCGGAGAGCGCGTGTGCGCCCTCATCCCCGGCGGAAGGATCGAAGCAGTACACCGCTGCCCCGGTCATGCTCGAGAGGCGCGTCGCGAGTGGGCGGTGGTCTGGGTGCGAGTGAGTCAGAGCGATCGCGGTGATGTCGCCGCCTGATGCCGCCGCGGCTGCGAGGATGGCGTCGAGATGCCGGTCATCGTCGGGACCGGGGTCGATGCAGACGAGCGACCGGTCGCCGGTGAGGTAGGTGTTCGTGCCCCGGCCGGTGAACACCGAGGGGTTGGGCGCCAGAACCCGGATGGGCGAGTCCGTCATGCGTCTCCCGGTTCGTGCTGGAGCGCCATCCAGCCGGCGATGACCTCGGGGGTGATCCGGGTGACCTCGATCGGCTGCGCGCCGAGCGTGGTGAGGATCGCATCGACAGATCCCAGCCGCGCGAACTCGTGACACATCATCCGGGTCGGCGGCATGATCGCCGTGTACTCGAGGCCGAGCATCGACTCGGGCCGGTGCCATCCACCCTCGACAGCCTCGGCCGCATGCACCCGCACCTCCTGGTCGCCTGACGCCGCGAGCGCGAAGAACCGGGTGTCGTATCGCCGTCCTTCGCTCGGCGGGGTGATGAAGTGCCCGATGTACACGAGCGCCCCGGGAGCGATCGCGAGATCGTTCTCCGCCAGCGCTTTGCTGAAATTGCCGCCGGCGAGCAGTGCCGAGCGAGCTCGACTGATCCGGGCCGCCAGGTCCTTGTCGCCGGAATCGCCGGCGGGGCCGCCGATGAGGATGCCGACTTCCTCGAGCACCTCGCGGACTCCCGCAACCGCAAACGTCGCCTCACCTGTGCCGTCGGCCGCGTCGACGGCGCCGCCCGGAAAGACGAACGCTCCCGCCGCGAAGCTGCTCCGGCCAGGACGGCGGAGCATGCAGACCTCGACGCCGCCGTCCACGTCGCGGATCATCGCAACCGTGCTGGCCGGGATCGCGACGGACGATACGGTGGCGGCCATCCAAGCATGGTATGAGCGCGGTGCCCGAGCACGGCGCCGGAGTGGATCGCGAAACTAGTCGCGCCATGTCGTCCCACCTCGAGGTCGCGCTGGAGCTCGCCGACATCGCCGATGCGATCACGCTGGCTCGGTTCCGCGCTCCCGACCTGCGCGTCGACACGAAATCCGACAACACGCCGGTGACCGATGCGGACCAAACCACCGAGCGGACGCTTCGTGAGGCCCTGCAGCGCTTGCGTCCGGGGCAGGAGATCGTGGGCGAGGAGTTCGGCGGCGAAGGGCAGGCCGAGTGGCGATGGATCATCGATCCGATCGACGGGACCGTCAACTACGCAAACGGCGTCCCCGTCTGGGCGACGCTGATCGCGCTCATGCGCGGCGACCGTTCGGTCTGCGGCGTTGTCTCGGCACCCGCCTTGCGACGGCGCTGGTGGGCCGCGACCGGCCAGGGCGCGTTCACCGACTCCGGCGAGCGCATCCACGTCTCGCGGACGGCAGCCCTCGAGGACGCGTACGTGTCATGCACCGACGTGCGTGACTTCGCGACGCGGCGCGGCGAGCGCGGATTCCGCACCGTGCTCGAACGGGCGCGGGTCGTCCGCGCGTTCGGCGATTTCTGGTCCCACATGCTCGTCGCCGAGGGGGTGATCGACGTCGCGGTGGAAGCCTGGGTCAACCCATGGGACGTCGCCGCGACCCAGGTGATCATGATCGAGGCGGGGGGGCGTTTCAGCGACTTCGACGGTGCTGTGCGCATCGACTCGGGCAACGTGATCACCACCAACGGCCTGCTCCACGATGAGCTCGTGACCCTGATGGGCGACGCTGCTCCCTGACCCGGGGACTCGGTGGGCCATCCCACACGACCTGCGTCACGCCCCCGAGGGCTAAGATCGCCCGGTGCCACGGGATCTCCGCGCCACGCGTTCCCGCCCCTTCGGGCTGATCGGCGTTCTCATCCTCGCGGTGCTGGGCGCGGCCTGCGCAACGGTCGCGGCAGCCGGGCCTGTCCCGTTCCGCGTCGGAGCGATCTTTCCGCTGTCGGGGAGCACGGCGCCCGATTCGACCGACGAGTACCTCGGCGCCACCCTCGCCGCGCAGATGGTGAACGCCGACGGCGGCATTGCGGGCCATCCGATCTCGCTCGACCTGCGCGACGTGGAGGACCAGGCTCAGATCCCCGCTGCCGTCTCGAGCCTGCACGATGATGGAGTTCCTGTCGTGATTGGCGCATACTCGTCACAGCTCTCGATCCCCGCCGCGGCAGCAGTGTCGGCTGCGGGGATGGTGTACTGGGAGACCGGTGCTGTTGCGGACCGGGTGACCGGACAGGGCTCGCCGCTCGTGTTCCGGGTCGGTGTCAACGGCGCCGAGCTCGGGAGCAATTCCGGGCAGTTCATGCTCGATGAGCTCGTGCCGCGGATGGGCATCCCCGTCGACAAGATCCGCGTGTACTTCGTCACCGCCGACGATGACTACGGCCACTCCGTCGCCGATGCAACGCGCAGCGCGCTCGAAGCGGGCGGTATGAGCATCGACGGCGAATCCGTCTACAACCCCTACACACCAGACTGGGCGCCGGTGATGCGCGCGATCGCCACAGAGAAGCCGGACATCCTCGTGCTCTCCTCGCACATCCAGGATGGCATCGCATTTCGCCGCGCCTTTCTCGCTGCGGGACTGCAGGTGAAGGTCTTCATGGGGACCACCATGGCGCAGTGCGACCAGGACTTCGGCAACGTCCTCGGCTCGGCAGCGGTGGGCGTCTTCGCATCGGATCGTCCGCAGGGAGACTTCAACCCGGGCGCGCTCGATCCCCAGGCGCGAGCGCTGTACAACCGTTTCACTGTGCTCTGGAAGCAGCGCACCGGTGATGCCGCTCCCGACGAGGAGGGCATCGCCGGATTCAGCGCTGCGTGGGTGCTCTTCGCGGACGTCCTTGGACGGGCGCAAGGGGGGAGCGCCCAGAGCATCGCCGCCGCGGCGCGAGCACTCGATCTTCCCAGTGGCAGCCTCCCCAACGGCGGCGGGGTGCTGTTCTCAAACGCCCCGACCCAGCTCGGGCAGAACGTCCGGGCGGCCGCGGTCGTGTGGCAGTGGCAGGCGCCCCGGCACAGCGTGGTGGTCTGGCCCCCCGTCTATGCGACCGGGCGGGTCAAGCTGGCGCTCACCGCATCGTGATTGGCTGAGTGCGCAACTGGCCATACTCCGAGCATGGAAACAGCGACCTTCGGCGCAGGATGCTTCTGGGGCGTGGAATCGGTATTCGAGCAGGTCGACGGGGTCACTGCGACCAAGGTCGGCTACACGGGCGGGTTCACGCAGGAGCCGTCATATGAGGACGTGTGCTCGCATCGCACCGGGCACGCAGAGGCCGTCGAGGTCACCTACGACCCCGCACGGGTGAGCTACGACACCCTGCTCGACATCTTCTGGATGAACCACGATCCGACGCAGCTGAACCGCCAGGGTCCCGACGTCGGCGACAACTACCGGTCGGTGATCTTCTTCCACTCGCCGGAGCAGGAGGCTGCCGCCATCGCGTCGAAGCAGCGCCTGGAGGCGTCGGGCCGGTACCGCCGGCCGATCGTCACCGAGATCGTTCCTGCGGCACGTTTCTGGGACGCCGAGGGCTACCACCAGAAGTACTTCTCGCGGCGCGGAATCGCTGCCACGTGCAACATTCCGGCTCGTAACGAAGCGGTCGACCCGGTTTCCTGACCCCGTTTGCCGCTCGACAGACCTACGGCGCGTCGCGGACTGATGCGTGAGCAGGACCGACGTGAGCAGCGCTCTCCGTGGCAGTGAGCGAATCATCGTCGAGGTCATGGGAGACGAGCCACCCGGAGGTAGGTGGAGGCCAGCGGCTGCGCTCGCAGTGCTGGTCGCGGTCACTGCAACCGTGGGCGTCCTCATCGCCATCTTGCAACGCCCCCCTACCCACGCGCCGATACGACCGATGCCGGTTCCAACGTCCATTCCCACGCCGACGCCAACCGCTGCCCAGACTCCGCTCTCCGTCGACCTCAGCGGAACGTGGGCGGGAGAGTGCACCGGCCCGTTCAACGGCTTCTGTTCCCTCACCTGGACGCAGACCGCTCACGCGCTCGACGGGACGTTCATGCTGTCGTCACCGCCCGACACGCTCCACATCAGCGGCAATCTGACAGGCAGTACGATCAGTTTCGGAGCAGTCGGCGTGGTCACGTTCACCGGGACCTTGTCCGGCAGCACTCTGTCCGGCTCCTACACCGACATCGCAAACGGGAAGACAGGCTCCTGGACCGTGACCCAATCCGCCTGACCACGGCGGGTCGAGCCCGACCCTAGGTTCTGACCCTAGACACCGCCGCGCGTTGCACGTTGGCGCATGTCCTCGCGTATTCAGACGGCCGAGTATGAGCGGGTCAAACTCGCCAATCAGTCTCCCCACCAGAAGTACGCGCGCCGGGGCATCGCCGCCACCTGCAACATCCCCGCTTAGGTCTGCTCTCCCTCGCGCAGGACCGCGAGCACGGACTCCCCATAGCGCTCGAGCTTTGCTGGCCCCACGCCGGGAATGCTGGCGAGCAGGGCGGCAGACGAGGGCCGGCGATGCGCGATCTCGGCTAGGGTCCGGTCGTGAAACACCACGTAGGGGGGTACCTCGGTGCGTCGCGCGACGTCGAGGCGCCAGCTGCGCAATGCCTCGAATCGAGCGGCAACATCGGGTGTCATCGCCAGCGCGGCGACCGTCCCGGCTGATGATGTGCGACCGCTGCCCGCACGCGCCGGTCGCGACGCCCGCACGTCCACATCGAGTGCTTCCTCACCGCGCAGCACCGCGCTGCCGCGAGGTGTGATCCCCAGGGTCGGCTTCTCGCCGTGCCCCCGGCTGATGCACCCGAGTTCGACAAGTCGCTCGAGCAGCTCTCGGATTCGCTCCAGCTCCCAGCTGCGAAGCGCGCCGAACCATGGGAGGTCGGTGACCCACGACCGCGATGCCGTCCACGCATCCATTGCGCCGCGAAGGATCGACGCGATGCGGACGCCGCCGAGGTGGTTGTCGAAGCGCGCCACGCAGGCGAGCGTCGCGTTCACGTGCGCTGGATCGACTGCTGCGTATGGCGCACGGTTGCCGTCGAGACAGTTGTCGCACGCCACGCAGGTGCGAGCAACGCCCTCCTCGCCGAAATAGTCGGCGATGCGCGCGTGCCGGCACCCGCGCGTGCCCGCGTACTCCATGACCTGGTTCACCCGCGCGTAAGCGTTGGCCTTGAGCAGGGCCTGCTCGGCGAAATCGACCGGGGCTCCCGTGAGGCGACGGATCGTGCCGTCGGGCTGGATGACCTCGACCCGCCGGAGTAGATCGAGCGCTGCTCGCGCCGCATTGACCGGGACGCCGCGGGCCTGCCAGTCATCGATCGCATCGCTGCCCTCGCGAAGCAGCTCGCGGTACACGGCCCTGACGGTGTCGCGCTCGGGGTACGCCTGCTCGATGAAGAATTCCTGGAGCTGACGGTCGGCGGGGCTGTACAGGAGGATGCACTCGGAAGGCTCGCCGTCACGTCCGGCGCGTCCGGCCTGCTGGTAGTACTCCTCGAGGCTCCCGGGGAAGTCGTGATGGATCACCCTGCGGATGTCCGGGAAGTCCACCCCCATGCCGAATGCCGAGGTGGCGACGATCGCCTGGAGACGTCCCGCGGCGAACTCCTCGTGCACGGATTGGCGCATGTCGCCGCCCACGGCCCCGTGGTACGAGGCAACGGCAACGCCCGCGCCTGCGAGCAGCTCGGTGATCTCGTCGGTGGTGCGTCTGCTCCCGCAGTAGGTGAGCGCACGGCCGCTGCCTGCGCGGACGAGATCGAGCAGGGCATCACGTTTGTCGGCCGAGCCGCGACAGCGCACGACGGACATGGTCAGGTTGTCACGAACGAATCCCGTGACCCGCTCGATGGGTGCCCGGAGGCCGAGGCTCGCGGCGATGTCCTCGCGGACGCGCGGCGTCGCGGTCGCGGTGAACGCGCCCACCGGCGGCCTGCCGCAGGCTGCGATGGCGTCGCCGAGCCGCCGGTAATCGGGACGGAAGTCGTGGCCCCAGCTCGAGATGCAGTGCGCCTCGTCGACGACGAACCGAGCGACTGACAGCCGGCTCAGGTTGTCGAGGAATCCGGAGGCGCCGAGTCGCTCCGGGGCGAGATAGAGGAAGCGAAGCTCGCCAGCCGCAGCGGCTCGCAGGGACTCGCTCCGCGTGGCGGCACTGACCTGGCTGTGCATGCACGCGGCTGGGACGCCCAGCGCGTTGAGGCGCGCGACCTGATCGACCATCAATGCGATCAGCGGCGAGACCACGAGCGTGAGTCCGCCACCCGCGATGCCCGGGACCCAATAGGCGATGCTCTTCCCCGAGCCTGTCGGCGCCACGAAGAGGACGTCCTCGCGCGCCTCGGATGCCGCGACGACGTCGGCCTGCCCCGGCCGGAACTCCGCGAATCCAAAGGTCTGCTCGAGGACCGCGCAAGCCCGAGGCGAGGGCTCGAGCGGCATCAGCCCGCTGACTTCTCCAGCTTGAGCGCGCAGGAGTTCATGCAGTAGCGCTGGCCGGTTGGCTCCGGACCGTCCGGGAACACGTGGCCGAGGTGGCCTCCGCACTTTGAGCAGCGAATCTCGGTCCGGGGGATGACCATGCTCCAGTCCCGATGCTCCTCGACTGCGGCGTTGTCGACCAGGGCGTAAAAGCTCGGCCAGCCGGTGCCGGAGTTGAACTTGGTGTCGGAGCTGAACAGCTCGGCGCCGCAGCCCGCACACGTGTAGACGCCCTTGTCGTCCACGTGAACGTACTGCCCGGTGAACGGGCGCTCGGTGCTCGACTTGCGAAGCACTGAGTACTGCTCAGGCGTCAGGCGCTGACGCCACTCGTCGTCGGTGAGGGTGACTTTCTCATCCATGCTGCTCAGGTTTTACCCTCTTTTGCCGGACCTGACGCATACAGTGCCGCGGCGGCGGCGTGGGACTCGGCGATGTGCTGGCGCAGCGACTCTGGTTCGAGGACTTCGACGTTGGCCCCCCACCGCATCAGCCATGGGCGCATCTCGATTTCTCCGGCAACGTCGAGGCGCACCTCGATGCCGCCGCCGGGAAGGTCCGTTCGCTGCGCATGCGCGGGCCACGGGCTCTCATCGACCCACTGACGGGCCTCTGGCGTGAAGCGCAGCACCACCCGATCGCCGCCGGCGCCCTGCCAGATCGCCCACGAGGCGCCGAGCACGGTGTCGATGTCGAAGTCGTCGGGAACCGCGAAGCTCGACGGGAGAAGCCGCGCCGAGCGGATCCGGTCGAGGCGGAACGATCGCACGTCACCCGACACCGAATCCCTCGCGAACACGTAGATGTGCCGACCTTCCGCGGTGGGCTGGATGAAATAGGGTCGAAGGTCGCGACGGGTCTCGTTCCCCTTCGCGTCGACGTAGCGGACCTCGATCTCGCGATGGGTGACGAAGCCGTCGATGACCGTGCGTTCGACCTTGAGCCGTTCGCTGTCGGCTGGTTGGCGTTCGGCCGCAATGAGAGTGCGGCGCAGGTATTCGCTGACGACCGGCACGCTCAACGCGCGTGACAGGTGCGCGAGCGCTCCAACCAGCGCGGGATCCTGCTCGGGGCGCACCTGCTGGAGCAGGCGAACGGCCACCAGCAGCAGCGTGGCCTGGTAGTGGTCGAGCTGCAACGGCGGGAGCAGACTGCCCTTGCCGATTCGCCAACGACCGCCGGTCTCCTCGACGTCGATTCCCGCGTTGTCGCGCAGGGTCGCCACGTATCGCTGCACCGTGCGCGCGTTCACCTCGAGCTCCTCGGCGAGCTGCTTCGTGGTCAAGCCGACCTCGGTCTCGCACAGGCGCGCGAAGAGCTTGATGACTCGAAGCTCCTTCTCTCCCTTCTCATAGACGCCTGGCACGGGAACGAGCCTAACGTGTCGCCTGGCGTTCCGAGTCGAGATCCAGCCTGTAGCCAAGGAGCAGCGGGCCGCCCGGTCGCTGCTCGGTCCCGGTGGGTTCGAAGCCAAGCTCTGAATACAGCTGCATCGCGGCGGTCATGCTCGACTCGGTGTCCAGCGTCATCACGCGCTTGCCGCGCCGCCGTGCCGTGTCGATGCAGGCGAGCATCAGACGGCGGGCAATCCCACGTCCGCGATGGTCGGGGCTGACGCCGAGCATGCGGACATGCGCCTCGTCGGGTGCCAGCGGCTCGCTCGATCCAGGGTTGATTCGCGAATCAAGCTCGAGGGTCACCGAGCCGGCGATGACGCCCCGATCCAGGGCAACCAGCACGATTGCCTGCTTGGCCCGGCTCTCGACGTCGGCGATCCGTGCCAGGTAGGGCTCCCACCCGGGCGCGTCGGGCGTCCAGTACTGGCGAAAGGCGCTCATGGTGGCGTCCCCGACGGCCCGGCACTCGGATGCCAGCAGCGGTCGGATCTCGATCTCGTCACCCACAACGAAACCGTACGCGACAGGCACCTGTCGCCGGCCCGGCGCATCGTCACGGCATGGACATCCAGACCTCCGCACCCCTCGACGGCGAGGTTTCCGGCGAGGGGCCATACCTCAGGCGCGCCCAGTCCCTCCTTGCGTTGCGTGCGGAGCTTTTCGACGACGCCCGGCCACGTTCGCTGCGGTTCGACGGCGTCGCCGCCCCGCCGCACGGCCGAACGGCCTCGGGATTTCGCCACGGAGGGCGGCAGCTCGCCCTGCCGCTCCCCCGCGAATGTGGGGGCCGGCGAGCCAGGATGGTGGGCTGATGCGGTTCCTCCAGGACGGCTGTCCGGTGTACACGGCCACGGATCTCTGCGATTTCCTCGCGTGCGGACACCTCGTGGCATTGAAGCGACGCGTCGCGTCCGGCGAGTCGATACCGAGCGACCGCTCAGCGTTGGGTGAGGTGCTCGCGAATCTCGGCGCCGGGCACGAGCAGCGCCATCTCGACGCTCTTCGCGCGAGAGGTCTGCGCGTCAAGGCCTTCGCGGACGAACGCGACCGATACGCGAGCTCCGCCGACGAACTGCGCGCTCTCGAGGCGGAGACCGTCGCGGCGATGGGCGAGGGGTATGACGTCATCTATCAGCCGACGTTCTTCGATGGACGCTGGATGGGACGAGCCGACTTTCTGCTCCGCGTGAAGACCCCCAGCGCTCGATGGCCATGGGGGTACGAGGCGGCAGACGCGAAGCTCGCCCGCCGCGTCCGTTCCGAGGCGGTCCTTCAGCTCTGCGAGTACTCGGCACATCTCGAGCGGCTGCAGGGAACTGCTCCCGCGCTGATGCAGGTGATCCTCGGTGACGGCAGCGAGCATCCATATCGGGTCGACGAGTTCTCCGCGTACCACGCAACCGTGAGGCGCGACTTCGAGTTCGCGATGCTTGCGGAGCAGGACTCGACATATCCGGACCCCGTCGATCACTGCAACACCTGCGGGTTTGCTGCACGCTGTGCCGCGCAGCGCAAGCAGGACGATCACCTGTCGCAGGTCGCGCGCATGCGCTCGGGACAGGTGCTTGCCCTGAAAACGTCGGGGATCGGCACGATGACCTCGCTCGCGGAGTCATCCGCCGATGCGGAGCCGCCGGCGCGCATGAGCCTCGCGACATTCCGCGATCTTCGAGCGCAGGCTGTGTTACAGCACCGGGGCCCGCATCCCGACGGAGTCCCACGACACGAGCTGCTCGATGCCTGGGAGATGGGACATGGTCTCTGTGCACTGCCGAGCCCGTCGCCCGGGGACATCTTCTTCGACATGGAGGGCGACGGGCTTGCGCGCGACGTTCCGCTCGAGTATCTCTTCGGTGCGGTCGACATGCACGGTGAGTACCGTGCATGGTGGGGTCACGACGACGCCGGTGAGCAGCGCGCGTTCGAGGGCTTCGTCGACTTTGCGATCGCTCGGCTCGAGCGCTATCCCGACATGCACATCTACCACTACGCAGCGTACGAGAAGACGGCGCTGCGCCGGCTGATGAGCCGGCATGGCACACGAGAGGAGGAGGTCGATCGCCTGCTCCGCAACGAGGTGCTCGTCGATCTCTATCGCGTCGTCCGGCAGGGGATACGTCTCTCCACCGACTCGTATTCGCTCAAGAAGGTCGAGCGCTTGTATATGCCCGCACGCGAGGAGTCGATCGCCGACGCCGCCGGGAGCATGGTGATGTACGAGCGCTGGTTGACCAGCCGTGAGGACAGGAGCGACGGCAACAGCGCGCTGCTCGATGAGATCGCGAGCTACAACGAGCGTGACTGCGTCTCCACCGCGCAGTTGCGCGACTGGCTCGAGGCGCGCCGTGTTGAGGAGGAGGCGCTCCGCGGTGCTCCGGTCGAGCGTCCACCGGTCATCGAACGCGACGTGAGCGACGCGCTCCATGCGAAGACCGTCACCACCCAGGAGGTAGCAGCCGCCCTTCTCAATGACCTGCCGGCGGACCCCGAGCTGCACACCGACGACGAACGAGCGAGGTCGTTGCTCGCGCCCCTGCTGTCGTACCACCGGCGTGAGAACAAGGTGAGCTGGTGGCGGCATTTCGACCAGATCGGGATGAGCCCCGAGGAACTCGAACGCGACACATATGCGCTCGGACCGCTCGAGATGATCGGCTCGCACGAGGACGGACGCCGGATCATCGAGCGATACCGGTTCGAGCCGCAGGAGCATCGGATCGCCGCCGGCGACAAACCGCTCGATCCCGAGGCGGACGTGCGCTGGGCGCCGGTCGTCGGCGAGGTCACGGAGCTTGACTCCGCGCGAGGGGAGATCACGCTCTCACGGACCCTTGGACAGGCGGAGCGTGGCCCCGTCCGGTTCCTGATTCCATCGACGCCACTCCAGACGGACGCGCAGGAGGCATCGCTGCTCGACCTCGGACGTTGGGTCGTTGCAAACGGGCCCGATGGGCCGGGGCCCAATCGCGCCGGGCGCGATCTCCTGATGCGGCTGCAGCCACGTCTCAACGGAGGCACGGATTGCGTGTTTCGTGGTCTCGGCGAGACGGCGTCAGCGGCGGCGGTCCGCCTGATCCTGAGCCTTGACGGCGGGTGCCTCCCGGTGCAGGGCCCACCCGGCGCAGGCAAGACCCATATGGTCGCACTCGCGGCGCTGAGGCTCATCAAGAACCGGCGAGGACCGGTCGGTGTCACCGCGGTCACCCACAACGCGATTCGCACGCTGCTGGCCAAGATCGAGGAACTCGCGCCGACCCTTGGGATGCAGGTGCGCATGTTGCAGCGCAAGGGAGATGGAACCGCAAGCGATTCGATCCAGATCGCGCGGAGCAACGACGTTGTTGAAGCCGCCATTGCCGAGGGAACCGTTGACGTGGTCGGCGGTACCTCGTGGCTGTTCTCCCGCCCGGAGTTCGGGGCGTCGTTCGATATGCTGATCGTGGACGAGGCCGGCCAGATGTCACTTGCCGACACGCTCGCGGTGTCGCAGGCCGCGCGCAACCTCGTCCTCGTGGGCGATCCGAGACAGCTTGCGCAGCCGCTCCAGGGGAGCCATCCGCCCGGGGTCGGCGTGTCGGCGCTGGATCACCTGCTCGGTGGGGACGTGACCATCGCGCCCGACCGCGGAGTGCTGCTCGACCTCACGTGGCGGATGCATCCCGACGTGACCGCATTCGTCTCGCGTTCGTTCTACGAGGGCAGGCTCGGCACTGAGATGCAGTGCGCAACGCAGGCCGTCGTCATCGACGGTGTCGCTGCGACGGGGTTGCGAGCATCGTTCGTGGAGCACCACGGCGACCGCGTGCGCTCGGATGCCGAGGCCGAGCGCGTGCGCGATGTCATCGACCGGCTGACCGGCGCCCGATGGCGGGATGACTCCGGCCACGAGCGTGCGCTGACGCTTGCTGACATCGTGGCGGTCGCTCCGTACAACGCCCAGGTCGCCTGCCTCGTCGAAGTGCTGCCGCCGGGCGCGCGAGTGGGCACTGTCGATCGCTTTCAGGGACAGGAGGCTGCGGTGAGCATCTTCTCGATGGCGACGTCGAGCGTCGAAGACCTGCCACGCAACCTCGAGTTCCTGTTCAGCCTCAACCGCCTCAACGTGGCAGTGTCGCGGGCGCGCGCTCTCTCGATCCTGGTCTGCTCGCCCGAGCTGCTCCGCGCGCGCTGCCACTCGCCGGAGCAGATGCGACTCGTCAATGCGCTGTGTCGCTTCGTCGAGATGGCACACCCGTGGATCGCCGTGCCGGTGGGCTTGGTTATGCTGCCGGCATGACCAGCGATTCGCTCGGGGACCGCCTCATCCGGTCGCTCGAGGCAGCGCAGGCACGAGAGGCTGTGCTGCTGGCGCTGTGTGACGATTCGCCGCCTGCGGAAGCGGGTCTCTGGACCGCGAAGGACAACATCGCGCACCTCAACACGTGGCGGGAGCACGGCGTTCGTGCGCTCGATGCTGCACGCCTCGCCGAGCCGTTCGAGGGGCCGGCCAACGACAGTGACGTGGACGCGCGCAACGCCGAGATCTACGAGGCGCATCGCGGGGACGCCGCAGCCAGCGTGCGAGCGGCCGCACATGCGAGTTACCTGGCACTGATCGAGGCAGTCCGGGCGTGCAGCGATGCCGATCTACTCCGAGAACGACCTGGCGACGGCGGCCCGATCTGGCGGGTGGTTCCAGGCAATGGGCATAGTCATGTCGCACAGCACCTCTCGTACTGGGCGAGTGACCACGACGATCCCGCCGGGGCGGAGGATGCCGCAACGTGGGGCTACGCGCTCGACACCGAGCTGTTTCCCGAGAACCAGCCTGTCGCCGACTACAACTTCGCGTGTTTCTATGCGCGCAACGGCCATGCCGACGAGGCACTTCCGCTCTTGCGTGCCGCGCTCCGGGCTCGCCCCGACTTGCGCACGTTTGCGCTCGATGACGCCGACATCGAACCCATCCGCGACGACCCGCGCGTGGAGAGTCTCCTCGGCCCCTGACGAGAACCCAGCATGACCCTGACCACCGCGCTTGTTGTGCTGATCCTGTTCGCACTCCTGGCCTTCATGGGTGCCATGAATCGCATCGCGGACGTCGTCGACCTCAGTGCGCCGTTTCGGAATTGGTCACTGGCCCGTTCCGCTCGCAAGCTCATACGCAACGGACCACCGCCCGAGGTCGTCGAACGGCGCTACTGGCGCGCGCGTGATTACGTGCGCGATGCGGCACGGCTCAAGGCGCTCGGATACTCGGTGATGACCGAATCGATCACGGGTCCCTACATCACCCACCATCTGCCAGGGCGGGGCGGTGGACGCACTGTCCGACGCCGTGTGCCCCTCTGTTGCATCACCTATGGACGCGGCCCCGCCGGCAGATGAGCTCCGGACTCGCGCCGGAGACTCTGTACTCAGACGCTCGGTGCGGTGGCCCGCAGCCTGTCGATGAACAGTCCCTGCAGGGATCGACCGACCGGGCCGCGCTCGTCGTAGAGGCGGCTGTGGGCAACACCGACACCGTGCGGGTCCACGTCGGTGCTCGCATCGAGACAGATCCACTCGCCCTCGGGCTGGCGATGCAGGTACACGGTGAGGTCGGTGTTGATGAACAGGAACTGCCCCCAGGGCAACGCCGACGCGACCCCGTTGCCGAAGTCGGCCGCGGCAAGCGCGCGCTGCAACGGCGTCGGCGTCTTCCCCGCGATCAGCGGGATCGTGAGACGCATCCATACCGTTGCGGGACCCTGCTCGATGAACGAGCCGCGCGCATAGCGCATCTCCACCCCGGTGCGGTGAAATGCGGGGTCGTCACTCTCGGGGACGTGGGCGACCGATTCCGCGGGACCGGCGAAGGGAACCTCGAGCGGAGGCTGCTCACCGAGGTCGAGGTCCGCGATGCGCATGCGCCACGCCGTCGCGCGGCAGAGCTCTGTGTTGCCATCGGTCAGTCGTGCCGTCAGCAGTTGCACGCGCCGGCCCTCGCGCTCGATGCGCGCGGAAACCTCCACCGGACGCAACGGCACCGGGCGAAAGATCTCGACGGTGGTGCGAACCACAGCCATCGGCGCCTCGGTTGGCAGCGCCTCCATCACTGCGGCCATGAGCGCAGCAGGTGGCCCACCGTGCATCGCGCCTCGGTCCCATGGACCCCGGGCATGCTCGCTCGGCTCGTAGCCACGTTTGGTGGGAGTGAACAGCGCGTCGGGCATGCGCGCATGGTGCATGAAGCGGGCCCGTGAGCGGATGGCCACTCGGGATACTGGTACGCTCCTTCGAGTGGCGGTGAAACGCACGACCATAGCGGCACGGGGCATGCGCTTCGACGCGCTCACCGCAGGCCCTGCCCGCGGCGAGCTCGTCCTCCTGCTCCACGGGTTTCCGCAGACGGGGACGTGCTGGCACGACGCGCTGACCTCGCTGGCCGGCGCGGGATATCACGCCGTCGCGCCGAATCAGCGCGGCTACTCCGAGGGCGCACGTCCGGAGAGTGTCGAGGCGTATCGCGTCTCTGAGCTCTGCGAGGACGTCCTCGCCATCGCGGCCGCGCTCCGAAGGGACCGGTTTCACGTCGTCGGACACGACTGGGGTGGGACCGTTGCGTGGGCGCTCGCGGGCGAGCATCCGGACAGCGTGGCGTCACTCACTGCCGTCTCAACGCCACACAGCGCGGCGCTCCGCCAGGCGCTGCAAGGACCGCAGCAGCGACTGCGGATGGCATACATCCCGATCCTGCGGCTGCCGCTCATCCCGGAATCACTGATCGACGCTGGCGGCGGCATCGTCGCCGAGTCGCTGCTCACTGCGACGGGACTCAGTCCGGAGTATGCGCACCGCGACATCGCGGCGCTTCGCACAGTCGGTCCCAGCGGAGCCCTCAACTGGTACCGGGCGCTCGGCACCGAGCGCGGACACACGGCCCCGGTCGCCGTACCGGTGCTGCATGTCTGGAGCGATCACGACCCGGTGTTCACGCGTGAAGCGACCGAGCTCACCGCCGACTACTGCACGGGCGAATACCACCTGCTCGAACTCGAGGGCGGATCGCACTGGATCCCGGACGAGCACTGGGACGATATGGCGGACCTGTTCCTCGACCATGTCTCGGCACACCCCGTCAGCGCAGGCGGCTGAGACCCGTCCCGATGGGCGGGATCGAGGTTACCGGCATCGCAGTCATCGATACCTGGTCCACTGGTATCCGGCGAGCGGCGGCTCAGACCGCTGATACGGTGCGGTTGCGCGGCGTCGACCACGCCACGCTGATCACCCCGGCCAGAACCGCCACGCTGAGCAGCAGGAGGGCGACCGAGGTGATTCCCCGGCCCGAGGCGAAGACCAGCGATGTGAGTGCCACTCCCAGCGCCGTTCCCAGCCCACGGGCCATGTTCAGGAGCCCGCCGGCCGATCCCGCTCGCTGCCGCGGTGCCGCGGACATGGTCGCCGCGTTGTTAGCGCCAACGAACATCCCCATCCCCGCGCCGGCGATCGCCAGCGCGACCACGATGAGGCCATCGCGGGTTGCGGACGCTGCCAGCAACCCCATCCCCGCAGCCGTCAGCGCCATGCCCAGGCCGGTCGGTACCCGCGGGCCGATCCGGTCGCGGATCGCTCCGCCGACCGGTGCCACGACCGCGAGCGCGATGGGCAGGGCACTGAGTTCCAGCCCCGCCGCGACTGCACCGAAGTGGCGCGAATTCACCAGGAAGAAGGGAACGGCCACGAGGCAGCCGAAGAGCACGACGTAGGACAACAGCGCAGCCCCGATCCCCGCCAGGAACGCGGGGACCCGGACCAGCGCGGCATCGACCACCGAGCTCGGTGCCAGCCGCTGCCGTGCCAGCGCCGCGATGAGTAACACCAGGGTGAGGCCGATGAGCCCTGGCTCGATCCAGGCTGGCGTGCCGGCCTCGGCCGCGAACGAGAGGGCGGCGAGCAGGGCCGCGGGGATCACGGCCAGGAGCAGCGTTCCGAACGGGTCGATGCGGCTCTCCGGGTCGTGATGCGTACTCCGGGGCAGGAGGAACCAGCCCAGCCCCAATCCGACCAGCCCGATCGGGATATTGACCAGAAAGATGAGCCGCCAGCCGCCCACCCCCGTGAGGATTCCGCCGAGCGCCGGGCCGACGCAGAGCCCCAGCGCCTGGGCCGCACCCTGGACGCCGAGGCCCGCGCCGAGCCGCCGGGGCGGGAGCACGTCGCGAATCAGGGCATAGGAGTTCGCCTGGAGCATGACCGCACCGATCGCCTGCACGAGCCGGCCGAGCACGAGAAGACCGAGCGAGGGCGCGAGCGCGCAGGCGGCCGAGCCGGCCACGAAGATGCCGAAACCGTAGGTGTAGAGCAGCTTGCGGCCGACGCGGTCGGCGATCCTTCCCACCGCTGCGACCGTGCCTGCCAGGACGAGCACGTATATGAGGACAACCCATTCGACACTTGCGATGGATGTGTCTAGGTTGATGCGGATGAATGGAAGCGCGGTGGTCACGATGCTCGCGTCCAACTGGCCCATGAACGCGCCGACGCAGACCGTCGCCACCGCGAGCCAGGGAGCGGAAGGGAGTGCCCTGATGCGCGCCGGACGGCGCGGTTCCGTGAGGAGTCGTGGAGTGGCGCGTCTGGGCACCTCGGGCTCAGGCACGCGCGGTCCGTCCTCGCTGCTCCTCGCGCCACCTACCGAACGCCATGAACACATCATCGGGCACAACCGTGCCCTTGACCGCCCGCCTCGGCCGCACTTGTCTCCACCCGGTGACGGAACGATGGTCGCCGAGATCAGATCGTTCTGGCGCTCGATACTGCGATCACGCACCTGTCCACGCGCCCGGGAGGCCGCATCCGTTGACCCAGCAGCGCATCCTTCTCGCTGACGACGAACCGCGCTTGCTGCACGTCGTCGGGCTGTATCTCAGCATGGAAGGATTCGAGGTGCGCGAGGCAGCGGATGGCAGCGAGGCGATCGCGCTGCTCGACAGCGAGCAGTTCGACCTGGCAATCCTCGACGTGATGATGCCGGGCGTCGACGGGATCGAGGTCTGCCGCCACATCCGCTCGAAGGCGGACACGCAGTCGATGCCGGTGCTCGTGTTCACCTCGCTCTCGTCGGACAAGGACGTGGAGCGCGCCCGGCTCGCGGGCGCGAACCATCTCATCACCAAGCCCTTCAGCCTGCCGGGTCTCGGGGCGGTGGTCCGCTCGTGCTTCGACGACGCCCCAGCCCTCACGGGGTGATCAATCCCGTTCGGCCGTGACGCGGCGCCGTCGTGGTCAGGTCAGGCGATCGCCCTGCTGAAGCGTCGGGCACCGATCAGGACGCCGACCACCGCGAGCGCTGCCATGATCGCGAGGCCCTTGAACACGTCGGGGTCGGCGCCGTGCCCGTTGAAGACGTCGCGCGCTGCGGTGACGGCGTATGAGAGCGGGTTCGCCTGCGCGATGTGTTGCAGCCATTGGGGTGCGAGCTGCAGCGGGAGCAGCACGCCGCTGAGGAGCAGCAGCGGCAGCGAGAGCGTGAAGATGAGCGGCGCGTATGAGTCCTCGCTCTTCAACGCGAGGGCGGCGGCATACGCGAGCGACGCCATGCCGAGTCCGATCAGCGCCACCAGTCCGAGCATGACAAACACGCCCGACACCGTCGGCTCGAGGCCGAACGGAATCGCGAGGAGGAGCAGGATCAACGACTGCACCACCAGCGTGAGGATGTCGCGCAGTGCTCGCCCGAGCAGCAGCGCGAACCGGCTCACCGGTGTGACCCGGAACCGCTCGATCACGCCGGCGCGCAGCTCCGCGATGAGCCCGAAACCGACGCCGCTTGCGCCGAAGAGTCCGAGCTGGATGAGCAGCCCGGGAACGAACACGTTGTACGCGCCACCGGACGGAAACCCCGGCGTCTCGGTGAGTGACTTCAGCAACGGCGCGAAGAGCACCAGATACAGCACCGGCTGGAGCACGCCAATCACCACCCATGCGGGGTTGCGCAGGAAGACCATGAGATATCGCTGGAACATCAGCCATGTGTCTCTGAGCAGCTTCATGTCGAATCCCTCCTATGCCGCGTCGCGCAGCGAACGCCCCGTCTGACGCAGGAACACGTCATCGAGGCTTGGACGGTTCAGCGAGAGCGACGCGAGCGCGACTCCCGCAGCGTCGAGGACGCGCAGGATCTGTGGCATCGCGGTTTCGCCGCGATCGACGTACAGGCGCACGACCCCGTCGCCTTCGCTGGCCTCACGGACGAAGGGCTGGCCGCGCAACAGCTGGAGCACGCGGTCACTTGCGTTGTCGGTGCCGACGACCACCACGTCGCCGGCGACCTGCCGCTTGAGCTCGTCCGGTGTGCCGAGGGCGACGATCCTGCCGTGGTCGATGATGGCGATGCGGTCGCACAACGCGTCGGCTTCCTCGAGGTAGTGGGTTGTCAGAAAGACGGTCGTACCCGTGTCGCGCAACTTGCGCACCTCGTCCCACATGCGAGCCCGGCTTTGCGGATCGAGCCCCGTCGTGGGCTCGTCCAGGAAGAGCAGCTGGGGCAGATGCATGAGCCCGATCCCGATGTCAAGGCGCCGTTTCTGGCCGCCCGAGTATGTCTTCGTCGGTCTGTCTGCGCAGTCGGCGAGCTCGAGCGCGTTGATCAGTTCGGCCGCGCGCTGCACGGCGCGGGCCTTGGTCATGCCATAGAGACGGCCCTGCATGACCAGCTCGCTCCGTCCCGGAACCTCCGGCGCGCTGCTGCCCTCCTGGCTCACGTAGCCGATCTCGTAGCGCACCTTGGCCGCTGCGTGGAGGAGGTCGTAGCCCGCGACGCTCGCCTCGCCACTCGTCGGCGGCAGCAGCGTCGAGAGCATGCGAAGCGTCGTCGTCTTGCCTGCGCCGTTGGGACCGAGGAAGCCGAAGATCTCGCCCTTCTTGACATCGAGGTCGACTCCGGCGACCGCGTCCACGGTGCCCTTTCGCGATTTGAATGTCTTTCGAAGATTGTGCGTCTCGATCACGGTTGCTCCTCCCCGGTGGTGAGTGACGCCTGCGCGTGATGTGCCGGATGCGGCAGTTCCGCGAGACGGTTGTCTCTATGACGGTTGCGACGCTCGGCGTCGGCGGCATGCATCGCCTCGAAATGCGCTCTGATCAGGTCCTCGTTCCAGATGAGCGCACCCGACTGCATGTCAGCGAGGATCGACCGGATCCACTCGATCTCTGCCACTGCGAGGGCCACGGCGTGCTCCAGCTCGAGCAGGACGAGCCGTGGCAGGCCGAGATCGTCCTGGGCCATCGTGAGGGTCGCGTCGAGAGCGGAGACCTTTGCATGGAGGCCCACGACACGCACGGCCAGGGCGGTCTCGGCTCGCTCCTGCGTGATGTACCCGAGCAGCCCGACCGCGACCGTGAACACGGGCGTCTCATCGACGGGCGTGGAGAGGAGATCCGCGAGCCAGTTCTCGAGCTCTTCATTCCCCTCGGCGGTGATCCGGTAGACGGTGCGCTCCGGTCGCCGGCCCTCGCGGCTGGTCTCGAGCGGCTCGATGTATCCGGCTGCCTCCAACTCCACGATCGCCCGGTAGAGGGTGCGGGTCTTGCCCACCGCGTACCCCTTGTGGCGCTCCTTGAGCAGCCGCTGGAGCTCGTAGGGGTGGCAGGGCTGCTCGCTGAGCAGCGCGAGGGCGGTGAGAGCCACCATGTCCTTGGCCTGAGTGCGCATTGCCATATTGCACGTCGCACTATAGCATGCAAAACGGACGCAACCGTGGCGGTCTCAGTCCTCCGGGTGCCGGGCCACCTCGTGGTGCTCCTGCAGGTATTCGCGGATCGCGATCAGCGCAGCGATACCGTCGCCCACAGCCGATCCCAACTGCTTCGTGGAGCCGCGACGGACGTCTCCGGCAACGAAGACGCCGGGAATCGAGGTGGTGAACGCGCCCTTGTCATTGACAAACCCTCGGGGATCGAGATCCACGGTGCCGCGGAGAAATGCGGTGTTCGGGTCGAGCCCGATGAAGACGAAAGCGCCTCGAGGGGTCACCACCTGCTCCTCTCCGGTGCCACGGTCGCGAAGCCGGACGGACTCGAGCCGGCCCGTGCCCGCGAACTCGACGACCTCGGTGTTGCGACGGATCACGAAGCGGGGGTCGTTGTTCACCTTGTCCTGGAGCAGGCGGGACGCCGTGAGCTCCGGTTCGCGTTGCACGATACGAACGCGCTTGGCGAACTTCGTGAGGAAGAGCCCTTCCTCGAGCGCCGAGTTTCCGCCACCGATGACCAGAAGCTCTTCAGCACCGCGGTAGAACGGGCCGTCGCAGGTGGCGCAGAAGTGAACGCCGGCGCCGATCAGATCACCCTCGCCGGGAACCCCGAGGCGTCGATACGATGACCCCGTCGCGATGAGCGCTGCATGTGCCTCGATCTCCTGGCCGCTTGCGAGGCGGATACAGACGTCTCCGGGCTCCGATCCCTCTGCGGTGACATGGTCGACGCTCACTGCGCTGAGCAGTTCGACCTCGTAACGCCGTGCCTGCGCGATGAAGCGCTCCGCCAGGTCTGCTCCACCGACGCCTTCGGGAAACCCTGGATAGTTGTCGATACGCTCGGTGACGCCTGCCTGGCCGCCGAGCCCGCTGCGCTCGACCACCACGGCGTCGATGCCTTCCCGCGCCGCATAGATCGCCGCGGCAAGCCCGGCGGGGCCGCCCCCGATGATCGCGAGGTCGTAGCAGCCGCGCTTGGCTTCGAGAGTCAGGCCGAGCCTGCGCGCCAGCTCCTCGTTGGTCGGGTCGACGAGCACTTCGGTGTCGTCGATGACGACCGTCGGAATCGTGCGACCGCCCTTCTGCAACTCCTCGACGTGCTGCAACCCGGCAGCGTCCTGGTCGATGTCGACCCAGTCGTAGGCGATCCGCTGCTCCGCGAGGAATCGCTTTGCACGTTTGCAGTCGGGACACCACGGCGCGCCGTAGACGGTGATCTGCGTCATGAGGTCAGACGGGTGAGGTCGGTGCTCACCCCGGTCAGGGTGCCGAGGAAGCGATCCACGATGGTGCCCTTGGCGTCGATGATGATCACGGTCGGCGGCGCCGGCACGTTGTACTCCGAGGCGATCACCTGGCTCGCATCGTTCACGCTCGGATAGGGAACGGAGAAGTGCACTTCGTACGCCGCTCCGTTGGCGCTCGACTCGTTCTCATCCACGCCGAGGAAGGTCACGCCCTTCGGCATCCATTGCGCCGCCAGCTTGTTGAGGTCCGGCTGCTCTGCGTTGCAGGGAGCGCACCACGAGCCCCAGAAGTCGAGGACCACAACATGCCCGTGCGTTGACGACCAGTCGAACTGCGCGCCCGACAGCGTCGGGGCGGTGATCGGCGTCGCGGGGCCGGTCGGACCGTTGCCGAGGTTCGGTACCGAACCAAGGTCCTGCTGGAGTCCGCATCCGGCCAGGACCACGGTGGCCATGAACGCCGCCGGGAGGAGCCGCCTGCTCACGGCGTGACCGCCAGGTCCTCGAGTACGCGCGCCCCCAGGTTATAGTCACCTTCGACAATAACTCGCGAGCGGGCGCCGGGGTCGTCGGCGCGTCCGCAGGTGAGCACGGTCAGGGTGGGCAGGTCTGTTCGGAGTGTCGACGCCGGCGAGTCCGGGACGGCCGCTCCGGCGTGCCCCCGGTCTCCGTCAAACGTGATCGAGCGGAGTGCACCACCGGTCCCCGTGATGTCGAAGACGATCGCCGTCCCCGCCGGTGGCGCGACGCGTTCCTGGAGCCGGTAGGCGGCGGCGATCAGCATCCGCTCGCGGCTGTGCGCCGCGGCAACCCCGCCGATCCCACCTGGTTTCCCCAGCGCCCGCCGGATGTCCTGCTCGTGGGTCCAGAGATCGAACACCCGGATGGCGAGAAGGGACCGGACCTTCGATTCCCCAAAGAAGCCGCGACCCATCTCGTCGAGCTGCGCATCCTCGAGCGACGCGAGCCGGCCCATCCGCTCCGCCGTCACGTCCCGGTACTCGGCGAGGAGCTCTGCCAGGGGCACGTCCCGGCGCGCGTCCACACCGATCTCCATGAAGGCCCCGGGCTCATTGCGGATGTACGGCAGATCTTCGGGGACCGTGTGCTCCACCCGGGGACGTCCGACGAGGATGCTCTCGAGATCCGTGATGTGAGCGACGTGGTCGCGGACCGTCCAGCCTGGGCACCCCGATGCGAGCATCGCGTGGTCGCCGTCGAGCTCCGCAGCGATCGCGCCGACATTCGAGAAGACCTCGCCATAGGCGGACCGGAAGCCCTCCGCCGTGGTGATATTCCCGCTCTCCATCGACGTGCAGCCTAGCGCGTCGCCACAATCAATCGCGATGCCACCAGGTGCAGACACCGGCAGCGCCGCCGGTATGACAGCCGTCAACTCGTCGGGCTTCCCGGCTCCGGCGGGCATCTACGCCGTCCCGGTCGTCCTCGCGCCGCTGTCGGGGCGGCTGCACGTGCTGCTGGTGCAGCGTGCGGAGGCGCCGTTTGCCGGGACATGGGTGCTTCCGGGCGGTTTCATGAGCCCGAGCGAGCGGCCCGAGGAGACCGCTCAGCGCAAGCTCACCGAGAAGACCGGCGTCGGCGCTGTGTACCTCGAGCAGCTGGAGACCTACGGTGATCCGCAGCGCGACCCGCGTGGCTGGATCCCCACGGTGGCGTACCTCGCCCTCATCGATGCGGCGGTGCTCCGGGCGGAGGAGTCGACAGCGAGATGGGGGCCGGTCGACGAGCTTCCGCCGCTCGGTTTCGACCACCAGCGCATCGTCGTCGATGCGGTCGAGCGCCTGCGCGGCAAGCTCTGGTGGTCCAACATCGCAGTCGGGTTGCTCCCCGAGCGCTTCACGATGCCGCAGGCGCGGCGCGTGTTCGAGGCGATCAGCGGCGTGACGTACGAGCCGTCGAACTTCCGGCGCGAGCTGGAGCAGTCGGGCCTGGTGCGGGCCACGGGCACGCTCGCAAAGGGCGGCCCGGGACGGCCCGCTGCGATGTATGAATTCGTGGAACGCCAACCCGCCTGGAGCCTGCGCCGCTCCCGCCCGCCGGCGATGCTTCGCCGCCGAGCCTGACACACGCGGGTATTAAGCCACTCAATTCCTTTTGCATCGTTCACGATACCGCCAGATACGGCGCCAACTCACAGCGCCCACCCTGAGGAGACGTGACGATGACAGACCAACCCGCGCAACCCGTGAAGCATCCGGGTGCGATCCCAAAGGTGGAGGAGCTCTTCCAGCACCGGCCGCACCCGCGCATCGCGCAACGCAAGAACGAAAAGCCGGTGAAGGTCGACGACGAGCGCGTCGGCGTCAACGGCAGGGTCGCCCTGATCATCACCGCCGTAGTCGGGACGATGTGGTGCGCCTACATCTTCTCCCTCATCGCGCTGGTCTCACTCCCGTCGGCGATCAGCAGTGGCCAGGCGATCGTCATCGTCGCCTGGATCGCCCAGACGTTCATCCAGTTGGTGTTGCTGCCCATCATCATCGTGGGCCAGAACATCCAGGGCAAAGCCGCCGACAAGCGATCCGAGCAGACCTACAACGATGCGGAGGCAATCCTGAGCGAGTGCCTGCAACTGCAGGCGCATCTCCAGGCGCAGGACACCGTGCTCGACGACGTCATCGAGCATGTCAAGCGGCACCACGAGGAGCTTGAGAAGCTCTCGGCGAGGATCGGCCCCGCCACCGCATGACATCAGCGGCATTGGAGCCCGCATCCATTCACCCTGAGCTTTGCACCGGGGGCTTACATCCTGAGTCTCGCATCGTGCGTCGCGAGGGCGTGTCCCGCGCATAGCGTTCGCATGTGCCGCCATCTCACGTCCACACGCCCGTGGCGCTGTGACCGTCACGACGTTCGCCCTCGGGCCGGACGCCGCCGGCACGGTATTGATGCGGCTGTTGCGCGGCGCACGCCGGAGCATCGACGCCGCGATGTACGAGGTCGGTCCCTCGTACCGATGGGCGCTGGTCCGAGCGGCTGAACGCGGCCTCCGCGTCCGGCTGGTGCTCGACTCGCACGTCTCCGATGGCAACGCCGCGACCGCCCAGGAGCTGGCCGCAGCAGGAGGGTGGTGCCGGGTGGCCGGCGTGGGGGCGGATGCGGCACATGGAAAGCTCCTGATCGTCGATTCGACGGTGGCTGTCGGCACCGGGAACCTCATCTGGCGGGATGCGCCGAGGGATCACCACCTCCGCCTGCCTCCCGCAGGGACGCCGCTCGCCGGGACCCGCGAGTGGTGGGTGACGGCGGCCGGGGCGCGGAGGCTGCTCGATGCCGCTTCGGCTGCGTTCAACGCCCACTGGAACGCGGCGACGGTGCCGCCGCCGTCATGGGCTGCCGCCGCTCGCCCAGCCGTTCAAAACCTGGACGTGCCCGCGATCGGGACCCCTGCGCCTCAGGTTGCACCACGGTTGGTCTGTGCCAGTTCCCGCCGGCTCGGCCTGGTGATCGGAGGAGTGGCGACGGGGCACCTGCTCGCGACGATGATCGCCGCTGCCCGGAAGCGGTTGCTGGTGACTGTCCCCTACGCGCATCCCGCGGCCATGCCGGTCGGTGACCTGCTCGCCGGCATGGCGCGGGCGTCGTCGCGGGGCGTGGCCTGCGCTCTCCTGATCGGAGGACTGCCGGACCCGAGCGATGCCAGGCAACTGGTATCGCTGCCCTTCGCGGTCCGCCGGATGGACCCGGCGCGGTCGACCTCCGGGCACGCCAAGGGCATGGTGGCCGACGGCTTCGTGGTGGTCTCGTCCGCGAACTGGAGCGCGGCCGGCCTCGGCGGGAACTGGGAGGTGGCGTTGCGGGTCGAGCACCCGGGCGCCGCCGCCTACTACGCGGCCGCGTTGCGTCGCGATTGGGACACGGGGCTCGGGATCGACGTTTGACGCCGGAAGGGCCCGGCTATTCTGTTCGGATGGCCGACGATGAACTCCCGGCGCCAGCCGATCCCGTTCCGTCTGCGGCCGGGCCAGTCTCGCTGACGCTGCCGGCAGTCCCCCTCCGGGACAACGTCGTGTTCCCGTCGCAGCTCGCGCCGCTCGCCGCAGGCCGCCCACGTTCGGTCGCGGCCCTGGAGGCGGCGGTCAATGGCGATGGGCGAGTGGTCCTCGCCATCCAGCGAGACGCGGAGCGCGACGACGCCTCGATCGAAGACGTGCACACCATCGCCGTCATCGCCCACGTGGGCGCATTCCGGCGGCTCCCCGGCGGCGGTGCCCACGCACTCGTCGAAGGCAAGCAGCGCGTCCGCATCGATGCCTTCGATGCGTCGGGCGACGCCTGGATCGCAACCGTCACGCCGATCCCCCTCAACCCCGTCGAGGGTACGGAGGTAGACGCTCTATTCGGATCGGTCCGCACGCTGTTCGCCGAGTACGTCAACGCCGGCGCGCAGGTCGGCGCGGACACCGCAGTCGCGATGGCCCGCGCCTCCCAACCCGAGCTGATCGCCGACATCGCGAGCACGTGCCCTGATTTCGGTTTCGACGATCGGGTCGCCCTGCTGCAGGAAACCGACACCGTCGCGCGCCTTCGCACGCTCATCCCGTTGCTCGCGCGCGAAGTCGAGGTTGCGCAGTTGCGCACCAAGATTCACGAGGACGTCCAGAAGACGATCAACAACTCGCAGCGCGAGCACATCCTTCGCGAACAGTTGCGAGCCATCCGCAAGGAGCTCACCGAGCTCGACGACGCAGGCGAAGACGACGAAGACCTTGCCTCACGCGTCGAGAAAGCCGGCATGCCCGACAACGTCAAGACGCGTGTCCTCAAAGAAGTCCATCGCCTCGAACAGATCCCCAGCGCCTCGCCCGAGATGGGCATGGTCCGCACGTGGGTGGACTGGCTGCTCGACCTCCCCTGGGTCGACCCTCCGGCAGAAACGCTCGACATCGAACGCGCCGCCGCCATCCTCGACGAAGACCATTACGGCCTCACCAAGGTCAAGGACCGAATCCTTGAATGGCTCGCCGTCCGCGAACGCATTCGCGTCAAGGCAGCCAGAGAACTCGAACTTGCGGGCGAAGTGCTCGACTCAGATGCGGGTGGCGTCGCGGGGGGCAGCGCCGATCTGCTGCCTGGCGCCGCGCAAGACGGTCCCAGAACGCGGGACGAAGTGGAGTCAGACCAGGCGGCTGAGCGGCGAGGGGACCCCGCGACGACAGGACCCGCTGGCGGAGAGCAGCGGAGTGATTCAGACCCGGCAGCGGAGCGGCGAGGGGTCCCCGCGCCGACAGGACCCGCCGCACTCGCGACCGCTCCAAAGCGCAGAACGCTACAGACTCCCATCCTCTGCTTCGTAGGCCCGCCAGGCGTCGGCAAGACGTCGTTAGGACGTTCGATAGCCCGCGCGTTGGACCGCAAGTTCGTGCGTATGAGCCTGGGCGGGATCCGAGACGAGGCGGAGATTCGTGGTCATCGCCGCACGTATATCGGTGCACTGCCCGGACGGATTATCCAGTCGATGCGCACTGCCGGAACGCGCAACGCCGTCATCATGCTCGACGAGATCGACAAGGTCGGCGCTGACTTTCGCGGTGACCCGTCGGCGGCGCTGCTCGAGGTGCTCGATCCGGAGCAGAACTGGGAGTTCAGCGATCATTATCTTGAGGTCCCATATGACCTTTCGCAGGTCTTGTTCATCACCACCGCGAACATCGCCGAGACGATCAGCCCTCCACTCCGCGACAGGATGGAGATCATCCGCATCACCGGGTACACGGAGCAGGAGAAGGTGCAGATCGCCGAGCGCCACCTGGTTCCACGACAGCTCGATCAGCACTCGCTCGACACGAGTGAACTGCAGATGCCACGCGAGACCATCGTGGCAATGCTCCATGGGTACACCCGCGAAGCCGGCGTCCGGCAGCTCGATCGCACCATCGCGGAGGTCGCGCGCAAGGTGCCGCGCAAGCTCGCTGCCGGCGCGACACCTCCCGTGGTGATCACTCCCGAAGACCTCTCGGACCTGCTCGGTCCTCGACGGCATGACTACGGCGAAGCGCAGGAGCAGGACGAGATCGGCGCGGTGACGGGCGTCGTGGTCAGCGAGGTGGGCGGCGACATCATCACCGTCGAGGCGCTCGCGATCGAGACCAAGCCTGATCTTGTGCTGACCGGGCAGCTCGGCAGCGTGATGGAGGAATCAGCTCGCGCTGCCCTGTCATGGGCGAAGGTCCACGCCGTCGAATACGGGGCGCCGCGGGACTTCTTCGACACGCACGCGATCCACGTGCACGTCCCCGCAGGCGCGATTCCCAAGGATGGTCCTTCAGCGGGCGTCACCATGGCGACGGCGATGGTCTCGGTCGCGTCCGCGCGTCGTGTACGCCGTGACCTTGCCATGACGGGTGAGGTGACCCTTCGCGGCAAGGTGCTCCCCATCGGTGGTGTCAAGGACAAGTTGCTCGCTGCCCATCGCTCCGGGTTGAAGACGTTCATCCTTCCGGCCAAGAACCTTCGCGACCTGTACGAGGTCGACAAGGAGATCCTCGATGCCATCGAGGTGGTGCCGGTCGACAACGTTGGCGAGGTGCTCGACCGCGCACTGGTCGAATCGGATGCGCCTCGCCGCCGCGAACGCCATGGTGCGGGATTCGTGCTCCCGATCACCGCTGGTGACATCCTCGGTCCGATCAACGCCACCCCGGCGTAATCTCTCCGCCGTGACAGACACGCTGCGAGACCTGGTCGAACTGGCGATCGTCGTTGACCCGGTGTTCGATCAGAACTGCTACGTGCTGCGCCGCCGCGACACGACTGAAGCGCTCATCGTCGACCCTGGATTGCAGCACCCACAAACGCTCGAACTGCTGGAGAAGCGCGGACTGCGTTGCGACCGCATCCTGCTCACCCATGGCCATCCCGACCACGTGAGCGGTGTCCCCGCCGTCAAGGCCGCGTTCGGATGCGAGGCGGCGATCCACCCCGATGACCGCGAGCAACTCGAGGCGGTGCACTACCTTCCCGGCGTTCCGGATGACCTTCCAGATGTCGTCTGCGAGCAGGACCTCGCCGATGGCGAGCTCCTGCGCTGGCATGACCTCGACATCGAGGTGCTGCACACCCCGGGGCACACGCGAGGCTCCGTGTGCTTTCGAATTGGCCCGGATCTGCTCTCCGGTGACACGCTGTTCCATCGCGGTGTCGGGCGCTACGACCTCCTCGGCGGATCGTTGCCCGCGCTCATCTTCTCGATCGAGCACCGCATCTACACGCTCCCGCCCGAAACCGTCGTCTATCCCGGGCACGGGGAGCGGACCACCGTCGGTGAGGAGATGCGCGCCAACCCGTTTGTGGTGCATCCGCGCTACCGCTGATTCGGGGACTCGTGTGCTACGGTGTTCTTGAGGGCGGCGAAAATGAGCTATGGCATGCGCACAACACTGATGGTCGGCGCCTGCGCGCTCGTGGTCATCACGACCGCTGCATGTGGCGCCACTTCGACCACGGCGCCCACGTCATCGAACGCGACCGCGGGGCAGCCCTCGGCATCGGGGTCCCCGTCCGCCTGTGCGAATCCCCAGGTCAACGCTGCAACTTCTCCGGTAACGCATCTCGCGCTCACGGTGAGTGATCTGCCATCGGGCGGACCCTCGTTCGCCCAGATCGGTGACGGTAAGATGCACAACACCGTGAACACCGATCAACGTGGATTTGCCAACGCTGCCAACACGTATCGCATCGAGGACGACGTGATCCTCGACGCCTCGACACAGACAGCGACCGCAGACTACCCGCAACTGCGCGACGCGGCGAAGACACAGTTCAGCTCGATCACGAGCACGTCGACGCCGTCGACGCTCGGCTGCCAGGCCGATGAGTTCGTTGGCAAGACGGTGAACGGATACAGCCAGGTCGGCCTTGCGTTTCAGGACGGCGATGTCATTGTGGTGGTCCTGCTCGTCAACTCCGCGGCGCCGGTCGATCCGGCGTTCGCCGAAGCGGTCGCGACCGCGCAGGACCAGAAGATCGTCGCCGCTGCGAACTGACGTCAGTCGGTTCTGCCGAGCAACTCGAGGAGCTCGTGCAGGATCGCGCCGGTGATACCCCAGATCACGCGACCCGAAGCCTCGTAGTAGTGGACGCGGCCGAGCATGCCGTTGCGTTCGATCTCGCGCACGGTGTGTGGCGCCACCAGGAGATCTGCGATATCAATGCGAAACCACTCGGCGATCTCGAACTCGTCGGTCCGCAAATCGATCGGCCCACGCTGCAGACCGACGACCGGGGTGAGCCACCGACCGGACACCACTGTCGAGAACGGGGAGAGGAGGCCAAGCACGTCGACGCTCTCTGGTTGGATGCCCAGCTCTTCGCCCGCCTCACGCAGGGCGGTGGCGACGGCGTCGGCATCGACCGTCTCGGCGCCGCCTCCGGGGAACGCGATCTGCCCGGGATGGTGTCGGAGGTCCTCGGAGCGGAGCACGAAGAGCAGAGGCACGCCCGGCGACATCGGGTCACAGAGGAGCAGCACCGACGCCGGCCTGAGGCCGTCCGGCGCTGCCGGTACCGGTTCCGTGGGATCGCGAACCGCCAGGCGGAGTCGATCCACGATGGACGCTGCAACGGTCATCCGGTGCGTGTCCAGCCTGCCCGCGACGTCCAGGCCGTACGCTTGCATCGATGCAGCGCGACACTCCGCCCGAGACCAGGCCACGCCGCCGCTGTGCGCAGTGTGGCGGTGAGCTGCGCTTCTCGCACCGCGAGTACGCGGGCAAGGGAAGCTCGGCCGCGGTCCTGCGCTGTGCGGCGTGCGGCGTTGTGACCCGCGACGCCGCGCGTGCCACGACGCAGACACCGCAGCGCCACACCTCGAAGCGTCATCGCGACCTCGAGGCCGGCCCTCTCGAGAACCCCGTTCTCGACCCGAAGCTGGCGGCGCGACTGCTGGATTCCGTTCGCGATTCCGGCTGACTCATCGTCCCGCGGTCGCAGCCACTCGCGACGCCGGCGCGAAGCGCTCGAACCACTGCAGGATCTCGGTATTGATGCTGTCGCGATCGACGTCGACAGAGATCGCGTGGCCGCTGCGGGGGAGTAGCTCCAGCCGCACGGCCTCGCTGCCGATGAGCCGGCGCGCAATCTCGCGAGCGCACCGAGGATCGATGGAGCGGTCCCGCTCACCGTGGACCACGAGCACCGGAGCGCGGATCTCAGGCAGCTCTTTGCGCACAGCGGCGCAGAGGCGTCGGAGCTCGTCGATGCTCCGCGTGGGACGGAGGCCGTAGCTGTGCAGCTCCTCGACCGCGTCGGGGTGCCAGAGATCGACGTCGTCGCCTGCGCGGTGCCAGCGCACCACGCGCTTGATGATCGGGAGCAACGGTGGCAGCGGTCCGCTCAGCCAGATCGGCGCCGCAAGGCTGGCGACCGCGCGGACGCGATGTTCGTGCGCCGCGAGGTCGAGGGCGAGCGTGGCGCCCATCGACTGGCCCGCGACCATGACGTCGTCGCACTCCGATGCGAGCTCGTCGAACGCGGTGGCGACACACGCCGCCCAGTCCTGCCAGCGTGTCCGCTCGAGGTCCTGCGGGGTGGTCCCGTGACCGGGGAGCACCGGTGCGTAGCAGCGGAATCCGTTGGCCGCGAGCATCTCGCCGAGGCGGCGCAGCTCCGGGGGGGTGCCGGCAAACCCATGGAGCAGCAGCACTCCCCGAGCTCCGGCGCCCAGCCGCCAGGGGCGGACGATCTGCGCATCGAAGGGCTCGAGGGTTCGAGCGGTCATGTGTCCGAGTATATGGATCGCCCTCGTGACGCTCGGTGCTACCGTCGCCCGCTGTGGGCGAGGAGGTGATGAAGCAGGCGCTCGAGATCGTCGTCACCTGTCACTCGCTCGATGTCGCGACAGCCCGGGCCGTGATGGACGCGATGATGGACGGTGACGCGACCCCCGCACAGGTGGGAGCGCTCGTCGCCGCCCTCCGCACCAAGGGCGAGTCGGTGGATGAGCTGGCCGGCATGGTCGAATCGATGCGCGCTCATGCCACGCCGGTCCCACTCGCCGTCGAAGCGGTGGACACGTGCGGCACCGGCGGTGACGGCGCGGGGACGTTCAACATCTCAACCGCGGCGGCGCTCGTTGCGGCGGGGGCCGGATGCCCCGTGGCAAAGCATGGCAATCGCGCCGCATCGTCACGGTGCGGGAGCGCCGACGTGCTCGAAGCGCTCGGCGTGGTGATCTCACTCTCGCCGGCCGGTGTCCGCCGCTGCGTCGAAGAAGCTGGGATCGGCTTCCTCTTCGCTCCGGACTTCCACCCGGCCCTGCGCCACGTCGGTCCCATTCGCCGCGAGCTCGGAATCCGGACGGTGTTCAACGTGCTCGGCCCACTCGCGAATCCCGCTCGCGTTCGCCACCAGCTGCTCGGTGTTTCGAATGCCAGGCTGACGCCGATGATGGCCGAGGTGCTGCATCGACTGGGACACATTCACGCGCTCGTCTTCACCGGAGCGGACGGCATCGACGAGCTTGGTGTCGCCGGACCCGCTCAGTGCTACGAGGTCACCCTCGAAGGCATTCGCAATTTCATGCTCGATCCTCGTGACGTCGGGCTCGAGGCTGCACCGCTGGACGCCGTCCGCGGCGATGATGCCGCGACCAATGCCGCGACCATCCGATCCGTCCTCGATGGCGAGCGCGGACCCCGCCGCGATGTCGTGCTGCTCAACACAGCCGCGGTGCTGGTCGCGGCTGACGCTGTCACGACGCTCCTCGACGGCGTCTCGGTCGCCAGGGACTCCATCGATACCGGCGCGGCGCGGCGCGCACTGGAACAGCTCGTTCGGGTGTCGCACGAGGCGGCCGCATGAGCCGGGCGTCGGCGCTGCTCAGCCTCCAGCAGATCGACGATCGCATCGCGACGCTCACGCACGATATCGACGCTGTGGAAGCATCACTGCGGGGTGACTCCGAGCTCGATCGGCTGCGCGCCACCGAGGTTGCGGCACACGAGGAACAGCGGACCCTCGGCGCGAGCGCGAAGCTCGCCGAGCTCGAAGCCGCGTCGCTGCAGGCACGCATTCGCGAGCTGGACCGGCGTCTCTACGGCGGAACGGTGCGCAACCCGGCCGAGCTGATCGAGATGCAACGCGAGCTGGAAGCGATGCGCTCGAAGCTGTCCACTGCGGAGGACGACGCCCTCGAACGCATGGAGCAAGCTGACGTCGCGCTCGCGAGCCTGCAGAGCGCCTCCGCCGGCGTGGCAGCACGCGAAGCACAACGAAACAGTTCGATGGAACCGATGCGTGCGCGCCTCGTGGCGCTGAGGGCCGAGCGCGACGTCCTCGAGTCCGAACGTGAGGCCCTGCGCACGGACATGGACCCCGGCGATCTCTCCCTGTACGCACGCATCGCCGCACACAGACGGCCGGCGGTGACCGGCCTTGCCGGTGAGTTCTGTGCGGGCTGTCACATGCCGGTGTCAAACGAGGAGCGGCGCGCGGTGCGCACGGGCACCGGGCTCACGCAGTGCGCGAATTGCGATCGGATCCTCGCTCCATGACCAGGACGGTGATCGCCTACACCGACGGAGCCTGCTCCGGGAATCCGGGCGCGGGGGCATGGGCGTACCGCATCGAATGGCCTGACGGCACCGTCGAAGAAGCCGCCGGCGGTGAGCTCGAGACGACGAACAATCGCGAGGAGCTGAAGGCGGTCCGCGAAGCACTGCGCCACATTCGCGCGCGCATCGGTGACGATCCCGCTTGGCGGATCGTGGTCCGCACGGACAGCCTCGGTGTCATCAACTGGCTCACGGGAGCGTGGAAGCGGAAGAAGAATCTGGACCTCTACCCGGCCATCGATCCACTCGTCGACTCGCGCGTGCGATTCGAGCACGTGCGCGGTCACAGTGGCGATCGCGGGAACGAGCGGGTTGACAGCCTCGCGGTGGAGGAGACGCAGCGGATCATGGCCGGCTCTGCCGGCGGAGGCAGCGGGAGATGACCTATTCGATCGTGGCTCGAGACGCCGACACGGGGAATCTTGGCGTCGCCGTGCAATCGCACTGGTTCTCGGTGGGGTCGGTGGTGACGTGGGCGGAATCCGGCGTCGGCGCGATCGCGACGCAGTCCTTTGCGGAGCCCGCATACGGACCGCGTGGCCTCGCCCTCATGCGTCTTGGCGTCGACCCGGTGACGGCGCTCGCCGCGCTGACGAGCGCGGATGCCGAGCAGAGCCGCCGTCAGGTCGCGTTCGTCGACGCCGGGGGGCGTCTCGCCGTGCACACCGGTGTCCAGTGCATCGAGGCCGCCGGGCACGTGACCGGCGACGGCGTGTCGTGCCAGGCGAACATGATGCGCAGCCCGCACGTCTGGCCGGCCATGCTCGAGGCGTACCGAGCGTCGAGCGGTGATCTGGCTGATCGGATGATGGCCGCGCTCGACGCCGCCGAGGCCGCGGGCGGCGACATACGCGGGCGGCAGTCGGCGGCGATGCTCATCGTCAAGGCCACGAGTTCTGGACAATCCTGGCAGGATCGTGTGGTCGACCTGCGCGTCGATGACGCGCCGGATCCGCTCGATGAGCTCCGCCGCCTGCTCTCGGTGCATCGGGGTTACCAGCACATGGAGGTCGCCGAGCAGCGGGAGATCGCCGGTGACATGGATGGAAGTCTCGCGGCGTATCAACAGGCGCGAACGCTCCTTGCCGGCAATGACGAGGCGACGTTCTGGACGGCGATTCTCATGGCCGACGCGGGACGAGCTGACGAAGGGAGGTCGCTGCTCGACGACATCGCATCGCGGGAGCCCGGGTGGCGCGAGCTGCTCGCGCGACTCCCGGCAGCGGGGCTGCTGGCCAACGGCGACGCGACGGTCGAGAGCCTGCTGGGGTCGTGAGGGGAGTGCAAGCCGGCCGATAAGCCGGGTTCTGTCCTCGCCTGCGCGGCAGGCGAGGGACGGTCATCCATCTGGGACGCCGGTTACCCGGCGCCTCGAGCGGCCCACCTGAGACTCGGGAAGCGAGCAACTCCTGAGCGCCGAAGCGCTCGGTCTCTGTTCGGCCTTGCTCCGGGCGGGGTTTACCTGGCCGGCCGGTCACCCGGCCGCCGGTGGGCTCTTACCCCACCATTTCACCGTTGCC
>Ga0182024_10001499_pt1 | contig 60115 bp, 45 predicted proteins | sample P32metaG_FD_120480 | JGI IMG/M metagenome (GOLD analysis project Ga0182024, IMG submission 120480) | Permafrost microbial communities from Stordalen Mire, Sweden - P3-2 metaG (Illumina Assembly) | ecosystem: Environmental > Terrestrial > Soil > Wetlands > Permafrost | place: Sweden: Stordalen...
CGCGTGATCGAGGCGGCGCCAATACCACTGCCAGGGCGACTGAACTCTCGGGCTTCGGATTGATCCTGGTCTTAATTTGCCCTGTATTAAACACGAGGGTTCGATTCCCTTCACCCGCTCCATTGATAATCAAGGACTTGCAATCGAGTGCAAGTAAAATGACGCATTGATCCAGGGACTGCGCATCAATAAATACGCTGATTTCCGTGTGGGTTTGCCGCACTCAGTCAAGTAACGAATTCGTGGTGCATCTAATTCTGGCAATAAGCGAGCGCGGGTGCCAGACTCCGTCGTGCTCAAATGAATCCGCAAGAGATATTTCCGGGAAATGGTGATGCCGATGAATCGGGACCTCTGGCCCCGACACCGTTCGCAACGCTCGATATTGAGTCCATACTGACAAGCCAACGAGTTATCCCCGATTACGAACTTCTGCGCCGCGTCGGCCGCGGCTCTTATGGCGAAGTGTTCCTGGCTCGCAATCTTACCGGCTCGTTCGTAGCAGTGAAGGTGGTCGCGCGCTCGACTTTCGACCATGACCGTCCTTTTGAGCGGGAATTCGAGGGCATAAAAAGCTTCGAGCCCGTCTCGCGTTCCGATCCCAGCCAGGTAGCCATCCTCCATGTAGGCCGGGGCGAAGGCTTCTTTTATTACTCAATGGAACTGGCGGATGACTGGACGACAGAAGGCGCGGCGCGCGATGCACAATTGTACTGCCCGCACACGTTGCGCGAAGACCTAAAGCGGCGCGGCCATCTGCCGGTGAGCGAGTGCGTCGAGATCGGACGTGCGCTGTCCAGAGCGCTTGCGCATCTGCACCATCACGGTTTGGTGCATCGCGATGTAAAGCCCTCCAACGTTATTTTCGTCGCCGGCGTGCCCAAGCTGGCGGATATCGGTCTGATGACCAGTATTGATTCTACCCGATCACTTGTCGGCACCGATGGCTACTCCGCTCCCGAAGGCCCCGGCGCCCCGCAGGCAGACCTGTACAGCCTCGGTAAACTGCTTTATGAAATCAGCACCGGCTGCGATCGCAAGGAGTTCCCGGCGTTACCGCCGGACATCGCCACCCGGCCCGACCGCGACGCACTTATAGAACTCAATGCTATTTTTACTCGGGCCTGCCAATTCGATCCACGTGACCGTTACGCCGATGCCGAGATGATGCTGGCGGAGTTGGAGTTGGTGCAGCGGGGCCGGTCGGTGAAAGATAAACGAACCCTCAGACGACGACTGACGCTGGCGAAGAAAATTGCTGTGGCGTTGGCTGCCATCGGATTGTGTGTCGTCGCCGGTCGCTTCGCGCTCCGCCACCATCCAGACGGCGCGCACTCGGCTAATCCCGAGGCGCAAATCCTTTACGATCAAGCTGTCTTTCACCTCCACATCGGGAACCTGGACCAAACATTTCAAGCGTTTACGAACTTGAGTCAAGCCGTGAGTCTGGACCCCGATTTTGCGGACGCATATTACAAACTGTTCGAGATATATTGCAGTGGAGAATGGAGCGACAAGCTGCCGGCGCATAAGGAAGGAAATTACAAGTGGGTGCTTGACAACCTGAAACGATTGCGACCCAATTCCGCCGAATATCACACAGTTAAATCATGGGTTGAATTTGAAGGTTGGAACTTCGACCAGGCGGTCGGGGAGGCTCGTCTGGCGCTCAAATTGAATCCAGGATTTCTGAGAGCTCATGGTTTTTATGGCTGGTACATGTTGCTGTCTCGGGGTGACGCCGAGACGGCCCGAAGAGAACTGGAGGCTGCCGAACGGATTGACGGCGCCGATGTGATCACTCAGACGTATCTGGGCCACCCTTACTATTTCAATCGCAATTTCGCAAAGGCGATCGAAGTCTATCAGAAGGCATTGCTCTTGGAATCACGCGGGGCCTGCGCTCATTGGTTCCTTGCCCGCGCGTACGAGGGCGCGGGCCTTTATAGTCAGGCGTTGGAGCATTGCGAAGCGTACGAAAAAGCTGTCGGCGGCGCCGCAGAACAGATCGAAGCAAAGTACAGGCGGTATCGAACATCTCTAGCTGATGGCGGACCGTCCGAAATGTGGCGGGCGATGCTCTGGGACCAGGAACAGAACGTCCCGCCTGATCACTATCTCATGGCGAGACTATCGGAAAGATTAGGCGAGACCGATCATGCTCTCTCGTTTTTGGAGATGGCATATCAGGAGCGCAACGGCTCAATGGTTTTTCTCCTCTTTGACGATTGCTGGGACGCGGTGCGCGATAACCCTCGATTCAGAGAGCTTGTCAAGATAATGGGGTTTTCGAAAGCCAGGCAACGGGAAAACTGAGTCTGGATCAATTTATCCTCTTCTATTTTCGCCGGCGCGAGAAAGGGCTAGCCCAGCGCCCAGAAGGCAAACATGTACGATTGTCAGACGCCCGTTTCCCGATTTTGCCCCATTGAATTTCGCATAATAATTGTCCTGTTTTTTTCACTAATGGATTTTCATCGAGAACAGGCGCGGTAAAACATGCGGCCCGAGGCAGCGGGTACCGAATCCAAAAAAACGCTGGTTGGCTGAGTCGAGGTAATGTTGGTGACGGTTTGCCATGTGATCAAATCCGGGGAGCTTTGGATTGCGTAATTCAGCCCGGTGGGACCTTCCAGGGAAAGTCTCGGAAGGCCTGTCTGTGCGTCGCGAATGGCCGCCAACGTGATAATGCTGCCGGACTCCAGGATACCAGTCCTTGACAACACAACAAAGTGTCCGTTGCCATACGCAATGCCGTCGGGACCAAGGCTCCAGTCGGTCAACTGCTGAGGCTGGGTCCAGTTCACCCCGTCAGCCGAGGAGAGCATGATGCCGTTTTCTCCCATCGCCACGAACTGGCCGTTGCCGTAAGCGACTTTGCGAAGCCCGGGACTTATTCCTGCAACCCGCACAAGCCAGTTCGTACCGTCGGCAGACGTCACAATGCTGCCCACATCCAGGAAACCGCTGGCCCAAAAGTCCTGTACATGTCCTCCCACGGCAACAAATTGGCCGTTGCCGTAGGCTATGTCTAAAAGGGCATTCGTTGTGTCGCACTCGCGCTGGACCCATGTCACTCCATCGGCGGAGGTCGCTATGGCGCCGATAGCGTAGTCCACTCCATTCAATCCGTTGGTCGGCCTGTTCTGGGGCAAGGAGTTGCCGCCGACAGCCACAAACTGGCCATTGCCGTAAGCAACACTGGAGAACTCAAGGCCTGGGTCGCTATTGGAGCCGTCCAAGTCCTGGACCGTCACTCGCAACACCCAGTTCGTGCCGTCGGCAGAGGTCACGATGCTGCCTATTCCCGTTTGTGAATCCTGACCCATACCTACAAGTTGGCCGCTGCGATAAGCGATGCTGCTAAAATGCCACCCCACTGGATGGTCCACCCACTTCACTCCGTCTGCGGAAGTCGAGACGATGGTGGGCGGCGGTGGCGGGAAACCCGGTGAGGGGAATTCGTCCGTGCCGCCGCTCGCCAAAAACTGCCCGTTGAGGTAGGCCACGGTATAAAGGGGATTTTGCGTGTTGGACTGACTCCAAGTCACTCCGTCGGTAGAGGTCAACACGTTGGTGTCTCCCACCGCCAAAAATCGGCCGTTGCCATAAGCGATGCTTTCAAAATCAAGCAGTGTTGTTGCCGACTGGTGGTTAGTCCAAGTGACGCCGTCGGGCGAAGTCACAACGGTTCCCTCACGGCCAACCGCCGCAAATTGGTTGCTCCCATACGTGACTCCAAGAAGATCTTCGCCCGTTCCCGAAAGACGTTCAATCCACGTGACACCGTCTGGGGAAGTTAAAATCGTGCCCACACCTCCTACCGCCGCAAATTGGTTGTTTCCATAGGTGACCCCGATAAGCTCGTCAGTCGTTCCCGAAGTGCGGGTAGTCCAGGTGAGACCGTCGGGCGAGGTCACGATGCTGCCCAACCTCATTTGCGAATCCCAACCCACAGCCACAAATTCGCCGTTCCCGTAAGCGATGCCGTCAATAAAATTCGTCAGTCCGACACTGTGATTGATCCAGGTGCGGCCATCTGGCGAAGTCACAATCGCGCCCGCGGCGTCGTCCACTGCCACAAACTGGCCGTTGCCATAGGTGATGTCATAAAGGTTTGTGGCAGTTGACGACTGATGAACCCAATTGACTCCGTCGGAGGACGTAAGGATGGAATCGCCTCCTGCCACAAACTGGCCGTCGCCATAAACGATCGCGTCAAGGAACCCGGAGGTTGACGACCGGGGAACCCAATTGACTCCGTCGGAAGAAGTTACGATCTGCCCCTCGAAGCCTACCGCCGCGAACAGGCCGCCACCATACGCGCAGGCGGATAGCGTATCCACCGTTGCCTGATGGGGAAGCCAGTTGACTCCATTGGAGGAGGTGAGGATGCAGTCGCCGACCACCACAAACTGGCCGTTGCCGTAAGTCGCGCCGTAATAATCGAGCAATGGCGGAAGTGGATACCGCCACGTCCAGGTATCCAAAGGCCCAGCGTGGAGGCCGCCCGCAAACAGAACAAGGGCAAACATGGAATCAACAATGCCGGTTTTCGTCACTTTCATATTCATACTCATCAATCAAGGCGCTCTTTACGGAAATCAACTGCAAGTGTTCGGGTTCTCAGGTCACCAACAGTTCAGATGTCGTCACAGGTACAAACGGGTGGATTCATCAAATCTTTCATCGGGATGAAAGTATTTCAAAAAGTAACAAAGAACTGAAAGATCAGGGTGTTTCGCCCGTTTGTACTCTTGAATGAATGACGCTTTTACTGCCACCATCCGCGACGAAGACATGAGCCAGAGCGACAATTCTTCCCTGGCGACACGAGCAAGCCTGTTGGACAGGTTAAAGAGTCTGGAGGATCATGCCAGTTGGCAGGTGTTTTTCGACACATACTGGCAGCTCATTCATTGTGTCGCGCGCAAGGCCGGTTTGTCGGACGCCGAGGCAGACGACGTCGTGCAGGAGACGGTAATCACTGCGGCTAAACATTTGCCCGGCTTCCATTACGATCCCAAGGTCTGCTCCTTCAAGACCTGGCTCCTGCGGCTTACGCGCTGGCGAATCATCGACCAACTCCGTAAGCGTTTGCCCGTGAGCCAGTGGGGCGATGAGGCGATGAAAGAGGACGACGCCACAGCCACAGCGTTACTGGATCGATTGACAGGAGGAGTCGTTCCGGATTTGGAAGGGGTATGGAGCACGGAGTGGGAAAAGTTCATCCTGGCCGAGGCAATCGAGCGCGTAAAGAAGCGGGTCCACCCGGAGCAGTTCCAGATATTTGATCTTTACGCTCTTAAAGGGATGCCAATCGCTAAAGTGGCCAGCCTGCTCCGCGTCAGCACGGCTCGGATTTACCTCGCCAAACACCGCGTGGGCAGGCTGCTGAAGGCCGAACTTAAGGAATTGGAAGCGAAAATGTAAATGAGGCCTAATCGACTGATCATGACCGAGTTCACGCCGGTGCCATTGAACAGTCAGGAAGAATCTCGCGCCACTATAAACCGCTGTTGACCAGACGTTTGAATTATCCGCCGCCCCACAAACGAAACGTCAAATCTTTAAAGACTTCATTATCAATGGAATAGAAATACTCCAGAAACGAGAGTTCGATTCCCTTCACCCGCTCCACTGATTGTTAATAGTATTCGGACCGTTTTATGTGGAACAACATTGCCAGTTGACGGTGTGCATGTCGCCTGTTTCGGCAAAGGCAATGTGCATGGCGAAAGCCGCGCGGAGAGTCTGCGGGGAATGCGCGCATCCGGCTAAAGCCACATAGTCGCGCAAGATGCGGCGGTAGTCCGGATGGGCACAGTTTTCAATGATTGTTTTGGCCCGCTCTGCCGGACATTTGCCGCGCAGATCGGCAATGCCTTGTTCGGTGATTATGATCTGGACGGAATGTTCGCTGCTGTCCAGATGGCTGACCAGGGGAACGATGGTGCTGATCTTCCCGCCCTTCGCTGTGGAGGGACAGGTGAATATAGAGAGGAAAGCGTTTCGGGCAAAGTCACCGGACCCGCCGATGCCGCTCATCAGATTGCGGCCCAGCACATGGGTGCTGTTGACGTTGCCGGTGATGTCCGCCTCAATCGCGGTGTTGATGGAGAGGATGCCAAGACGCCGGATGATTTCTGGGCTGTTGCTGATTTCCTGCGGGCGAAGCAGGAGCTTTGGACGAAAGAATTCTAGATTTTCGTAGATGTCCCGCAGAACAGGACTGCTGACCGTGAGCGAACAACCGCTGGCGAAGCGGACTTTGTTCTGCTTGATGAGCGCAATCACAGCGTCCTGTATCACCTCGGTGTACATGTCAAATATCGGGATTTTCGGATGTCCGCCAATCGCCGCGAGGATGGCGTTGGCGGTATCACCAACCCCGGATTGAACGGGCAGAAAGGTTGCCGGGATGAGTCCGCGCGCAAGTTCTTCAGCGAGAAAATCGGCGACATTTTCTCCAATGCGTGAAGTGAGGTCGGTGCTGGCGCTGAAAGAACCAACCTCATCAGGCTCGTTGGTTTCGACAATGCCAACGATTTTCTTTGGATCTATTTTTATCGTGGACGTTCCAATACGGTCGTCGGTGCGAAGGAGAGGGATGGGTTTGCGGTGAGGCGGGTTTTCGGGTTCGTAGATGTCGTGAAAGCCGCGAAGCGCCGGAGAATGAAAGCGGTTTAGCTCAACAAGGATTTTATCCGCCATCCGGCAAAAGGTGGGCGCGGCTCCAACGGACGACGTAAGAGTAATTTCGCCGGAAGGCGTGACATCGCAGGCTTCGATGATAGCCCAGTGGACGGGGCCAAGGAAGCCGTAGCGAACAGCCTGCGGCAACTGCGACAGGTGCATGTCGTAGAACCTTGTCCGACCCTCGTTAATGCTTTTTCGTAAATCAGGATCGTTTTGGTAAGGGGTGCGGAAAAGCATAGCGTCGGCGCGGGCGAGCGACCCGTCCAAGGAATGGCCGGTGGAAGCGCCGGTGATGACGCCGATGCGGAAGGGTTGGCCGGCAGTATGCAGTTCTGAGGCGCGGGTGGCAACGGCCTTGGGGATTTCCTTGGCGGCGCCAGCGGGCGTGAAGCCGCTGAAAGCAACGGTTTGGCCGTTCTGAATCTGCGCGGCGGCCTCGGCGGCGGCAAGTCGGGGAAAGGAATCCTTCATAACAGGCTTAGTCTATTCGCACGAGAAGACGGCCTTCCTCCACCGCGTCGCCGACGGTGACCAGGACCTCGGTCACTTTTCCCGCTTTCGGCGCGAGCACAAAAGTATTCATTTTCATGGTTTCGATGGTGAGCAATTGCTGACCCTGGGTGACCTCCTGACCGGGCTTGACATCAATACCGACAACGCGGCCCATAAGCGGGCTAGGCACATCTCCGGGGCCGGCGCTGGTTTTGGCAACGGGCGCGAGCGAAGGAGGCGAGGAAGGCGTACTGACCGAAGGCGGCGCTGGGGCGCTAGAATCGCCGGGTTCATCGGGGACCTCCACGGTCACATCATAAGATTTGCCGTCCACCGTTACGCGAAGTTTTTTAATCATAGCTCTGGTCGGAAAAAGCAGTTATCGGACCTTGTGGGACTTGAACTGTTCCAAGCGGCCTTCCAGCGCCCAGACATTGATTTCCGGTGCGCGGGCTGCAGAAGATTGCTGCACGGAGAGAACCCGGTGTGGCTGCCCCAGGGCCACCGAGATGGCGGCGGCGATGACGGCGAGGATTTCGTGTGTTAATTGATCCGTCGCGGGCACGGTTTTTGGTGGCGTTGGGATGGGTGAGGCAAGGGAAGGTGCGGGCGAGTCGGACGATGGATTAGGATTAAGATTGGGAGGGGCGGATGGTTGCTTACGAGACACCCAGAGGTGGTAAAGCGCTACCACAAAAAGTGAAATGGCGAACTGGATTAGGATTAGCTCGGGGGTGGACATGGCGGTTCAGAGCGGGATGGTCCCGTGTTTCTTGGGGGGACGGGATTCGCGCTTGGTCAGGGTGTTGCGCAACGCCAACGAAACTCTGGCGCGAGTTTCGGAAGGAGCTATGACGTCGGTAATCATGGCTTTTTTGGCGGCTTCGTAGGGCGAACAAAATTTGTCGCGGTATTCGGCGACCAGTTCGGCTTCCTTCGCCTTGGGGTCCTTGGCGGCGGCGATTTCGCGTTTGTAAAGAATCTTGACCGCGCCTTCGGCGCCCATGACGGCAATTTCCGCAGTGGGCCATGCGAAAACAAAATCCGCGCCCAGATCACTGCTGCACATGGCCAGGTAGGCGCCGCCATAAGCCTTTCGGAGGATGACCGTTATTTTCGGCACGGTGGCGGCCGCATAAGCGAACAGCATTTTCGCGCCGTGCCGGATGATGCCGCCGCGTTCTTGTTGCAGGCCGGGCATGAAACCCGGAATGTCCACCAGAGTAACCAGCGGAATGTTGAAAACATTGCAGAAGCGGATGAAGCGGGCGCCCTTGTCTGACGAATCAATATCGAGCGTGCCGGCTTTAACGGCAGGATTGTTGGCGACGATGCCAACAACGAGGCCCTGAATGCGCGCGAAACCAACGACGATATTGCGCGCCCATTCGGTCTGGACTTCGAGCAGATCGGCATCATCCACCAGACGAGCGATCACTTTGTGGACGTCGAGCGCGTCTTTGTTGGATTCCGGGAGCAGGCCATCCATTTCGGGGTCGGCGCTCAAGTCAATCGGTTTCGTGGGTTGATGAGGAGGATCAAGCAGGTTGTTGGACGGGAGAAAAGTGAGAAGACGCCGGGCGATTTGGATGGCATGGGTGTCATTGTCAGCGACAAAATGAATATTGCCGCTGATGCTGGCGTGGGCCATGGCGCTGCCGATTTCATCCATCGTGCATTTCTCGCCAGTGACCGCTTGAATGACCTCCGGCCCGCAGATGAACATGTTGGCACTGCCTTTGACCATGATTATGAAATCCATCAATGCCGGCGAATAGGCCGCTCCACCCGCGCAAGGCCCGGCCACAATGGCAATCTGCGGTACGACACCGGAAAGAAGGACGTTGCGAAAAAATACCTGGCCGTAGGCGGACAGCGAGTCAATGCCTTCTTGAATGCGCGCGCCGCCCGAATCGTTGAAACCGATCATGGGACAGCCAGTTTTTAGGGCGTAATCCATCAGGTCGCAGATTTTCTTGGAGTGAATGCGTCCCAGCGCCCCGCCGCCGACGGTAAAATCCTGACTGAAGGCCGCCACGACACGTCCATCGACGATGCCGGTGCCTGTGACAACGCCATCCGTGGGGAATGATTTTTCCTCCATGCCGAAATTGTGGCAATCGTGCTGGGCGTGAAGACCGGATTCCTGGAAGGTGCCCGACTGGTAAAGTCCATCAAGGCGATCACGGGCGGTCATCACGCCTTTTTTACGACGGGCGTCCAATTTGTCCTGACCCCCGCCGGCGCGCGCGGCGGCGCGGCGTTTTTCCAAGTCTTCCAATAACGTTTTAATTTTCATGTGTTTCCGTTTTGTGCTGGGCGCCGATCACTGGCCGCCGTCCAGTTTCTTAGGCATGCAAAGCTCGGTGAGAACGCCAAAGGTTGATTTGGGATGGAGAAAAGCGACCAGCTTGCCGCCTGCGCCGTCAATTGGAATTTCGTGAATCAGCTTCACGCCCGCGCCGGAAGCAAGATGAAGCTGGCTAGCGACATCGTCCGTGCCGAAGGCAATGTGATGGATGCCGCCCGCCGGATTTTTCTCAAGAAACTTCGCGATGGGACTATCCGGGCTGGTTGGTTCAAGGAGTTCGAGGTGAACTTCGCCCACGGCAAAGAAGGCAGTGCGGACCTTTTGCGAGGCAACTTCTTCACGGTGCCCGCATTTCAAGCCCAGCGCATTTTCATAGTACGGGATGGCCTGATCCAGTGATGGGACAGCGATTCCGAGATGGTCAATTTTTGTGATCATAATTGGATTCCTCCCGGCAGTCGTCGAATTCTGCCAGCAAAGCATGCGCGGCGGAAACGGCGGTGATTTCGCCGCGCAGCAAGGATTCCCGAAGCGCGGGAAAATGGGCCTGAACACGAGGATGGCGGTCAAAACGGCGTTGCAATTCATCACGAATCAAATCCATGAGCCATTCAGCGGCCTGTTGCTGACGGCGTTTGGCGATGACGCCTTTCGGCTCCAATTCGCGATAAAATTGTTCGATGCGTTGCCAAACTTGAGGAACACCCTCGCCGGTTCGGGCGGAACAGAGGGCCGCTTCCGTCTTCCAGCCAGGTGTGGCCGGTTGCAAACAGGAGAGAGACGCCCGCTGTTCGAGGCAGGCCTGTTCGGCCCGCAGCCGGTTCTCTCCGTCCGCTTTATTGACGAGAATGTCATCGGCCATTTCGATGATGCCCCTTTTGATGCCTTGCAATTCATCTCCGGCGCCGGGCAATAAAAGCAGCAAAAAGAAGTCCACCATCGAACGCAGGGCAACCTCGCTTTGCCCGACACCCACGGTTTCGACTACGACCAGATCAAAACCGGCTGCTTCGCATAGGAGCATCGTTTCGCGGGTGCGACGCGCCACGCCGCCCATGCTATCGCCCGCCGGGGAAGGACGGATAAAGGCCCGCCGTTCGCGACTGAGATTTTCCATGCGGGTTTTGTCGCCGAGGATGCTGCCGCCGGAACGTTTGCTGGTGGGATCAATGGTTAGAATCGCCACCGAATGGCCCTCTTTAATCAGATAACATCCGAAAACCTCAATGAAAGTGCTTTTGCCAACGCCGGGAATGCCGGTGATGCCAATGCGTTTGGCTTTGCCGGTATGCGGAAGAAGGCGTTGCAAAACTTCCCGGGCTTTTTTTTCGTGCAAGGGAGACTGGCTTTCGATCAGGGTAATGGCGCGGGCAAGGATGGCGCGGTCCCCGGCGAGAACACCGGCAACATAACCTTCAACCGTCCCCGACTCGGATGGCAGCGCTTGCATGTCATGCCTCCACGCGTGTGCTTAATCGCGTCAAAATTTCCTTGGCCGCCTCTGGAATACATGTCCCCGGGCCAAAGACCGCCGCTGCGCCGTTCTTTTTCAGGAAATCGTAGTCTTGCGGCGGGATGACCCCGCCAACCACGACCATGATGTCGGAGCGTCCGATTTTGCGAAGTTCTTCGACAAGCTGGACGAGCAAAGTTTTATGGCCACCCGCCAGCGAACTGATGCCGACGACATGGACATCATTCTCGGAAGCCATGCGCGCGGCTTCGTCCGGTTGCTGAAAAAGCGGCCCGATGTCCACGTCAAAGCCGAGATCGGCATAAGCGGTGGCAATCACCTTGGCGCCGCGATCATGGCCGTCCTGGCCCATCTTGGCGATGAGGATGCGCGGACGGCGGCCCTGTTTGCGGGCGAACTCGTCGGTCAACCGGCAAACCTGCTCAATCTGCGGGTCCTGCCCAAATTCGGATTGATAAACTCCGGACACGGAACGAATAACAGCTTTGTGCCGGCGAAAGATTTTTTCAAGGGCGAAGGAAATCTCCCCCAGCGTGGCGCGAGACCGCGCGGCGTCAATGGAGAGCGCCAGGAAGTTGCCCGCGCCGGTTTCGGCGGCATGGGTGAGGGCGTCGAGAGCGGCCTGGACTTTGGCGCTGTCGCGCGCGGTCCTGAGTTCTTGCAGGCGCTCTATTTGGGATTGGCGGACCGCGGTGTTGTCCACTTCCCGGAAGTCAAGCTTGTCGGCTTTTTCCAACCGGAATAAATTTACGCCGATGATGGATTCTTGCCCCGAATCAATGCGGGCCTGGCGGCGTGCGGCGGCTTCCTCGATCCTCAACTTGGGCAGGCCGGTTTCATTGGCTTTGGCCATGCCGCCGAGCGCCTCGATTTCCTGGATGTGCGTCCACGCCCGCTTCATCAGGGCCTGGGTCAGCGCCTCGACATAATAGGAGCCGCCCCAGGGATCAATGACTTTGCAGATGCCGGTCTCTTCCTGGAGAAACAGTTGCGTATTGCGAGCGATCCGCGCTGAAAAATCGGTAGGCAACGCGATGGCTTCGTCGAGCGAATTGGTGTGCAGCGATTGCGTCTGGCCAAAGGCTGCGGCCATTGCTTCGACGCAAGTGCGGGTGACATTGTTGAACGGGTCCTGCTCTGTCAAAGACCAACCGGACGTCTGTGAATGCGTCCGCAAGGCCAGGGACTTGGGATTTTTTGGATTGAACTGCGCGATGAGTTTTGCCCACAACGCGCGGGCGGCGCGCATTTTAGCGATCTCCATGAAGAAGTCCTTGCCCTGCGCCCAGAAAAACGAAAGTCGTGGCGCAAAAGCATCAATATCAATGCCCGCCTTCAGACCCGTGCGGACATATTCGAGGCCGTCCGCCAGGGTATAAGCCATTTCCAGGTCCGCCGTCGCTCCCGCTTCCTGCATATGGTAGCCTGAGATGGAAATGGAGTTGAACTTGGGCATGTTTTTGGACGTAAATGAAAAGATGTCCGAGATAATGCGCATGGAGGGGCCGGGCGGATAAATGTAGGTGTTCCGCACCATGTATTCCTTGAGGATGTCGTTTTGGATCGTGCCTGAAAGTTGTTCCAGCTTCACTCCTTGTTCTTCGGCGGCGACGATGTAAAACGCCATCACCGGAAGAACCGCGCCGTTCATGGTCATCGAAACGGAGATGCGATCTAGAGGAATGGCGTTGAAGAGAATTTTCATATCCTCGACCGAATTTATAGCCACGCCCGCTTTGCCGACGTCCGCCGAGGCGCGCGGGTGATCGGAGTCGTAGCCGCGATGCGTCGGTAAATCGAACGCAACGGACAGCCCCTGCTGGCCGGCGGCGATGTTGCGGCGATAAAAGGCGTTGCTCTCCTCCGCCGTTGAAAAGCCCGCGTATTGGCGGACGGTCCACGGTTTGGTGACATACATAGAGCCATAAGGCCCGCGCACAAAGGGTGGAAACCCAGGCATTGTCTCTAAATGCTCGCAGCCTTCGAGGTCCGCCGCTGTATAAAGCGGGCGAACATCAATCCCCTCCAGCGTCTTATGAACGGATTCCGCCAGCGGCCGTCCCGTTTCCGCTTCAAAACGGATGCGCCAATCCTCGAAGGTTGCGTGAGCCGGGGTGGCGGCGAAGGAGATTTTGGTAAAATCAGGAAAGGTATTCATATTTCAATCCCTAGTTTAAAATGAAAATTGCCGAGCAATTGAACTGCATTCGCACGGAGATAGATGAACTCATCCACACCCGCCTTCTTATGAGCCTCAATTTGATCTTTTGGAAATCCGGCCAGCACAATTACGGCATCGTGGCGCGCGGCCCGGATGCCATTGACGAGCGGCGGAACAAGGGCTGGATAGTTTTCGTCTGTTGAACAAATCACTGTGATCCGTGCGCCTGACTGCACAAATGCCTGGACTGCGGCTTCGGGCGTCCCGAACCCTTCGGGTGAAATCACATCGTAGCCGCCAGTGGTGAAGAAGCCGCGCGAGAAATCAGCGCGGGCTTTGTGTTCCCGCAATGGCCCCATGTTGCAAAGGAAAACTTGGGGGCGAGGGTGGTGTTTGGCGATGTGGCGTTCAATTGCGGCGCGAAGCCGTTCAAACGGCGCGGCGGCGCGGGTGATTCTTACCGGGGCGATAGTTGCGCATGGGTGGTCGTGGATGCGAATGGCCCTGACTATTTCCCCCAGCGTAGCGCCGGAAATGACCGCCTCCAAGCATTCCGCAAAAAGTCCTTCGCCTTGGATATTTACGATGTTGGACAATCTTTTCAGCACGATCTCACTCTCGGTATCATCCAATGAAGTGCGATGAGAGGCGATCTGCTGCGCCCGGCGTTTGTGAAACCATGTTGCATCCTCCGACGGAGACACAATCGGCTGCTCCTTCGGATTTGCGTATTGGTTCACTCCCACAATGGAATCACGTCGACACGCGACGGCTTGAATTTTTTCCGCCGCAACAGCGTGAATTGCCTCTTGCGCAAAGCCCTCGCGCAACGCCTCTGCCATTCCGCCGAGTTTTTCGACCTCTTGAAACAAGGGCCACGCCCGGTCGGCCAGTTCGGCGGTCACGACTTCTGCGAACCACGAACCGCCCGCTGGATCAATGACCTGGGTGAGATTGCATTCCTTTTGCAAGATGAGCTGGGTGTTGCGGGCGATGCGTCGGCTGAAATCATCGGGGGGACGAACCACTTCATCGAATGCGCCGACCTGCAGACTATCGCAGCCGCCGAGCACACCGGCGAGGGCCTCGACGGTGGCGCGCAAAATGTTGTTATACGGGTCACAGACGCTTTTGTTCCATTGCGAGGTCCGAACATGCAGCGAGAGCTTTTGCGCGCCTTCATTTCCACCCAGCACGGCGACCACCCGCGACCAGAGCATCCGCAAGGCCCGGAGTTTGGCAATCTCCATGAACAGGTTTTCACCGACGGTCACGGCGAACCGGATGCGCGGGGCAACCGTGTTCACATTCAGGCCGCGCTGTTGCATTTCCCGGAGATATTCGACTCCAGTGGCCAGTGTGAAAGCCAGTTCCTGCACGGCATTTCCGCCCGCCTCATGCCAGGCACGGCTGTGAACGCAAATGGTCTGAAGCTGGTGAGCATGGTCCGCCGCCCAACCCGTGAGCGCCGACATTTCCCGATAAGCGCCTTCCAGGGATTGAGGCAGACTGCCCTCATGCGAGAGAACCCCCAAAGGATCCATCTCAATACAACCGCGCAGAAGGCTCGGTGGTTGTTTGCGCTTTCGCATCAGGGCCATCAAAAGGGCGGCAAATGGCATTCCAGACGCGCCAGATCGGACGAATAAATCGGTGGTTTTTAGGTCAACTCCCTCCAAAGCATATTCCAGATCGCGGAGCGTCGCGACGGACAAGCCGCCTGCACCGACTTCACCGGGATTCGCCCAATCCGGGTCACGCCCGTTTCTGGTTGCCTTGTCGAGCACCATGTTCAAAGCGTTGAGTCCGCCGGCCAGGGAATTACGCGCCTCGTGATTGAACTCAGATGGACTCGAGCAGGTGATTTCCTGCGAGATAGCCCAAGGCCGATTGACGTAACCACCGGCCGTGGTTCCGCGCTCGAAGGAGGCAAATCCGGGAAAGGAATTGAGGTGAGGCAGATTGGCGATGTCTTCAGGCCGATAGATTGGTTTGAGCGTGATGCCTTCGTAAGTGCTCGTAAACATTCTCTTCTCAAAGGAAGCGCCTTTCAACTCGGTCTCCACCAGCCGATGCCAGTCGCCATAACCGACCGGTGGGAATTCCGTTAACAGCCGGCCTGTTCCGGGTTTTGTTTCAGTCAAGTTCATAAAGATTTTCCTCGGTTCAACCTTCCAAAGTCTCGACCAGCACGTCGTGCCGCTGGCCATTGAGCGTTACGAACAAATGTTTCCCCCGTCCGTTACCTTGGTGGACGGAAGGCGGACAGGCGGCAACTGGAGCAATAGATGCGGCAACCAGAGTCGAAGACGTAGCCGCCACTTTTGGCTTTAGCAAAGCTTCGACTTGCTGCGGAAACATCGCAAAAAGGACGACGATTTCATCTTCGACGGGCAGGCCCTTTTCGGCGCATTGCTTGCGGTATTTTTCCATTCCGGGTTCAAGGAGATCAGCGGGCCGGACCGTGACGGGTTTTTTGCGGGAGAGTTTTTCGACTTGGGCCAGCACAGTCGGGTTGATAGGACCGGGAGTCTTGCCGTATTTGCCAAGGGCGATGTCCTGGGCAGGCTGGCAGATCATTTTCCAACGGCCAAACTTCACGTTCATCATGGCTTGGGTGCCAACAATCTGCGATGTCGGCGTAACCAGCGGTATCCAACCCAGGGCCTCACGCACCACGGGAATTTCCCGCACGACTTCGTCGAATCGCTCGGACATGCCCTGTTCCTTGAGTTGAGTACGAAAATTCGAGAGCATTCCGCCAGGAACCTGGTAAATCAGAATGTCGCTGTCCACTCGTTCGTTGGCGGGGCTGGTAAATTTCGACAGTTCCTTGTAAACGCCCTCGAAATAGGTCCGCAACTGCGAAAGCTTTTCCGTGTCGAATTTCGGGCAGCGTGGATGTCCTTCTAGCAGCGCCAACATGCGTTGCGTATCCGGCTGCGAAGTGCCGTTAGCGAAGGGGGCGATCGAAACCTCAACACAATCCACGCCCGCGTCAATGCCGGCCAGATAGCTAGCCGCGCCCAATCCAGCCGTATCATGGGTGTGCAGCGTGATGGGAATTCCGACTTTGCGCTTCAGTTCTTTGACAAGGTCGAAAGTAATGCGCGGTTGCAGGATGCCTGACATGTCCTTGATGCCGAGCGAATCGCAGCCCATCTTTTCCAACTCAACTCCCATCTTGACAAAATTCTCGACTGTGTGAACGGGACTGATGGTGTAGCAAAGTTCACCCCGGGCATGTTTTTGATATTTCTTGACTGCGCGAATCGACGTTTGCAAGTTACGCACATCATTCAAGGCATCGAAGATGCGAATGATGTCCATCCCATCTTGGCACATGCAACGCACAAACGCTTCGACCACGTCATCTGGGAAACTGGCGTATTGGACAATGTTTTGGCCGCGCAACAGCATGAGTTGGGGAGTCTTGGGGGCGGCCTTCTTGACGGCGCGGAGGCGGTCAAAAGGATTCTCGTTGAGGAAGCGCAGGCACGAATCAATGGTCGCGCCGCCCCAGGTTTCCAGGCCGTTGAATCCCATGCCGTCAAGAATCGGAGCGGCAGGAAGCATTTGGGCCGTCGTCATACGCGTGGCGGCCATGGATTGATGCCCGTCCCGGAGCACCGTGTTATTGAATAAAATCGTTTTCATCATTTGTATCAGGACCACTGGTACCGCACCTGGGAAGGGTAAGCTCACCATTTTTGCCGAACCCTAAGCGGAAATTGTCCAGCAACCTAATGCCGCATGGCAAGAATAGCGAACGATTGTGCAAAAGAAGTCCGGCGCTTCCGAAGAAAACAGGTTAGCTTGCTTCCATGAATGAATTGCATGAGCGAGCGGCATGGTTCGAAGGCGGGTCCGCTCTTTGCGCCACGATCCCTGCGCCGCCAAAGCAGGTCTGCCGGCTGGTTTTGCTGGGCGCGCCAGGCGCGGGCAAAGGGCCACCCGCCTGCGCGAACAAGCCGCCTTTCCCCGCGAACGGTTGTAATATTGGGAACATTCGCTCTGATCAAGTAAATTGAGGTTATTTTATGCGAGGAATGTAGCTTTATTATTTACAGCAATTGGAGTCGGCGATCTTCTGCTGTTGCCGCACGCCGGAAATACCAAGCATCCGCGCCCGATGTTCTTCTTCACGCACTGCGGACGCGCTTCCTTCGCTGGCGAGGGAGCGTTCCAACTGCGGCGCATCCATGCCAGCAGACATCCCGATTTCAATCAGTTTTTTCCCGTCAGAAAAGTTCGCTCCTTCGCAAAAGTAAGCGCGGAACAGAGCCTCGACAACGGCGTCTTGCACGCCGGAAGTTCCCGCCAGCCACACGAGCCGGTGCGAATTAAATGTGTTGGGCGTGTGCGTTTGCAAATCGTAACGGAACTCAATGCCGACAGTTTTTCCGGCGGCGATGACTTGCGCGTCCATCGCTTGCGACCGTTCCCAACTGCCAAATTTCCTGCTGCGATATATCTTCCGGTTTACACCCTCGCGCGGCATATCGGGATTGAGTTGAAACGGATGCCACGAGCGCGAGACATCATTGTTGGGTGGAAGTTGCCGGAGCGCTTCTTCCATGCGCCGTTTGCCGATGTAGCACCACGGGCAGATGAGGTCGGAGTAAATGGCAATTGAATTCATAGTGTAGTCCTTTGGCTAAGGTTTTTGTTCCAAAACATCGTTCGCGTACTTTACGGTTATGTCAATGCGTTGGCGCGCCTTGGATCAAAAATCGGATAAACCCATGGTCATCCCCCTGCACAAGATCAAATCCTGGTCAACCTGGCGCTGATTTGGCCACGGGACGGCCGTTTGATGGGCTAAAACGTCCCTGCGGGTGATTGGAAGGGACTGGAAGGGCGGACGGTGTTGGAGTTTTTACAACCTATGACTTGCGGCTTTGCACTTTTCTTGACCAAATCTCGTTTTCTGTACGCGGGAAGAGATTGGGCCTGAATGGGTCTGCCAAGATCGCGCAATCCCGGTCTGGGCGGACGATTCCGCTGGCTTGGCTTGTTGAGCGCATACGTTTTTGCCATGCTTTTGTGGTTGTTCTCTTTCCAAAACGACGGCGAAAGGCTGCGACACTAAAATGAACGGCGAACCCGAACGAGATTTGGCTGTGTTTTGTTGGGTTTTCCTTTGGACCGATAGGCGCGGCACGTTCAACGTGAGATTTTGGAATTTTTCCGGATCTTTTCTGGCTTGAATTTCGCTCTTATAATTGCAGCGCGCAGCCCAACGAGCTTATGATACACTCTTAAGCTGCAAGCAATGACATATGGACGTTGTCGAGGTCTTCGATGCGGCGCTGGATGTGCCTGAAGCGGAGCAGGAAGCTTTTGTCCGGCGGATGTGCGCCGAAGACGAAGGCCTGCTGCGCAAAGTTCTAGCCTTACTCCAGGTACATCGCAGCAGCGACGATTTTCTGGACCGGTCCCCGATGGGGGAGCGCCGTGGTGGAGACGAAACGTCGAGAGTGGGCGAAAAAACGGGGGACCGTATTGGGCGTTACAAGCTGGTTCAACAGATTGGCGAAGGCGGATGGGGCGTGGTTTTCATGGCGGAACAGGAGGAACCTGTTCGTCGGCGGGTAGCGCTCAAGATTGTGAAGCCTGGCATGGACACAAAAAACGTTATCGCCCGCTTCGAGGCTGAACGTCAGGCGCTCGCGTTGATGGATCATCCAAATATCGCCCACATCTACGACGCCGGGGCGACGGATACCGGCAGGCCGTATTTCGTCATGGAGTTGGTGCAGGGGTCCAAAATAACCGATTACTGCGACGAACATTCGTTGACCACGGAGGCGAGGCTGGAGTTATTCATGAAGGTGTGCGACGCGGTGCAGCATGCGCATCAGAAGGGCATCATACATCGGGACCTCAAGCCGTCGAACGTCATGGTGACGACAGGACGCGACGGAAGACCGATCCCAAAGGTCATTGATTTTGGAGTGGCCAAGGCGACTGGCGGCCAGCAGCTAACGACGAAAACAATCGTGACTGCACACACAATGTTCATTGGCACGCCGGACTACATGAGCCCCGAGCAGGCGGCGCTTTCGAGCGCGGAATTGGACACGCGAACGGATATCTACAGCCTCGGAGCGATGTTATATGAGTTGCTCACGGGCGCCACGCCATTTGACACACGCGAACTTCTAAAAGCGGGAATCGACGAGGTTCGTCGAGCCATTCGCAATAGAGAGCCGGCCCGGCCCTCAACACGTTTGACAACCATGACAGAGGCGAACCTGGCCAACGTATCGAAGCTGCATGGGACTGAACCGCCAAAGCTGATTCGCGAGATGCGTGGCGAATTGGATTGCATAGTGTTAAAGGCACTGGAGAAAGACCGCGCGTTGCGCTTTCAAACGGCCGACTCCCTCGCGGCGGACATCAATCGTTATTTAAAGAACGAACCGGTTTCCGCCCGCCCGCCCAGCAGTTTTTATCAATTTCGGAAGCTCCTTTCTAGGCACAGAGTGGGATTCGCCGTGTTCGGGATCGTTCTAGTCACGCTGATTGGCGGTTTGAGCAGCACGACCTGGTCTCTCGCCAAGGAGACGAGGGCGCGCCATGACGCGGATCAGGCTCGTCATGAGGCCGACGAGCAGAGAAAAAAGGCGCAGATCGGGGAGCAGAATGCATTGACCGAGGCAGCTCGAAGCAAGGCGGTGAAGGAAGTTCTGGAAAGAATGCTCACCGGAGTTAATCCCGCAGTGGCACAGGGGCGCGACACAACGCTGCTGCGCGACTTACTGGATAAGACGGTTGAGCGTATGGGGCAGGAATTGACGAATCAGCCCGCCGTCGAAGCCGAACTCAAGATGACAATCGGAGGTGCATATGTGTCCCTCGAACTTTATGACAAAGCCGATGTCTTGGTGAGGTCGGCCTTGGCCTTCTATCGGGAGGCTCCCGGCGCTGAAGAAAACGTTGCCGACGCCCTCTCGAGGTTGTCCGAGGAACATTACATCCAGGGCAAATTCGACGAGGCTGAGAAAGAATCTCGCGAGGCGCTCGCGGTCGATCCTTCGCTACAACAGAAAGAGTCGATGCGCCGGGTGCTGGTAGAGACGCGATTGGGATGGGCCGTCATGGGCAGCGGCAGGCCTGCTGAGGCAGAGCCGCTCTTCCGGCAGGCGCTCGCCATCGAGCAGCGCCTGGCCGGCGACGACTCCGAAGATGTGACTGACTCAAGGTCCGGACTCGCGATGGCCTTGAACAATTTGGGCAGGCTGCCAGAATCGGAGAGTTTACTTAGGAAATCTTTGGAGGTGGATCAAAAGATTCATGGCCTGGAGCACCCAGACGTGGCCAACGATATGTATAGACTGGCGTTTGTCGTTGCGCGCCAGCACAGACTCGAAGAGGCCGAAGCGATTGCCCGGCAATGCGTGGCGGTTCGGCGTAAAGTTCTGGGACCGAGCCAACCACTTTTTGACCAGGCGTTGCTGGCCTTGGCACAACTGTTGGGTGTTGAGGGCAACGGAAAAGAATCGGCGGAGGTGTATCGCGAATTGTTGGAAGTGCGGCGTAAACGGCTGGGAGATGAAAATAGCGACGTTGCGGATCTTGTCACAACGCTGGCAAACACCCTGGTTCACAACCAAGACGAAGTTCAATTTGAGGAATTGGCGCGCGATTTCCCCAAGGCGTGGATTCCGCGTTCTGAGGATTGGGCGCGGCACGGTCATTGGTCCGAAGCTCTGGCTGCGGCCTCAAGGTATGCGGAACTCCGTCCAGACGACAGTGGCGCTTATCACTTGATGGCTCCGTTGTTGGCGCAAGCACGGGATTTTCGCGCCTATGAGGACCTCTGCGCCCGGATCACCACACGATTCGCGAGCGCCACCGATCCGCATACGGCCGACCGCATGGCCAAGGATTGCCTGATTCTGCCTCGACCGGGGGCAGACCTGAGCGTGCCAGCGAAGCTGGAAGAAACGGCGGTGAAGGTTGTCCAAAAGGATGATGGATCTCTTCCTTATTTCCAGAGTTGCGAAGCATTGGCGGAGTATCGGCTCGGCCATTATGGCGGAGCAATTAAGTGGGCGGAATTGGCGGCGCAGAACCCATTTCCCTACTCGCAGGCCGAGGCGTTGGCGGTCCTGAGCATGGCGCAAGGCAAATTGAACCAGGCTGAGGACGCGCGAATAACGTTGGCCAAGGGCGAGGCAGTGGTTCAGAAACAGTTTCCGGCCCCCGGCGCGGCGGATTTGGGCCGGGACTGGAGGGACTGGATCATTGCGCGCGCCTTGCTGGAGGAAGCCCGCAACCTTGCGCCGGCAGGACGTTGAAGGAGGCTTTTCATATGTTGTGTTTATCAGCAATCGGAGCGGAACGTCGTGAAATTCAAGCTGACAGGCCTGCGGTATTGGAGTTAACGTGCAGGAGCGTTTTGAATAGTCGCCAAACCATGAGTGACGCAACCGTCATGTTAGCCGCGGTAGAGCGCGGCGACGCCAAAGCAGCGGACCAACTCCTCGTGTTGGTTTATCATGAGCTGCGCCGCCTGGCCGCGTTCAAACTGGGCCAGGAATCTCCCGGACAGACTCTCCAACCGACCGCACTGGTGCATGAGGCGTGGCTGCGGCTTGTCAGCGATCGCAATCCGGCTTTCAATGATCGCACACATTTTTTCCGCGCGGCGGCGGAGGCAATGCGGCGCATCCTGATTGACCGCGCGCGACGCAAAAACTCGCAGAAGCACGGTGGGGACTTCGAACGAGTCGATTTTGATGCGTTGGAGTTGGCCGCTCCCGAAGAAAATGAAAAGCTTCTGGCGGTCAATGAGGCGTTGGACAAACTCGCCGTGGAATACCCATCCCAGGCCGAATTGGTCAAACTTCGCTACTTCGCGGGCATGACCAATGAAGAGGCTGCGCCCCTCCTAGGCATCTCCGTTTCCACCGCCAAAAAGCACTGGGCGTTTTCCCGCGCCTGGCTTTTGCACGAAATCCAAAAAAATCGCTGAGCAGATTTTTTCCGCCGCCGCGGAACCTTTCGGACTTGATTTTCGCTTCTATCATTGAAGGCCGCAACGACTAAGCGGTTTCAAAGAAACAAAACAAAACAAAAAAAGGAAATTACATGCCAAATTATCATAAGCTCTACACTCCGCAGGACAGCGCGATCGTATTCATCGATCACCAACCCCAGATGCTCTTCGGCGTCGCCAACGCCGACCGCGCAACGCTCATCAACAACGTCACGTTGCTGGCCAAGGTGGCAAAGGAATACGCCGTCCCGAGCGTCATTACCGCCGTCGAAACCGAGTCATTTAGCGGTTATGTATGGCCGCAGTTGCTCGACATTTTTCCGGGGCAAGCCGTGATTGAACGCACGTCGATGAACTCGTGGGACTCTCAGGAATTTCGCAAGGCCATCGAGGCCACGGGGCGCAAGAACATCATCATGACGGGCCTCTGGACCGAGGTTTGCATCACCTGGCCAACCATTGAGATGCTGGGTCAGGGCTACAACGTTTATGTCGTTGAAGATTGCTGCGGAGCGACCTCGCCCGCCGCGCAAGAAGCCGCGCTCTCGCGAATGGTGCAGGCTGGCGCCGTGCGGTTGACCACCATCGGTGCCCTGCTCGAATGGCAGCGCGATTGGAAAAACAAGGAGCATTACAACGCGCTCATGGGATTGCTCAAGAAGCAGGCTGGCGCTTATGGCATCGGCGTCGAATACGCCTACACCATGGTTCACCATGCCCCTCAGTCTGCCCAAAAGCCGCAAATTGTGCCTAAAAAAGCAATCTGATCTTAGCACGAAAGTTCGACCCATTATGAAGACCAAAGCCTTTACGTTGAGCCTTGCGCTGGCGTGCTTAGTCGCCGCTGCACGCGCAGCCGACTCGCCGGCGCCGAAGGAAAATATTTTTGCCGCCAAGCCACTGGGCATCCAAGTCTCCATCAAAATGGACGGGCCTTATATGGAGGCGGCCGATTTGCAAATCATTTGCCTTTTCAAACACAAAGTTGCAGGCGATACCTATCAAGGCGCGGCCAAGGAAACGGATGCCCATCTGATGGGTCTGCTTTCGGCGGTGCGAAATCGTGGGGAATTTGTCGGTGAACTCGGCGAGACTTTCCTCTTCACACCACCCGAAGGTTCCATACCGGCAAAGCGTTTCATGGTGATCGGATTGGGTGAAGAAAAGGATTTGTCTCTTGATGCATTACGACTTATCGGACGAGTCGCGGTTCGCGAGGCCGTTCGGCTCAAAGCTACGCATATTGCCTGGGCGCCGGTCATCCGCGACGAGGGCAATAACACAATCGAGGTGGGTGAAGGCGACCGCGCTTTTGTCGAACAAATGGTTTTGGCTTACGACACGGAGAAGCGGCTTCAAGCGCAGGCACTGGCACCGGAGTTCAGCATTGAGAGTGTCGTAATCGAAGCTGGGCCGGCATTTTTCGATAGCGCGGTCGTAAAAGTCGGTGAAGGCATTGATTCAATCACGGCGGAATTAGGCAAACGCGAAGCCACTCCCTATACCTCAACCGGTAAATGATATGAGGCGAACGGCATCGCTAATCCTATTGGTATCGCTTCCATCCTCGGTGCTCTGGGCTGAGGAAGTGGCGGTCACTGGAGAAAGCCCGCCCGCGCCGCCAGCCTATAAGATGCTGCGATTTACCGAAGATTACTCCTGGCTCAGCGACCCCACGAAACGCGGCGATTTGTTCGACCCGATCAAATATATCCCCCTGCGAACGAATGAACCAAACTGGTATCTGACCCTTGGGGGTGAAGTCCGCGAACGTTTTGAAGGCAATTACGACCAGAACTTTGGGATCGGATCGGGCGAAAATTCCTATTGGATGCAGCGGCTGACCTTGCTGGGGGACCTGCATCTCGGCAAACGTGTGCGTTTTTTCGTGGAAGGAATCTCCGGTATAGTGGCCGGTCAATCACAGCCCGCTCCCGCAGTACAAAAAGACCCGATTAATTTGCAATTCGCCTTTATGGATGTCGTCCCTTATCTCACCGAAGACGAGCGCTTGACACTGCGTGCCGGGCGTTTCGGCTTAAGCCTGGGATCGGGTCGGTTGGTTGCCACGCGCGCCGCGCCCAACATCCCGTTCAAATTCGACGGCTTCGAGGCCATTTATGACCGTCCGTCCTGGCATGCGACGGCCTTTGTCACGCGACCGGTGATTGAACACACCGATAGATTTGACAGCGAAGATGACGGCACGGGGTTTTGGGGACTGTACTTGACCCGTTGGTTTGACGATTCCCGCAAGTCTGGCATCGACGTTTATTATCTTGGCATCTCGCGGGAACACGGCCAATACGCCTCTGGAACCGGGAACGAACTTCGGCATTCTTTTGGCACACGTTGGTTTGGAGAAAAGAACCAATGGGATTGGAACGGGGAAGCCGTGGCGCAGGTCGGAGAATTTGGCAATGAATCCATCCTCGCTTGGACTGCAAGTCTCGATGCCGGTTATACGTGGGAGCCTTCATGGAAGCCCAGGCTTGGGTTGAAGGCGGACATCGCGAGCGGTGATAATAATCCCACCAACGGGACGCAGGGAACCTTCGACGCTCTCTATTTCAAATCCGGCTATTTCAATGACGCCAGCCTGATTCGGCCCGAGAACATCATTGACGTTCACCCGAACCTCAGCGCGAACTTGACTCGATCTATAACCATCGACGGTGGCGCCGATGTGTTCTGGCGTTATTCGCGAAACGATGCCGTTTATGCCGTGCCTGGATTTGTCGCTATTCCGGCGCTGAAGACGGCCTCAGCGTTTGTCGGCACGGCCTTGGATGTGAATTTGGAATGGCGCGTTCAACGACACCTGAGTTTTCTTGCGTCCTACGTTCACTTTCTCAGTGGCGACTACATCCATGCCGCGGGCGGTCGTGACGTGAACTATGTCTCCACTACCATGAGTTTTTTATTCTGACCCAACGACTGGACCAATGAACGAGCCAATCCATGTGGCGATTATTCGACGAGTGAAGCCGGGACGGGAACGCGACTTCGAGCGGGAGCTTTTGGTTTTCGCACAGCGTTCACTTGTCGAATCAGGCACCAGGGGTGTTCATCTGATTTATCCATCGTCATCTTCAGGTCCGAATGAATATGGGATCCTTCGCACGTTTGTCAGCGATTCGGACCGGACAGCGTTTTATAAATCCGCGCTCTACTGTGAATGGCTCACCGTCATCGAGTCTTTGGTTGATGGCGAGCCAAAATATCGAGAGCTGCATGGCTTGGAAGCTTGGTTCCGCAATCCTTCCTCCGGTGGCCCTCCGTTGTGGAAAATGGCAATCGCGACCTATTTAGGCGTGGTACCTGTGATCATGTTTTTGAGCCTGACGCTCGGACGATTGATTCAAAATTGGAATTTCGTCCTCAATAATATTGTTTTCAACGGCTTTGTGGTGGCCCTCTTGACCTGGGTGGTCATGCCGCTCATAACAAGGGCCCTGCACGGCTGGTTACAAACCAAATAAGAAAGATCCTGTATATGAATACATCTATTGTCCCCGATCTCATACTCCACAACGGACGGATCACTACGCTTGATCCGAAATATCCCGAAGCAAAAAATCTGGCCATCAAAGATGGGCGTATTGTCGGCGTGGATGACGCGGAGGAATACGAACGGGGACCGGAGACGAAGGTGCTTGATTTGCAGCGTCGCCGGTTGATTCCCGGATTGAACGATTCGCACCTGCACGTCATTCGCGGCGGCCTGAATTACAATATGGAACTCCGTTGGGACGGCGTGCCTTCGCTGGCGGACGCACTACGCATGCTGAAAGAACAGGCGCAGCGCACGCCGTCCGGTCAGTGGGTGCGCGTTGTGGGCGGTTGGACTGAGTTCCAATTTGCCGAACGCCGCATGCCGACGTTGGAAGAGATCAATGCCGCGGCGCCGAATACTCCGGTGTTCATTTTGCATTTGTACTGTCGTGCCCTGCTGAATCAGGCCGCCTTGCGGGCCTGCGGCTACAACAAGGACACCCCAAACCCGCCCGGCGGCGAGATCCAGCGGGACCAAAAGGGCAATCCTACCGGACTGCTGATCGCTCGACCCAACGCAACCATTCTTTATGCGACGCTCGCCAAAGGGCCGAAGCTCCCGCCGGAATATCAATTGAATTCGACACGTCATTTCATGCGCGAACTGAACCGGCTCGGCCTGACCAGCATCATTGACGCAGGCGGCGGATTTCAGAATTACCCGGAGGATTATGCGATCATCGATGAATTGCACAAACGCGGCGAAATGACCGTTCGAATCGCTTACAATCTCTTCACGCAAAAGCCGAAGCAGGAAAAAGAAGACTTTGCACGTTGGATCAAAATGACGGGGCCTGGAAAGGGCGATGACTTCTTCCGGTGCAACGGCGCGGGTGAAATGCTGGTGTTTTCAGCGGCGGACTTCGAGGATTTTCTTGAACCACGACCCGACCTCCCGGCGTCGCTCGAAGGCGAGTTGAAGGAAGTGGTTTCCTTGCTTGCGGCCAACAAGTGGCCGTTTCGTTTGCATGCCACGTATGACGAAAGCATCACGCGCTTTCTCAATGTGTTTGAGGAGGTGAATCGTGAGGTCCCGTTCAAAGGCTTGAATTGGTTCTTCGACCACTGCGAAACCATTTCCGAGCGCAATCTGGAGCGCGTGAAAGCCCTGGGTGGCGGCATCGCCATCCAGCATCGCATGGCCTATCAGGGCGAATACTTCATGGATCGCTACGGCAAGAAGGCGGCTGAACATACTCCGCCCGTACGGAGGATGCTTGATCTCGGCATCCCGGTGGGCGCAGGTACGGATGCCACACGCGTGGCAAGTTACAATCCGTGGGTTTCGCTTTATTGGATGGTCACCGGGAAAACCGTCGGCGGCGTTTCAATGTATCCCGATAAAAACCGCCTGAGCCGCGAGGAAGCGTTACGGCTTTACACACAAGGCAGCAGTTGGTTTTCCAGCGAGAGCGGAAAGAAAGGCGCGCTTGCTCCGGGCCAGTTGGCGGATTTGGTTGTGCTCACGGACGACTATTTGTCAGTGCCCGAGGGACAGATCAAGGGCCTTGAGTCCGTGCTTACGATTGTTGATGGAAAGATCGTTCACGCAACGGATGAATTTGCATCACATGCGCCCCCCGTGATCCCAGTCCTGCCGGAATGGTCGCCGGTGAAGGTGTTCGGCGGTTACGGCGCGCCGTTGGACGTTCGCAAAGCTGCGCGAGCGGGTGTGCCGATGCCGCAGCATCAGCACAATGCCGAATGCCATCATCACGGCTGCGCCCATGCCGCCCATCAACTTCTCGCCGGCATCGAGGCTGCCCGGAATCGCTATGCCGGCTTCTTCGGATTGGGCTGCGATTGCTTCGCCTTCTGAGCCCCCGAGAGAACCTTCGCACAACCGAATTATGGATCTCTTAAAAAAATCTTTGGCCGTGGATTCAGGAAGCAGGCTCGAAACGTGGGGACATATTGTGCTCCGTGTGTCGGCAGGCCTGATGATATTTCTACATTCACGGCTGGCACAAATTGGAGGGCTGGATTGCTTATCTCCAGACTGGCACACCTTGGAAATTGGCCGAGGAAGTTGCGGGAATGCATTTCCCCGCGCCACTCGCGTCGGCTGTTGCAGCAACATCGGTGCAGTTCATCTGCTCATTGTTAATCATCATGGGGCTGTTCGCTTGATGCCAGATTGTTTGCGAAAACGGAACAATCGAGCCCGCGCAATGACGTGGTGGGAAAGGAGTTGAAATCTACACGGAGACGAGTTGGGTGATGCCGATACATCTGACTTGTTTACGGAAGTCTCACTCGGCATAGATAAATGGCGGCGGTTTGCTGAAACGCACTCCCAGGCAGCCAAATGAAGATGAAAATTTGAAACTGCGAACGTCGTAACGAACCTACGGGCTGCCGACACGCAGACTGAATGCAGCCAAGAATTTGGAACGATTTCTTTCCCGGCAAAGTTTCGGCAATTGAAAAGTTGACGCTTATCGCAAATCTGCGATATTCTATTGTGGTAAGTCAATCGCATGCCGCAAACCAGGTTGTTGTTTTTTCGGGACGCCGATGGCTCCGCCCCCGCATGGGAGTGGCTGAGGGATTTGCGGGTGAGGAACCGCAAGGCCTACGCCAAGTGTGCCGTTCGAATCAGGCGATTGGCTGAAATGGGACACGAACTGCGACGGCCTGAAGCGGATTTTCTGCGAGATGGCATTTATGAACTGAGAGCGAGATTGGGCACAGTCAATTACCGGATTCTTTATTTTTTCCACGGTCGGAACGTGGCGGTGCTGGCGAATGCGATTACAAAAGAAAATGAAATTCCAATGGCCGAGATTAACCGGGCGCTGGAGCGGAAGCGGTTGTTCGCCGCCGACCCGGCTGCCCACACATTCATAGGAGACATTGAAGATGCCCAGCCAAAAAACGCCAAAACGAACGAGTGATGCGCTCGTGATGATGGACAGGTTAACCGGCAACAGCCCGGAAATGGCTGACTTGTTGGAGCAGGAACGTGCGAATCTCGATATTGCTCGAAAGATTTACGATCTTCGCACCAAGGCCAAACTTTCCCAGGCCGAACTGGCAAAAAAAGTCGGCACCACTCAATCCGTCATTTCACGGCTCGAAGACGCGGATTATGACGGCCATTCCCTGGCCATGCTTCGCCGCATCGCCTCGGCTCTCGAAAAGCGAGTCGAAATCCGGTTTGTGTCAGGCCACAAGCTACAACACGCCTAACGATTCGCGTCTCTAATTACGTGCATGGCTCCTAAGCCAGCTTCAGCGGGCCTCCGTCGCACAACGCCGGTTTGCCGAACGTTTCAATGCGATGGCCCATGGCGTGGGCCAGGGCCAGGTGAAAACGATTGTGGGCAATATTGTCCAACTTCACAGAGCGGCCCATTTGAAAACCGAATCCGCCGCCGATGAGCACAAACGGAATGTTGTCCAGCGTGTGCGTGTTGCCTTTGCCCAGTTCGTTTGTCCAGACGACCAGCGTGTTGTCCAGCAAGCTGCCTGAGCCGCCCGGTTCGGGCGTGCGAGCCAGTTTGTCAACCAGGTAACTCAATTCGCCTGCAAACCATTTATTGATTTTCACCAATTTGCCCTGCGCCACTTCATCCTTGTCCGGTTCGTGGGACAAGGAATGGTGCGGGTCTTTGATGTCCAGCCAATTCATGCGCGCCTGGCCAACCGATTTGGTGTACTGGAGGGTGGCCACGCGCGCCATGTCGTTGACAAAACTGTTGACCAGCAGATCGGCCTGCATCCGGCTCAAACGCGGCACGTTGTCGTTCTGATCGATGACGCCTTCTGCCAGGACCGGCGGGGCCACGCGCAATCCCTGCCGGTCGGCGAAGCGAATCTCCTTTTCCATTTGGCGAACGAGCGATTCATGGTCCTCCAGCAAACGGCGGTCCTCGGCGCTGACCAGTTTGCGGACTTTTTTCAAATCATCCTGCACCGTATCAAGGACGCTCTGAAGGTTTTCCTTGTCCTTCAATTGGCCGTAAAGTTTCTCGTACATCTGGTACGGGTCCGAGATTGGGGCCAGGGGCTTGTTGGGGCCGGCGTAAGACATGCGCGTCCAGGGATCGGCGCGGTCGGTGACGCCGACGCCAAACTCCAGCGAGCCAAAACGGGTACGGGTTTCTTCGCGGGTTTGCAAGAAATTCTTAATTTCCTGGTCGATGGAAATACCGCTGGCCCAGCCGGAAGGTGTATCGGATCCACCTTGAATGTTTCCCGGAAACAACTCGATGCCCGTCAACAGACAGCTCATACCGCGCATGTGATTGTCACCGTCGCCGCGCACTTTATTGGACAATCCATTCACCACCAGCATGCGCGACTTGAACGGCTCCAGCGGTTCCATGATTTCCTTGAGCTTGAAATCGCTCCCGGTTTCCTCGGGCCAGTATGCCGGCGGAACGGTGCCGTTGGGGCTGAACACGAAGACCAATCGTTGCCGCGGCCGGACCGGGCTGGCCAGGCCAAGGCTGGGCAAGCCGATGAGAAACGGCAAGGCTGAGGCGGAAATGCCCAGTTGCTTGAGGAATTGGCGGCGGCGAATGTTATTCACAAATACAATTCTACTCTCCGCCTGTGTGGTTGGCAACAGAATGCGACTCTTCTGCCAGGTTCTGGATGGACGCTGGAGGCTGGCCAACCGCTGCCGCCCCGGCCACAGCCGTTTTACTGACGTCGTTCAGGGCCGAAAGCGTGGCAATATCCACGAGCAGTTTTCGCACGTTGAATTGGGACGCAACGAATGATTGCCGCAGGCGATCCATGGTCTCCGCGCCATAGGCCAGCATCGGTTGTTTAACCACTTGATTGAACAAGTGCTCGATAAAAGCATCTTGGGCCTGCTCGCTGCCGGCGGCGAATTCCGCCACGTCGCGCGGGCCGGCGAGGTGAACAGTCTCGCCTGAGTCGGTGACGTAATCGCTGACCGAATCGATTGGCCGGTCGTGTTCATCCTGGCGAAATCGGCCGACCGCATCGTAATGTTCGAGACTAAAACCCAGCGGATTGATGACCGCGTGGCAGCTTTGGCAGGCTTGCGGACGGGTCAGTTGGGCCACTTTTTCGCGCATGGTCAAATTGGGCGCAAAATCGGCGTCCTTGAAAGTCATGGCCATGGGCGGTGGCTTAAGGGCGCGTCCGACAATGTTGCGCGTCAAAAAAACTCCGCGATGGATGGGCGAGGTGGATTTCTGATAGGAAAAGGCGGCCAGGAGGTACGGATGGGTGATGACACCACAGCGCTCCTTGCGATCAAATTTCATTTTGACGAAGTCTTCCCCCGCCGGGGCCGGCACGCCGTAAAACTGCGCCAGTCTGGCGTTGAGAAAAAGATAGTCCGCCAGCAGCAGCGCGCGGTAATCCGATGAGCCATTCCACACGGCGTCTTCGAGAAAAAGATTCAGCGAAACCCTCAGATCGGCGATGATTTCGGGAGTGAATCCGGGGAAAAGGGTCGCGTCCTTGGAAAGGTCCTCCCGCTGGTTCATTTGCAACCATTGCTGGAGAAAATATCGCATTTTGGAATGCGCTCGCGGGTCGGCCAACATGCGTCGCGCCTGCTCGGCGACTTGCTCCTCGGTGCGCAGTTGGCCTTTGGCAGCGGCTCGCTCCAAGGCCGCGTCCGGGAGCGAATCCCACAGGCCAAACGAAAGCCGCGCCGCCACATCCAAGTCGTCGGCTTTGCCGCCGTCCGCTTCCAAATAAAGGAAACGCGGCGACTTCAACGCAAGTATCACGACCCGCTTAACGGCGTCCTCGGTCTTTTTTGCGCCTTTGAATTGGTTGGAGACGAAGAGCTGTTTCTGGTCTGCTGTTAAGGGGCGACGGAACGCCGCCGCGACAAATCGGCCGCAAAATGCTTCGACCTTGTCAATACGATTGCTATCGCTGAGTTGGCTGTGCGACAGAAAATCAAGCCTCTTGACCACGTCATTGGCCGCCTCTATGGCCGCGCGCGTCGTCGCTTCATCCCAAGCCTTGGAAACACCCATGCCCCTCTCATAGCCCACGCTGCTGTCGTCCGCGGGAAATGGCGTGGTCAGGACGAACGTCGGCGTCACGTGATCCGGCAAAAGATCGCGCCCCGGAATTGCCTCCTCAACGCCATGAGGCGGTTTCCAGTGCAATGAGAGCAGCGCGGTCTTCTCCTTGAACCTGAAATAATCCAACTGAAAAGGATAGGCTCGTCCGCCGATTAAACGCAGCACGACCTTGTGTTCGGCAAGCTGGCCGCCGCCCACCCAGCCGTCAATAATAGGATCGTCCTCGTCGTTGATCCACAAACGCGCGCCGTTGGCGGTTTTGAGGATGAATTCGTAATCGCCAGTTTCCTCAGCCAACAGCGAGCCGCGCCATTGCACCGAGAATCCGTTGGTGCCATTGAGTTTCGGGTCCCAGTTGGTTGGGCCGAAATCGAAGCCAACCGGCCGCTCGACGCGCTCATAGACTTTTTTCTCTCCCTCGAAATCGTGGGAATTGTAATAGACAGCCCGCAAGCCTCGTTCCTCGGTCAACTGGCCGTCGTCGCCGGTAAAATGTTTGATCAAATCGGCGACGGTGTTGGCATACTGCCGATTGGTCAAGTGTAACAACTCAATGCGCGGGGCATGCCCGCGCAGGCGCGCCTGACGCGAATAAAACGACTCATAAATGTAACGGGCCACAGCCTCGGCATCGGCGCCCCGGCATCGGCCGGGGTCATCGTCGGGCATTTTCTTGTCGATGTATCGCGCCAGCTTCTCCAGCGACCAATCCCCCTGCAGCGCGTCATCGTATTTTCCCTTGACCCCCTGGCCATGACCGCCGTGACACTTGACGCATAGCTGGCGAAAAATTTGATTTCCGGTGAGCGGGCGCTGAACGCCAAACAGACCTGGCTGGTTGAACAGGAGCACAGCCAGCAACCAGAGATGGAACCGATTGGCCTTAGCGAACATGACGTTGACACAGCTTATGTATCTCACTATGAGTGCAAATGCAAGCTCACCCAATTTTGCACCCGTTGGGGTTGGTCGCGTGTTGGAACCAGAAGCTTCAGGGCCTTGAAGCTCCATTGAATTTTTAACGGGCAATTGGGGCTTTCTGCGACTTTGGGCTTCTGCGCCCTCAATTGACATTGGTCCAAATACAGTCTATTTTCGGTCGAAATGAAGACCTGTAATCTCAGTGAGGCAAAAGGCTCTCTGGGCAAATTGGCTGATGATGCTCTTAGGGGCCAACCGACGATCATATCGCGCAAAGGAAGACTGGTTATCTTGAGGGCCTATGAACCTTTGGATCCTGAGGAATTTGATGGCCTGATCGACGAAGGCATAAAAGGCGAACATGTCCTGCTTACGGACTCGATTTGGAAAGGGATTCGCCAGCGAGGGAGCAAGTTAGCCCGGAAAATGAGAAAAGGCTAGATGGAAGTCCGGATCAGCGGGTCTTTTTGCGGCTTTGCGTCTTTGCGTTAAAGCGCGTGGGTATGGATTTTAACGCCAAGACCCAAAGGCGCGAAGACGCAAAGGGGAAAAAATCTAGAACTCAAAAACTCAGGAAAAAATCCGTTTTCTTGGTCTGAAACGGTGGGACGACCCAGCACTCTTTAATCTCAGATGGCGCATTCCATGACAAAGCGCGCTCCCCAAATTATGACACTACAAAAAGCTCAGGTCAGGATTTATCTGCGACGAAAGCGAAGCAGAAATGTTGAGGCAACGATAAGACCAAGAGCAATTGTGCCGGGTTCGGGAATAGTCGTAGTCAGCGCGAAGTCCTGAATCCCTGTTCCATCCAACGTACCAGGCGTCACGGGAGGACTGCCGCCACCTAACACTGTTGTGCCAGTGGACGCTCCGGAAAGGCCCGTAACAACACCTTGTGACAGTGCTATAGCGTAGGTTGAGGCTCCGTCAGCAGTACTCCACGCGGCTAATTCAACATTCACGGGAGTTCCGGGGGCGATACTGTGATCTTGCGCTTGTAGCGAAGAGCCGGTGTACCAAGTACCAGCATTGCCTCCAGTTTGGAAGGTTGAAGTCGCGATAGGCATGCCGGACGAAACATCAGCGGCCACTGCAAGCGCAGTCGTGTCCACATAAAGGCCGACTTCGAAAGCGGCCCCACTAAGCGCTGCGCCAGTATAAGTGGCGGTACCGGCGGGAAGATCGTTCACGCTTGTGTTGTTGGGAGCCGATCCTCCACCTGGAGTTTCCGACCCTACGCCCCAGATAGTAATTGACCATCCAGGATCAAATCCTGCGGGCCCAACGAAGTCCGCCCAGTTAATGACCCCTTGTGAATAACCAACAGCCGCGCTCGCCAACAGGCCCAAGGATATGATTAGTTCTTTCATTAGGCACAAAAGCAAAAAGAGCCACCCCTAAGGGTGGCTCTGTGAAAACGATACAGACTAGGATTACTGTTTGCGGCGCAGGCGCATCAAGAATGTTGAAGCACCGATAACGCCAAGAGCAATCGTGCTCGGCTCAGGAATGGAGCTCAACTGGAAGTCCTGAACGCCTGTTCCATCCAAGGTGCCAGGGGTTGCAGGAGGACTGCCGCCACCCAGCGCCGTTGTGCCAGAGGACGCTCCGGAAAGGCCCGCAGCAACACCTTGTGACAGCGCTATAGCGTAGCTTGAGGCTCCGTCAGCAGTGCTCCACGCGGCTAATTCAACATTCACCAGCGTTCCGGGGGCGATAGTGCTATCTACCGCTGTTAGCGAAGAACCGGTGAACCAAGTGCCAGCATTACCTCCAGTCTGAAAGATCGAAGTTGCGATAGGCGTGCCTGTTAGTGTATCAGCGCTTACCAAAGCCGCACTCGTGTCTACATAAAGGCCGACTTCGAAAGCAGCCCCACTAAGCGGCGTACCAGTATAAGTCGCGGTACCGCTGGGAAGGTCGACGCTCGTATTGTTGGGAGCCGATCCGCCCCCTGGAGTTTCCACGCCTGGACCCCAAATGGTAATCGACCATCCTGGGTCAGCTCCAGCAGGCGAGATGAAGTCTGTCCAATTGATGGTGCCTTGCGAGTAGCCGACAGACGCACCAGCCAAGAGGCTCAATGACATAACTAGTTTTTTCATAGTATTGTTGTGTGTATTTATGTTTGATTTGGTTCGCAATTCAGAAATTAAGTTCGTTTAATTACTGACTTACAGAGAAGTTTTCAACCCAATTGACAGTGGTGCCAACTCGGTTATTATACCAAAAGCCTTGAGCGACATTTGGAATGATCGGGTCTCCTGGCAATGCCCACTGACCCAAATAGCCGTTACCACCACCGCGGCCAGTCCCAGAGGAATATTCCGTATAGGCGGTTGCGGGCGGTTGAGTTGGATCGTAGGTATAGACGTCATCACCGACGTTATAGTTTGTAAACGCCGAGATGGTGTTGGAAACAACGTCACCGCTCATCGGGACCACGCTACCGACCATGTTAAAGCCAGCCACCAGAGTGTTCGTTATTGGGCCTGATGGAACTGTGCCTACGAAGGTAACCGTGATGTTGGTGCTGCCTCGGTTTTGAAACCAGAAGCCAACACCGGGTGACGCTACCTGAGTGCCGCCGCTAGACCAGCCGTCGACATTCGTTGTTTCGCCTCTTCCGCCTCCGACCGCCACAGCAGAATCCTCTGTGTATAATCCGGTGGCAGGTGAGTAGAAATACACGTTGTCACCGTTCAAGGCTCCACTGGCATTGTTCAGCACAGTGCCGATCGTGTTGTCCGGACTGGTCATCAAAGGAACCGACACCATGTTGAACCCCGGGTAAAGGGTGACGTTGATGTAACCGACTGCGTTGAGGGAATACACGCTTTGGGCATGTACTGCGACAGTGCCGATTGCTCCCAGCAATGTCGATAGAAGTAATGTTTTTGTTCTCATAATTTTAACTGTTTCTTTCTGTGCGGGCCGACTTTCTCAGAGGGCAGATGGTGTGTCAACCAATTTCTACGCTCTTTCTCTAAGAGAGTTCTCCTGCATCATTTCCAAGATATTTGACCGAATTGACGGCTACCGTCAACTTCTTTTTTCACTTTTTTACTTTTTTCTGAACTTTTTGCGATCTTTTCGGTCGCACCATGGCCAATCAGCAATTCCCGTGCCTCATGCACCGCATCGCTTGACATTCCTAAATACCACATCTTGAACCACATAGAACCGTAATAGCTTACAGAAGGCAACGAAGTTAACAAAGTGCTAAAAGCAAAAAATGGTGATTTGACCTTTCATTCTAGATTTCGCCTGCATCTCAATGATAAGTTACTGCTATTCAAGATCTTCGGAGTTGCGAGAATTAAATGTGTTCATCCAGGGCAGGCCCTCTGGGAATCGGGCCACCCCTGGGCTGAATGCCCCAATCCTTTCAGGATTGAAAAAGAGGCTTCGCGGCGCATGCCCGCACAACCGAGTTTTATTCCACTGAAAACAGCGAGCATCCACTATTTATATAGTATGCGGCGCCAAGCGTTGCCTGTTGGAGTGGCTAAGTCGCAGGATCGCGCGCCGGCCAGAGCGCGGACAAAACCAAGGCTGCGATGATTCCGATACCCACTTCGGCAAATCTGTGGAAAGCGATCAGGTAAGCTGGAATCTTTCCATGGTTAATTAGCGTAACAATGGCCAGAGCCATGCCGGCGAAACGGTATGCCGAAGCATCCAAACGGAGAATGCCACAAAGAATTCCCAGAAGGAAAATCGCCAGGCCAAACAGAACCACATTTGGTTCAAGATAGGTGGCCATGACTCCGCCGACGCCAGCGCCCAGAGCGGTGCCGATCATGCGGCGCCACGAAACGTTCCAGGAAGCGCCCAAAGTTGACTGCATGACAACAAGTGTCGTTATTGCCGCCCAATACGGTTCCGGCAATGTGGAGAGACGGGCAAGGATGAGCGAGGCTGAGGTCGCAACGGCGGTGCGCGCCGAATGCACGAGCCAACCTCTTTGGCACAGAGACGAAAGCCAGCCTTTCACGTTTCGCCATGGTAGAACAGCGAACGGCTGCGATCCATCACTTATTGCGAACGCAGGCGCACCCGGTTCCACCGCACCCGTCCCTACCAAAAAGTGTGATGCGCCCATGGAAGTCTGGCCGCGAACTTTCCACTCGCCATGAGCGCAGTTTGGCTATACAAGGAGCGTCCGACTTTTAGGAAATGTTACTGTGGCAACTAATCCGCTTATCGAAATTCGCAATGGACGCGTAGCCAAGGCTGCTTCGCTCCGTTCCATCGGCCTGGACCCCTACCCGTCGCGCAGCCGGCGCACGCATTACGCCAAATCCATTCTTGACGATTTCGCCACGCTGGATGGCACGGCAGCGACGGTGGCAGGACGCCTGATGTCCTGGCGCAAGCAAGGCGCGCTGGCTTTTGCCCACATCCAGGACCAAACGGGACGGCTGCAATTGTTCTTGCGACGTAATCTCGTCCAGCCGACCGACAAAACCACCGGCAACCTCGGTTATGCGGACACCAACATCCTGGATTTGGGGGACATTATCGAAGCCACTGGCAAAGTGGTGCGGACGGAGCGTGGCGAGATTTCGGTGCTGGTAGAGCAGTTGCGCGTTTTGACCAAAGCGTTGCGGCCGCTCCCCGATCAATGGTCCGGTCTCAAGGACCGGGAACAGGTGCTGCGCAAGAGGTATCTGGACACGACGCTGGAGCCAGCGTCCTTTGAACGTTTCGCTCTATCTTGCAAAATGGTCGCGGCGATTCGCGGATTTTTATTCGAGCGCGGTTTTTTGGAATTTCAGACGCCCGTCATCCAGCCGCAATACGGCGGCGGCACGGCCAAACCGTTCAAAACGCACGTCAATGCGCTCGGCTGCGACATGTATTTAGCGATTTCGCACGAACTTTATCTCAAGCGCCTGATCGTGGCCGGTTACGACAAAGTGTTTACGATAGGCCGCTACTTCCGCAATGAGGGAATTGATCGCAGCCACCACCCGGAATTCTCAATGGTTGAAACGATGACGGCCTACGAGAATTACGAGTACAACATGAATCTCATCGAGGAGATGTTCCGGCACGTCGCGGTGAAGGTTTTTGGCAAAACAGAATTCAACGTGCGCGGGCACACCATTGATTTTGGCAAACCGTGGCGGCGCGTCAGCATGGCCGATGCGGTGCGGGAAAAGACCGGGGTGGACTTTCGCGAAATCAAATCCGTGGAAGAAGCCCATGCGCGATTGGCCTCGTTAAACATCCACGAAGCGCAAGCCAGTGTCGGCGAGGCCCTGGTCAAGGCCTTTGAGATCACGGTCGAAAAGGATTTAATCCAGCCGACGCTGGTCTTCGGGCATCCGGTGGAGATTTCGCCGCTCGCCAAACCGATGGCCGAAGACCCGCGCTATGTCGAGCGGTTTGAGATTTTCATCGCCGGGATGGAATGCGGCGACAATTGGTCGGAACAGAACGATCCGGTGCATTTGCTGGAAACCTGGCGCAAGGCGTATCGCGCTGAGGACCGCGACGCGGGCAAATTCCATACATTGGACTTCGACTTCATCGAGGCGCTCGAATATGGAATGCCACCGACGACGGGCATCGGCCCTGGCATTGAACGCATGGTGATGATTTTCACCGGCCAGGAAAATATAGACGACGTCATTTTCTTTCCGATGATGCGCCCTTCGATTTCGCCATTGAACGCATCGATTTATGGGCTGGCAGAAGCGTCGCTGGCGCCGGTGGAAGACCTGACGTTGTCGCTTGAGGAGTTTGAAGCATTGTGTGGCGACGGCGCATTCAAGCCCCATGCCCGCAAAATCTTCATCAAGCCTCACCTGCGCATCTGGAGCCAGGGCCGTGTTTCTGGTCATGTGGAAATGGAGGGCTTCCTGGCCAACAGCGTCCTGCGTTTGGCGGTTTGTAAAACACAACCGGCCACGGCGGCGGACGAACAGAAGAAGCGGGCCTTGGATCAAATGGAAAAGGTCCTGCCGCAATTTTTGAAAAAAGTTTTTCCTGAATGTGAAGTGACAGTTTCACCTGCCACCGTCATGGATGGCACTGGCGGCGAAAGATTGGAAAAGTCGTGAGCACATTTGCCGTCTCCGGCCATTGGAGTGTTGATTACGACGAGGCGGCATTGAAGGCCTGGGCGCAACAGTTGCGCCAGAGCTTGCCCGCGCCGCATGTTTCGTTGGGGCTGGTCTTCATGACGCCACATTATTTCACGGCGGCCGCGCGGATTCTGGAAGTGCTGCGCGTTCACGCCGAGATACCACTTTTGATCGGATGCTCCAGCACGAGCTTGATCGTCGATAGCCGCGAAATCGAGGATGAACAAGGACTGGTGCTGTCGCTCTTCAACCTGCCGGGGGCGGAACTGCGGGGAGTTCATTTTACGCAGGAACAGGTTGAGGAGGCCAACGGTCCCGGATACTGGGCGCTGGAGACCGGCTTGGCAGCGGAGCAGATTAACGGCTGGCTGGCTGTCGCTGATCCTTTCCAGATGGATGCAGAAGCATGGCTGCGCGGTTGGAATGAGGCCTACGCTCCTAAGCCCATTGTCGGCGGTCTGGCCAGTGGCGACTTTTCTCAACGGACAACGCAATTGTATCTCGACGGGGACGTTTTCGAGGAAGGCGGCGTGGCCGTGGCCGTGGCTGGAGACGTGGAACTGCAATCGGTTATTTCGCAAGGCTGCACACCCATCGGCCAGACGTGGACGATCACGAAGGTCGAGGGCAACATCCTGCACAAGATCGCCAATCGCCCGGCCTACGAAGTGTTGCAGGACACTTTTCTGGCTCTTTCCGAACAGGACCAGCGCAAGACCAGGGGCAATTTATTCGTCGGCCTGGTCGTCAACGAATATCTGGAGGATTTTCACCGGGGCGATTTCCTGGTGCGGAACATCCTGGGCGGAGATCCGCAATCCGGCAGCCTTGCCATCGGCGCGGTGGCGCGAGAAGGCCAAACGATGCAATTCCAGCGCCGCGATGCGGCCGCGGCCACGGAAGATATGACTGCATTGCTGGAACAGTTGGCGCAACGGCTGGCGGGGCGCGACATTTACGGCGGCTGTCTCTGTACTTGCAACGGGCGGGGCCATCGTCTCTTTGGCCATCCGAATCATGACGCAGGATTGGTGCGAGAAAAATTAGGAGCGGTCACGCTGGCGGGCTTTTTCTGCAACGGTGAGATCGGACCCATTGGTGAGAAAAATTTTCTTCATGGCTACACCGCTTCGCTGGCCTTGTTTACCAAACGGAGCTGAACAAGGGGACGGTTTCATGGTCGTAGTCATAATCTTAATCTCCCGTACATTGGGCGCGCGATTATAAACGTCGGAACAGATCGAGAGGATTGACAAATGGCCAACCTCCACGAGATTATCGGAGCTACGAATAAATGTCATCGCCGCTCAAAAAGAAAAAGTTGGATTACCCGGATGGAACGGAAGGCAGCCATCTGGCGGCGCGCCTTCGACAACGGGCCAACAAAATGACCTCCGCGCAACGAGAGGAATGTCTGAAAAAGGCGATGCAAATTTACCATGGCGGGCAACCAAAAGAAGCGGCTCGCTCTTGACACCAATCTGCTTCTCGACTTGGCAAGGGGTTTTGATTTTGCCCATGATTTTCGGGCTGTTTTTCGCACCAACTCTTAATTAGTCACTTCACGATAAAAGCGGCGGTCAAAAATTCCGGCATTCGTATCTGAAAGAATAAGGAACCCATTGGTGGCGTTGTTGGTGAACAACGCAATCCAGTCCGTGAGGTTGGAAGAGGCTTGGAGAATGTAGTTGCCGCCGGCAGACCCAATTAATTGAAGCTGGAACGTGCTACCATTCAAGGAGGGCGCACCCAGACGCAACGGCGCGTCCAAAAACAACAGTGCGTTGGAACTCGCGACCGTGCCCAGAGAATTTGACACTACCACATAATAAGTCCCCGCGTTCGTGGCTTGAAAATTGGTGATAGTTAAGACATTGCTGTCAAGACCAACGGCATTTCCGTCGAACATCCATTGGTAATCTGGCGCAGGCGCGCCGCCGGCCGTCACGCTTAAGGTCGCCGTGCCATCGACGTGAACGGTGTGGCTCAAGGGCTGAACTGTGATCGCGGGCAAAGCCCCCAAAGACAAGGTCGCTGAATTTGTGGCCACCGAAACAAGATTGCTCACGACAACGGCATATGTCCCCGCTTTTGCAGTTTGAACATTGGAAACAATCAAGCTTTCACTGGTGGCACCCGCGATATTGGTGCCGTTGAACTGCCACTGATAGCTGAAGGGCGTGCTGCCAGCCGCGCCCACACTGAAGGTTGCGTTGCTTCCCGCAAGAGCGAATTGATTTTGCGGCGGCGTGACAATGGCCACCGGATTGCCCAAGTCGATATTAAGATGCACTACGCCGGCGGCGCCCTGGTAACCATCGACAACAATAAAATTGGTTTGCCCTTTTGGCATGTTGGAGACAAATATCCGCGGCTGGCCGTCGAGGATGTGATTGGTGGTGTAGCCTGCGCCGATATTGGTCAGCGTGACAAAGCTGTTGCCCGGGCCGATGAAAACACCCAGCAGCGTATTGAAAGTGCTTCCCGCAGTGCTGACAACCATCGTGCCATTGGTGGGGGCGACGTAGGAGTACCACTCAGGGGCACCGCCAATCTGGCCGGCGATGTTAGGTTCGCCGGGCTCGCCGGGCGCCCCGGCCGTACTAAACGTCTGCGAAACGGCGAAACCGGCTGTGTCTCCACCACCGAGCTTGCGCACCGCCGGGGCGGGAGGGACAAAGGCGCCAGCAGAGGATGACAGAAATTTGTTCCACGCCATGGAATTAGGATCACTGGTGCCATCCTCAAGACCATTGATTTGAAGGTAGGCTGGTTCAGTAGCAGTCACGCCGCCCCCGGTAGTAATCTCCGCGACATAAGCGCCAACATTTGTGTCACTCACTGAGTCTATCGTGAAATTCGTTGACGTGATGCCGGTAGGCAGCCCGTTAAAATACCAGGAGGGCGTCCCCGAATCCGTCTGGCAGATAAATGTTACCGAGGCGCCATTAGAGACAATTGTCTGCCGGGGTGGCGCCTGGAGAATGGACGGCAGAGGTTTGGCAAAACTTGGGGTCGTCCAACTGAGAACGACATTTCCAGAAGCCCCGCGGTAGCCGTCCACGACAATGTCGTAGGTTGTTCTTGCCACACAATTGAACGACACTTTGCTTGTCAGAAAACCCCCGGAATCGTCGTCGTTCACAGCCGACGGAACACTCGTCAGGCTGGCGACGCCGCTCCCTGTGTAAACTCCCATGATGGTGTCAAAAGTGCTGCCTTGCGTGGAGAAAACTGCGGTCCCTTTGGCTGCGGGTGTCCATCGAAACCAGATGGACTTGCCGCCCGGATTGCCGGGAAGAATGTCCGGTTCCCCTGTTTCTTTGGTGGCGTTTATATTGCTGCCGCCCACAACGCCGCTGGCGCCAGTCCCCAAGTTAAAGCCGCTGGCGAAATCATCATTGCCCGAGGCCGAGGTGGGGATGCTTATGGAAAACTCTGCCGGCACGCTGGTTTCCGCCTCGGTGCCGTCGCCAACGGTCAAGGTCATGTCGCCGCCGTTGGTTGGCTCAGCGTCGCTGTAGGATAGGACCGTTTGGGTCGCGCCGGGAATATCAACGCCGTTAAGACGCCATTGATACTGCAAGGTCGCCAACGGAAAACTAAGCGATTCGCCCGATCCAAAAAAGACACCGCCTGCGCCGGGGGACAAATCGGTTGCGGCGACAGGTTCGGCAGTGAACACCAAACCGCCAATCTGCAGACCGAAGACCGTACCGTTTCCGGTGGCGCCTCCGCCGACAGTGGTGCCGTAAAGAGAGTCGCCGACAAGGACCACCGGCGCGTCAGGGTTGGCGCCGTCGTTAGAGCCTGCGCCAAAGCTGTAAAGCAGCGTGAAGCCCCCCCCGTTTGTATTGATCGAAAAAACCGTTCCTTCATCGAAATTCCCTCCGTTGTCTGTTGTTCCGTAGAGCACATTACTTGACAGGAGAAGGGCCGCCTCTGGATTATTTCCATTTGTGGTCGCCGTGCTGAAATTGTGAAGCACCGTGAAGTCGAGCCCATTCGTTTTAATCGAAAAAACTGTCCCACCCGAGGATGCACCACCAGCCGAGGCGGTTCCATAAAGCGTATCGCCAGACAAGACCAGGCCTGCCATCGGCATGGTTCCATCCGCGTTGGAAAAGCTATGCAGAACGGTGAAGCCGGCTCCGTTGGTCTGGACGGAAAATATGACTCCGAGATTGGCGGTCCCTCCCGTGTATGCAGTGCCGTAAAGCACATCCCCGCCCATAACAAGATCGGCCCACGGGTCGCTTCCGTCCGTCCCGCTAAAAGCATGGAGCGTGAGAAAATTCAAGCCGTTAGTCTCCACAGAGAATACGGTGCCATCGCTGTTGGTTCCGGTCCCGCCGGAGCCGGTCCCGAAAAGAGTATCGTTAAATAAAAGCAGGCCGCCCTTGGGGTCGCCGCCGTCAGGAGTGCCGGCGAACACATATTCGTTGGTGAAATCAGCGCCGCTGGTGGAAAGGGAAAAAAGAGCGCCCTGGTAACCGATACCTCCTTGATAGGCCGCGCCATAAAGTATATTGCTGGACAATAAGAGGTCCGCCGTAATATCACCGCCATCCGTGTACTGGAAATTATGGAGCAGGCTAAAGCCCGTGCCATCCGTGTTCACGGTAAAAACTGTGCCGCTACCAGTGGAGCCGCCGAACTTTGTCGTGCTAAAGAGAGCATTACCCGACACGGTCAAGCCCGCGTAGGGCTGCGCTCCATCTGTGTTGGTAAAGGCGAAGCTGTGCAATGTTGTTAGAACCTGGGCGAACACAGGGACCGACACCGTGCTTAGCAACACGGAGAGAATAATAACAAATGCGCGCTTCACTGGCGGGCGCTTTTGATAAAGGCTCATTGGTTTTGTCAGGCAAACCATGTTAACACGCCATGGCGAATTAGCCACTTTAGTTTTTCACATTCTCTTTACGAGAAATAGCGCGGGGGCGCTTAACAAACGGGAGCGTTTTTCACCGCGATTGACCGTTCGCCAACAACCGGTCAAACAACGCTCAAGCCACTGCGTCTTCCTCGGCTAACTTGCGGTAGAGTGTCGCTACGCTGACGCCAAGCATTTCGGCGGCCTTTTCCTTGTCGCCGCCGGTCTGGGCCAGGGCGCGATTGACGTAACTCAATTCCTGCTCGCGCAAAAAGTCGCGCAATGGTCCAACGGTCTTTAAAAAAGCCGGCTGGGGCGGCGCGCTGGACGCTCCGAGGGCGAGACCGCTGCCGCCGGTTTCTTCCGGACCAGAAGGCCTTTCCACTAATTCTTCGTCACCGTCGCCGGGCGCATAACGGCGAAAAACTGGAGGCAAATCGGTCACCCGAATGGTGCTCTCTTCGCACAAGGCGCAAGCGCGCTCAATGGCGTTTTCCAATTCACGCACGTTGCCGGGCCAGTCATGGGAACTGAGGAGATTAAGCGCTTTACGAGTAATGCCGTACAATTTGCCCGTTCGTGGATTGACCTTGTTACGCAGGAAATGCATGGCCAGGACCGGAATGTCTTCCCGCCGCTCTCGCAAGGAGGGAAGGTTGATCGGAATAACATTCAAGCGATAATAGAGGTCTTCCCGAAATGTCCCATCCTCGAGCTTCTTCTCCAACGGTTCATTGGTCGCGGCCAGCACACGCACGTTCACGCTCACGGCCACGTTGTCCCCGACACGGCGGACTTCTTTGTCCTGCAAAACGCGCAAGAGACGGCTTTGCAGCACGGGCGGCATGGAACCGATTTCATCCAGGAAGATCGTGCCGCCGTCGGCTTCCTGAAAAAGCCCCTTCTTATCGTTGATGGCGCCGGTGAAAGCACCTTTGCAATGGCCGAACAACTCGGATTCCAGAAGATTCTCCGGCAAGGCACTGCAATTAATCGGCACGAAAGGCGCGAATTGGCGGCGGCTATTGAAATGCAACGCGCGGGCCACCAGCTCCTTGCCCGTGCCACTTTCGCCCAAAATGAGAATCGTGCTATCCGTGTCGGCCACCCGTTCGATCATCTTGAAGACATCCTGGATCACGGACGAATTGCCGATGAGCTGGTTGAATTGGTACTTTTTCTTCAACTGCTTGCGCAGATAAATGTTTTCCGAAATGGCGTCGTTGTAGGAAAGCGCGCGTTGGACGCACAACCGCAAATCGTCCACTTTGAACGGTTTTTCCAGATAGTCGAACGCGCCTTTCTTCATGGCTTCCACCGCGGTTTCGATGGTGGCATAGGCGGTGATGACGATGACCGTTGAAGGCGGATTAAGCGCGCGCGCCTTTTGCAGGATTTCCAGGCCGTGGGTCCTGGTTTTGTCAAGATAAAGGTCGGTAATGACGAGTTCCGGATTCTGCGCTTCCAGTGTTTCGATGGCGGCGTTGTAATTGCTGAAAGGAAATACCTCGTGACCTTCGCGGCGCAATAGTTCCGTCACCATTTGCACCATGGTCACTTCGTCGTCAATCAAAAGAACTTTCGCCATGGCTCAACATTACCCAACTTGAGGTCTGCTCGGCAAGCTCCGGCAGAGATTCTTTAATGCTTGCCCGAGACCAACTCGCTCAGCTTAAAGATCGGCAGAAACATGCAAATCACAATGCTGCCCACCACCACACCCAGAAACACGATCAATAGCGGCTCGATTAATGAGGTCAGGCCCGAAAGCGTGGTCTCAATTTCCTCATCCAGGAAATCGGCCACTCTTTCCAGCATGGTGTCAATTTTGCCGGTCTGCTCGCCGGCAGTCATCATCCGAATGATCATCGTGGGGAAAATGGGATGCTTGCTCAGGGCATTCGAAATCCCTTCGCCGCGTTCAATGTCCGTAGCGGCCGTCTTAATGGCGTTTTCCATGATGACGTTGCCAACGGTGTTTTGCACAATCCCAAGTACTTCCAGGATCGGCACTCCGCTACGAACCAGAGAAGCCATCGTCCGGGCGAAGCGGGCCAGACAAATTTTGTGGGCGATGCCGCCAAAGATCGGCAGTTTGATGCGCCTTGCATCCCAGAACATGCGCCCGGCCGGGGTTTTGATGTAGTAAAGCCAGCCTCCGATGATCGCGGCCGAGACCACAATGAAGTATAAAAAATTATGGCGCAAGGCGTTGCTGACATTGATCAAGTACTGTGTCGGCGTCGGTAATTTTCCTCCCAATTGGCTGAAAATGTCGCTGAATGTGGGCACGACTTTGACCAGGAGGAAGATAGTGATGCCGATGGCGACGACGGTAACAGCCGTCGGATACATCATGGCCGATTTCACCTTTTTGCGCAGCCGGGCCGTGTTTTCCAGGTAAGTGGCCAAACGGGCCAGAATTTCAGCCAGCAAACCGCCTCGCTCGCCCGCGCCCACCATGGAAACATAAAGTTTGTTGAAGACCTTGGGATGCTTCTGCAATGCTTCCGAAAAACTATCGCCGCCCTCGACGCGCGTCGTGACGTCCTTGATCACGTCACGCATCAGCTTATTGTCCGATTGTTCGCCAAGGGCTTGAAGCGATTGCACCATGGCCAAACCGGCATCGACCATTGTGGCCAATTGCCGCGTAAAAATCACCTGATCGGCCAGGGACACTTTTCCGCCACTGGTCCGCCCCTTTTTGGCGATCTTCTCCTGGATGGAGACGACCATCATATTGCGGTTGAGCAACGCTGCAATGGCGTTGGCCTCGGTGGATGCGTCCACCGTGCTGCGTATTTCCCGGCCGGTTGCGGAATCCCGCGCTATATAGCTGAATGAGGGCATAACGAATCTCCCTGTTCCTACCCTTTATCTCGGTTGATTGCAAGCCTAACTGTAGCATATTTTTTTTCAGCAATTGACGCCCTCCGGCCCACCCTCTATACTCCCGGCAAAATATCTGGTCGAATGCAAATCACTCGCGCAGGCGAATATGGGGTCACGGGACTTATGCACCTGGCACGGTGCCGTCCCGGCCAACGAACCATGATTGACGAGGTCAGCAGGGAAGAGAGCATCCCCAAAAGCTTCCTTGCTAAGATCTTTCAGAGCCTGGTCAAAGCCGGATTGGTCCGGTCCATTCGCGGCGCAGGCGGCGGTTTTGCCCTGGCCAAGAACCCGGCGGACATTCCAGTGCTGGAAATCATCGAAGCCGTGGAAGGCCGCATTATCTTTCAGCGCTGCAAAATGAGCCGGCCGGACTGCGAGCATGCCGGTGGCTGCGCATTATGTGGATTATTTGAGCGGGCCCAGGACGGCCTCAAGGACGCCCTGACTCGCACCACGTTGGCCGATTTGATCCAACAGCAGGAGAAAATCGATTTGACAAAGGCTAAAGCCCGCCGCGGCTAATTCCCCACAGCCCATGCGGCAGGTCTTCCTCGATCATCAATCCGCCACGCCTGTATTGCCGGAGGCGCTGGAAGCGATGAAGCCTTTTTTCGCCGAAACTTTTGGCAATGCCTCCACTCCGCATCAGCATGGCTTGCGCGCGCGCGATGCCTTGGAGACCGCCCGCGCCCAAGCCGCCCGGCTCATCAATGCCGAATCCCCAGAAGAAATCATCTTTACTTCGGACGGCACGGAATCCGCCAATCTCGCTGTCAAAGGCACATGCTGGGCGCAACAACGGCGCGGCCGCCACATTGTGGTCAGCAGCATTGAACATCCGGCGGTGCTCAATTCGGTCGCATTTCTGGAGGAACAAGGCTTTACCTGCACGCGCGTCGCTGTGGATGCGCAAGGGTTCGTGGATCCGGCGCGTGTCCGCGCCGCCATCACAGACAAGACTATTCTCGTTGCCGTGCATCTGGTCAACCACGAGATCGGAACGGTTGAGCCAATCCGGGAAATCGCCGAGGTTGCCCATGAAAAGGGAATTCCGCTTTTTGTTGACGCGGAGGCCGCCGTCGGCTGGCTTCCTGTGGACGTCCGAGTCTTGGGAGCGGACCTGCTTTCGTTTTCGCCGCATCGTTTTTACGGACCAAAGGGAGTCGGCGTCTTGTATCGTCATAAGCGTGCGCGCCTGGCACCGCTCCTGCATGGCGGCGATCAGGAAGGCGGCCGCCGCGCCGGGGTTGAAAACATGCCTGGCATTGTGGGAGCAGGCGTCGCGATGGAAATCGCGCACCGTGAACTGCCGCGCCGCGCTGCTCATTGTGCGGCGCTGCAAAAGCGGTTATGGGACGGTCTGCGCAACAGTGTGCCGAGACTCACACTGAATGGCCCGGAACTCGGCCCGCAACGCAGCCCAGTCAATTTGAATTTTTCCACCGAAGGGACCGAAGGAGAAGGTCAGCTTTTGCTTTTAGACACGCGGGGCATTGCCATCGCAAGCGGGTCAGCTTGCGTGACCAAATCGCTGCGCGCCTCGCATGTTTTGGAAGCCATCGGCCTGGATCCCGCCCTGGCGCAAGCCGCCATCATTCTTTCTCTTGGGCAGGATAACACGGACAAGGACATCGATTATTTTTTGGAAACGTTTCCCAAAGTTGCCGCCAAGCTTCGCGCCATGTCTCCTTCGTGGAAAGAATAGCTGTCAATGAGAAACTCCATAAGCATTAACCTGCTGTAGCAGCGCATTTTTCCCTCTCTCCCCGCCGGGCGTGGAGAGGGAACCAGAGGTTCACACTGATCGAAAGTCGGCGATCTTAGATTAACGCTTATGATGAGAAACCCCTGCCAATCCTCTACGGCTCGACCGTAATGGCGTCCCACTTCATTTTGTGGCGCTCGGCGTAGGCAGCCAGGACTTTCTCGTGTTCGATCAGAACGGCGCGGACGACGGCAGAATCGTCGGCCAGGCCGACTTCCGGAATGGCATTCGGAAACAAGTCCAACTGCCGGTGCGCGTAAAGCAGGGCGAAAACAGAGGCGGCGACGGTCACATAGGGCAAATCTTCCTCCACCCCTTCAGCAAAGTCTTCCACGACGTCGGCGAGGAATTCCAACTGGTCCGTCAAGTGGGGAAAAGCAGGGTCATCCAGTTCCGTGAACTTCAACTTGAGGAAGGGCAGCTTTTTATGCACGCCTTTAAGTATATTCGGCGTGATGGCGGCTGTCCCGCGATGCACCAGGTTCGCTAAATCTGCCATACCGTCAAGCATGACCAAAGGCGTGGAATTTGCAAGCTGTTATCTAAACTGAGGCCGCCTCACTCCACTTAATCCTTTCGGTAACATTTTTTGCCGTGAGTCACCGCGCCACGGCGCATTCTCAGTCGGGGACCCGTTGCGCCATTTCTAACGGTAGAGCGAAAATCCCTCGAGCACTGACTTAATTTCCCGGGAAGGAATAATCCGTATCCATACAGTTAAACTAAAAGACTCCTTCTTCAGCAAGAAGTTTACGAAAACAGAATCTACCCACATTGCCTAAATTTCAATGTGGGTAGATTCAATTCTAAAACTGATCTGCTGTTTTGTCAAGAGAAACTTGAATCGCACAGATTAAGACGACAGCTTTTTGTCCTTCGGTCAGGTTTTCCCGTGACTCAACGCGCTATCCAATTTGCAGCAAGTCCAGTCCGATTATATCCGGGTTTTCCTGGATGGTTGACAAAAGCGAGGGCTCCGGTTGGCCAGCCAATTGGATGCGGCAACTGGCCGCCAACGCGCCCTCGAAAACCACGTTTTGCACTTCTTCAATGTTCAGTCCGGCGCGACGAATGTGGTCCATGACAAACGCCAGCACGCCGACACGATCATGGTGTCTTACGACCAATTGCCACTTGGCCGGTGTGCGCCGGGCGAGGTTCACGCAGTTCAAGACCACGCCCGTTTTGATAAATGTTTCAATGACGCGTATGGCCTCGTCCGCAATCGCACTCTGCGCCTGGGCGGTGGATGCGCCAATATGATGAGTGCCGTAAAAATTGGGCAATTTCAGGATTGGGTCATTGAAGGCAGCCACGGGTTCGGCGGGCTCAAAATCGAATACATCCAACCCGGCGCGGATGCGCTTGGATTCGACAGCTTCGCGCAACGCTGCCTGGTCCACCACTTCGCCGCGGGATGTATTGATTAGGATGGCATGAGGTTTCATGAGCCACAGTCGGGCACCATTGACCAATTTGCGCGTTTCCGCACTTAAAGGCATATGCAGCGTGACAATGTCAGCCTCACGGAAAATGTCATCCACATTTTCACATCGCTCAACGCCCAGTTCGCCCGCCAGCTCAGGAGTAAGCGAGCGCGACCACGCCATCACGCGCAAACCGAAGCCGTGCGCCCGGCGGATGACCTCGCGTCCGATGCTGCCGACACCAATCACTCCCACAGTTTTGCCGAAAATTCCGCCGCCATGGGAGAATTCCTTCTTGTTCCATTGTCCGGCTCGCAAAGCAGCGAGGTTTTCCGGGATGCGGCGATCAATGGCCAGAAGCAACGCGAAAACCAATTCGGCCACGGCGATGGAATTTTTGCCGGGACAATTGCTGATGAAGATGCCGCGACTGCTGGCCGCCTTAACATCGATTGTATTGACGCCTGCACCGGCGCGCAGCACCAGGGCCAGATTGTGCGAAGCGAGGAGTGTCTCGGCGTTCACATGCTTGCCGCGCACGACAAGGATTTTGGCTGAAGCCGCCAACGACGGCAGCTCCTGGGCCTTGGCTGAAGGCAAGTAGTCCACTTCGCAGCCGATTTGTTTCAAACGATGAAGATGGGACTCCGGGAATGTATCAGCGACCAGTGTTTTCACGTTGTCGAAGGACTCTCAGCGGGACTTGGGACGATTTCGATATTTGTCGTAAAGGCGCGTATGGCGGCTTTCAAGGGAAACTTCGTGGCCGCCTATCCATAAATGGCTGACGTTGGCGCGCACATCCAATATATCTCCCGTGCAGGCGAACAAAGTGGCGTCCTTGCCCGGTTCAATGGCGCCCAAGCGGTCATCAACGCCGATGATCTGGGCCGGATAAAGTGTCATCGCCTTTAAAGCCTCGTCGGCTGGCAAACCAAATGCCACCGCTTGCGAGGCGGCGTAAGGCAAATTCCTGACAAATTCCGCGTCGCCTGTTTCGCCTTGCACGCTCATGACAACTTTGACGCCAGCTTGGCGCAAGAGTTCGGGCGCTTTGAAATGAACGTCGTACGGCTCCGTTTCGGAAGTGGGCAAGGTATAGATCGCGCCATAAATCACCGGCACGTTTTGTTTGGCGAGCAGATCTGGCACTTTCCACGCGTCGCGTCCCCCGGCGATAACGATCTTGTAGTGGTTGGTATCGGCCCATTGCAACGCAGATTTGATCTGCCGCAATTCGTCTGCGTGAACGATAATGGGCCGTTCCCCCCTCACGTAGGGCCGCATGGCCTCCCATTGTGGATTGAGGCCGGTTTGCGATGTGCCGCCGGCTTGGGCGGCATCACGCGCCTTGGCGTAGGCTTGAGCGTCATCGAAATAGTCCGCCAATTCTTTTACTTTACGTTCGCGTTCTTTGACTTGTTCTTCCGGCGAACCGGACGCCCCTCGGCGCCGAAATCCTCCTCCGCCGCCTCGCCTTCCGCCGCCCGCGCTAATCTCCATGCTCGGCCAATAAATGTGCAGTGCGGCCGATTTCTTAAAGACCATCTGTTCCGTCGTCCAACCATCAATGACCATTAAGCCGGATTGCCCGGCAACCATGCTGCCTTCTGGAGTTGGTTCAAAAAACGCAATTCCGTTGGCCCGCGCCACCGGCAGCAGTTCGGAATCTGGATTGACGGCCATCCACGATTGGACTTCGGGCACGAATTGGCCGGTCTCTTCCGCATCGCGCGTCGCTCGGATCGATTCAATCTCTACCAAGCCGAGAGAAGTGTTCAAAGCGAACAAACCGGGATAAAGATGTTGCCCTGTCAAATCGAGGACTTTGTCGGCCTTAACGTCCAAATGGCCCACCTGACTCACTTTGCCATTCTCGATCAGGACGTCGCCCGGCGACAACGCCGGACCGGAAACGGGATGGACCGTCGCATTCTTGAGCAAAAGCGTCTGCGCCCGCGTCGCAGGCGCAAAACAACAGACCGCCATCACCAGCCAGCGCCAGATGCGGCGTTTCATTTTACTGTCCCAATTCAGCCTCATCGCGTTCGTGATTGTAAAAGTCATCCTCGTGTTCCAGCGCTACCTCAAAAAATTGCCGCCGGGCCCGACCGCCGCCTTCGTTTGGGCCGCTCTGCTGTGCTGCTTTTTTAGCCTTGGCCAATAGAGCTTTTCGTTCCTCCTCCAGCGCCGTCGTGCGCGCGCCGTCCATGGAACGGTCAAAATACTTTTTGCCTTCGATCCAGGTTTCGAGACAGGCGGTCGTCGAATCCAGCGGCGACTTTGACCAAATGGCGATGTCGCCGTCCTTGCCAGGTTCGAGCGAGCCGACCCACTGTTGCACGCGCAACTGAATCGCTGGATTGAGAGTCACGAATTTAAGCGCCTTGATTTCCGAAAGGCCGCCGTACTTGACAGCTTTGGCCGCCTCATAATTCAGCCGCCGCGCCAAATCGTCCGAATCGGAATTGAAGGAAACAACAACGCCGCGATCATGCATGAGGGTGCCGTTGTAAGGAATGGCGTCATTGACCTCGAACTTGTAGGCCCACCAATCTGAGAAGGTCGAGCCGCCTACGTTTCCTGCGGCCATTTCATCAGCGACTTTGTAGCCTTCCAAAACGTGATGCATGGCGGCGACCTGAATACCGAAGCTTTGCATCTCCCGGATGAACATCAGAATTTCATCCTGTCGATAAGAATGGCAATGAATAAACCGCTTGCCTTGCAGGATCTCGCCCAAAGCTTCCAATTCCAGATCGCGCGCTGGCGGGACTAAGTTGGCGTCGGTCTGGGAAATTCTGTAGTAGTTGGACCACGACTGCAAATACTGCTGCGCCGCAGTGAAACGGTTGATGTAAAACGCCTGCACGCCCATGCGGGTTTGAGGAAAACGGTTCGTAGCGCGCTCGCTGCTGGATTGCTTGACGTTCTCGCCCAGGGCGAACTTAATCGTCGGCGGCGCCTGCGCGAATTTCAGATCCTCCGGGCTGGCGCCGTCGCGCAGCTTAATCAGGCAGCATTGCCCGCCGATAGGATTGGCCGAACCGTGGAGCAAATGAGCTTCAGTCACGCCGCTGGCCAATTGCAGATATATATTAGCGCTTTCTGAATTAACGACATCGCCGATTCGCACCATGGCCGAAGAAGGCAAAGTCCCTTCGTTGACGCCACCCAGGATCATGCTGTGGCTGTGCGGGTCGATTATCCCCGGCGTGATGTGCTTGCCGGTGCCGTCTTCGACCAAGGCTCCGTCCGGCGGCTGAATCGTTGGCCCGACCGCTGCAATTTTGCCGTTTTGAATTAGAATCGAGCCCTTTTCCAAACGACCGTCCGGCCCGCAGGTCCAGATGGTGGCGTTTGTCAATAATAGAGCGGGCGGATTGGTCAGAGGGCCGCGTCCTTCCATCGGTGAATGCGCCAGCCGCTTTTTGAGCAATTCCCGCGCGGCCGCCGCCCGGTTGGGGCGGGCCGGTTTGCCGCCTTCGGCGGGCTTCTCTTCGGACGGCTTGGCTTCGGGCGTCTTTTCTTCGCTCGCAGTCTCGGGTTTAGGTTGCGTCGTGTCCGCGCGATAGAACCGTCCATCAATCCAAACTTCTTTCACTTTCGCGTCTGGATCAAAATAGCCTTTACCCGAGACGACGGTCAAATCAGCCATCTTGCCAGGCTCGATTGTTCCCAAACTTTGCTCCACACCACACAGTTTGGCGGGAATGGTCGTCAGCGCCGCGAGCGCATCATCCTCCGAAAAGCCGCGGTCCATGGCGGTGATCAGGTTTTTGCGAAATTGTGTCTTGTCCTCCAATCCGTAAGTAGTGAGGGCGACTTCCAGATTTTGCGCGCGCAACACCGCTGCATCTTCCGGCGCCCAATCCCAGGCCCGCAATTGGTCCAGACTGATGGCGTTCCAGTCGTCGTCTTCCGGCATTTTTGAAATCTCGGGAAAATTCAGCGGCACAATGAAAGACGCGCCTGTCGCTTTGGCCAAGTCGGGCCGGCGCCATTCCTGACCGCTGGCGAGAATGTAAAAGTTTAGTCCCAGTTCGCCTCCAACACGGGCTGCGCGATCCACCATCAGCGCACTGCCAGGTTCAAAGACGACAGTCATTTCTTTGCGCAACGCCGACCCGAGCGCTGGACATGCAGGATTGAACGTTGGCCGCTTCCGTCCTTGGGGCGCTTGCTCGTAGCTTTGATGTTCGAGAGAGTAATGTTGCGCGTCAAAGAAGCTTTGCCGCACCGCCGAAATGATACCCATGAGCGATTGCGGATACGAGCCGAAGCCAAATCCCTCGCCACGCTCGCCAGCCTCAAATGCGACGTGCTGAAAGACATCGGGACGAATGACGGCGTCGTTGGGATTGCTGTCCGACAACGCCAACAGCACGCTTGTTCCGCGAATGATGCCCCGAGTCGGCACCACATTGCCGACGGTAAACCCGATCTCGCGCAACGTTTGCAGCGCTTTGGGATCGGGCGCGATGCCCTCGACCATGCGGTGCTCGGGTGTGACCACCGACAATTCCGACCCCGGCCCAGGATTTCCCGGATCCAGGTTCGCTACCGGCAATCCATAAAACCTGCCCGCGGTCAGCTCGGGGCCTCGGTTGCCGGATGCTGGACCGGGAGCGTTGGTGCTGAGTGCCAAGTAAGGATCAATGAATCCTGCGTAAATCGTCATCCCTTTCATGTCCCAAACCCTGGCTTCAGGCGGCACGACTACATCGACGCCGACTTTCTCGATCAAACCATCGCGAATCAAAACGGTCGCAGAATCCAAAGTTTGACCTGGTTTGACGACTACTTTGCCGCCCACCAGCGCGTGGACGCCCAGAGGAACGGCGCGGTTGCCTGGTGGCAGGATGTCAGCCCGAAGCCTCACCGTGGCGATGAGCATCTGGCCGGCCAGACCGATCCAAAGAATTTTTTGCAATCGTCTCACCAATTTGATTTGGCGAGAGTGCACATTTGCCGGTTACAATACAAGGGCAGAAATGGAAGGCTGTCGGCCTCCAGAAAATGTTAAAAGAAGTCGGGGAATTTCTTCCAGGAGGTCAATGTCAGGATCGCGCCGATTGTAGGCACGCGTCCATGACTCTTTGGGTTTTAAGGGCCATCACCGGCCATTCCTTGTTCAATTTGCCCGACTGAATTTGCGCGGCATAATTGCGAAACATATTGCTCTCCTGCGCATTGGGATAGCTGTTGCTGTGTTCGCGCGTGGTCCAGCGGCGCAGTCCCGACTCCATGTTGAAGACGCAACCCTTCTTCACAAACGATGAATTGTATGTTTCAAACTCCAATTCTTTACCGGAAAAAGGCAGCACAAAGTCCGAAATGCGGAGATAACCGCGATCCCCGCTGATCTGCGCCAATTGCTGATTCTCCGTAATGAACGAGGCGTAGAATCCCGCTGAAACGCCGTCGTCAAAGAACAGTTCGCCAGAGAATTCAGTCGGCACCTGCGTCTCGCCGCGACGGCATTTCCTTTCGGTCAATAGTCGTCCGGTAACCTTGGACGGCATTTTCCAATGGACCGCCCAAAGCGCAAAACGAATGCAATACCAGGCGAGGTCGCCAACGCAACCGTGAGGCTCAAGCGCGCTGTTACCACGAATGTTGGAAGTGAAAAAAGATTCATCCGCGTTGAACGTGAAAGCCAGGGTGATTCGCCGCATGCGCCCGACGGTCTCCGCTATGGCTTTGCGGACGGCGTCCAGGCGGCGGCTGTGCATGAACATCACTCCATCCATGAATTGCACGCGATGCCGTCGGCACGCAGCCAGCATTTCCTCCAAGTCCCCGGCGCTGATCGCGCAAGGCTTCTCGCAGACGATATGTTTTCCCGCCTTGGCCGCGGCGATGACCCATTCCTTGCGCAATGCCGTCGGCAACGGGATATAAACGGCGTCGACGTCCGGCGCGGCAATCAGCTCTGTGTAACTTTCAATGGCGCGCGGTTTGGGTGTGAACGGGCACCGCGCCTGGCATTCGTCAATGAATCGTTTCGCCGAATCGAATCGGCGGCTGGCCACCGCGACGACAATTCCATTACCGCTGTCAAGGATGGAAAGCCAATTTTTGCGGGCGATATCCGCCGTGCCAAGAATGCCCCACCGAGTCATTGCTTTCTGCATTCAATTTTATTCTTCGGCAAAACGAATGATAATTCCAGAAGAAAGGCCCTCTTACCTCTTGAAGTGAGAAAATTGGTTGCGGGGGTAGGATTTGAACCTACGACCTTCAGGTTATGAGCCTGACGAGCTACCAGGCTGCTCCACCCCGCGATCCAAGATGCATCCATCATAGGGGCGTTGTTCACTATGCGCAAGTGCTTAATGTTTATTTCGCGATTTGCGTCTGGAGTTAATGTCTCCAGAATGGAGTTAACACCAAATTCCAACAACGTCGCGAAATCCGCAATGGCATCCGGCTCAGCTTAGAACGGAAGCATGACCCGATAGAACCGGGCCTTGTTGGTCGCGGTGACGGTGTCAGTCTGGCCTGCGACGCCGTTGGTGCCGGCGACCAAACCGCCAAAGTCGATCCAGGATGGCTGGGAGAGACTGTCCTTGTACTGCGCTTGATAAAGCTCGCCAGGCATGGCGTTCCATGTGAACGAAAAAATGCCGCTATGCACTGCCGCCGATAGAATAGTGGGCGGCTGCGCGTCCAATCGGAATACGGTCCCATCACCGAAAGACCCACCGCTGAGCGAGAGGTCATTGGTTCCGCCTTCGGACGTGGTCCCGTATAAGCCCCCGTCCTGTCCCTGCCAAAGTGAGGAGTGGGGGGCATCGCCATCGTAATTGCCGTCAAAGGAAAGAATCGAAGTCAGTACGCCGTTTGTAGTCAATTGGAAAACGGTGCCGTAAATAGGGCCGAAAAGCGTTCCAAAGCTGTAAGGATAACCAGCGCCGCCAGCGTTGGCTGTGCCATAGAAATTGCCGTCACTAGCCAGCATCAACGACGCTTCCGGCGAACCACCGTTGGTGCCGTCAAAGTCCAACAAAAGCGTGAACGTGCCGTTGGTCGTGATTTTGAAAATGCTGCCGTAGCCCAAGCCGCCGTTTTCATTGGTGTTGCCTCCGGTGGTGGTCGTCCCATAAAGTTCGCTGTCGGCCCCTTGCACGAGCCCTCCCTCAGGGATGCCGCCATCGGTGCCGCCGGTGAAAGAATAAAGATTGCTGAAAACTCCCGCTGTGCTGACTCGGAAAACGGTGCCGGCGTTGCCGGTCCCACCTTGGGAGGCGGTCCCGTAAAGGCCCCCATCGAGCGCTTGAACAAGTCCGGCCAGCGGCACGCATCCGGTAGAGTTGCTTAACGCCACGGACCATACCGGAGCACCGCCATTGGTGTTCATTTTAAAAATGGTGCCGCCATTCGCCCCTGCGCCGTTCGTCGAAGTGGTGCCATAAAGAAATCCATCCAGGGCTGCGCATAAGGTCCCTTGCGGAGATGCGCCGTCGCCCCGCAGGTTGCGAAAAGAATAGAGATTACTGAAGACGCCATTGGCCGAAATTCGGAAGACAGTGCCAAAACCATCCAATCCGCCAAAACCGGTCGTTCCATAAAAATTGCCGTCGGCGGCTTGGACCAGGCCCGCGGCCGGCGCCTGGCCGTCGGCATTGTCGAACGCAAATGACCATATAAAAGAGCCATTGGTGCTCATTTTGAAAACTGTCCCGTTGGTGCTGCTGGAACTGCCGTTGGTGCCGCCGGCAATGGTTGTTCCGTAAAGGTAGCCGTCGTTTGCTTGAATGACGCCCGCTTGAGGAAAACCGCCATCGACAAATGTGTTAAACGAAGCCAAAGTTTTGAACTGAATGCTCGGCGCGGCGGTGGAAACATTTGTGACGGTGAGAGTGACCGCCGCGTTGGTTGCGCCGCCGGATGCGTTGGTCGCGACTACGACGTAAGAACCTTGGTTGGTGGCCTGCGCGTCAATGACATTCAGCAAATGATTGGTCGCGCCGGGAATGAGTTGGCCGTTGAAATACCATTTATATCCCGTCGCGCCAGAAGTGAAGACTCCAAATGTGGCGGTGAAGCCAGTCGGCGCGGTCTGGTCCGTCGGCGGAACCAATATTGTCGGAACCTGCGCCTGTAGGGACGTGAGCGCCAGGAACATCGCGATGCTCGCCGCAAAAAGCCACTTAAGGGATGTTTGTCTTACGATTCGTTGCATATGGTAATTCATTGCTTTCTCTTGGTAAAACCTGACGATTCGACGGACATGCAGTAGTTGTGCCGTCTGCGCAGTATGAGTACATCAAGTTTGCATTTTTGCAAACCGAATCAACCAAGCAAATGCCGTTCCACTTTTGCATAAATGCTCCTGTCAATTATTTTGCGCCAGAATCCATCCAACCTTTGCCCTTGCATTGCGTCCAACATGTTTGGCCTTTAAACTGAACGAGATGAAATCCAAAGGCATCGTTTATCTGGTCGGCGCCGGGCCCGGCGACGCTGGTTTGTTGACAGTGCGCGGGGCGGAATTGCTGGGCCGCGCCGGCGTCGTCGTCTATGACGCGCTGGTCAACAGGGAATTATTGCGCCTTGCGCCGCCCGAGGCGGAATTCATTTACGCGGGCAAACGTTCCAGCGAACATGCCATTCCGCAGGATAAATTGAACCAATTGCTCATCGAAAAAGCCCGCACCGGCCATTGCGTCGTCCGTCTCAAGGGCGGTGATCCCTATGTCTTTGGCCGTGGCGGTGAGGAGGCCGAGGAATTGGCCGCCGCTCATATTGCCTTTGAAGTCGTGCCCGGCGTTTCTTCGAGTATTGCTGGACCTAATTATGCCGGCATCCCGCTGACCCACCGCGATTTTTGTTCCAGTTTTACCGTTATCACAGGCCACGAAGATCCCGACAAGGAAGGCCCGGATGTGGATTGGTCTCAAGTCGCGAAGAGTCCCGGCACCAAGGTCGTGCTTATGGGAGTAACGCGTGTCAAACAAATTTCCCAAGCCCTGGTCGAACATGGCATGACCGAGACCACCCCCGTCGCCATGATTCGCTGGGCCACGACCGGACGGCAAAAAACGATAGTCGGGACGTTGGGCACGATTGCTGAAGTCGCGGAAAAGGCGGATTTCAAACCGCCGGGGTTGATGGTCATTGGCGAGGTGGTGCAATTGCGCAACAAACTCAATTGGTTTGAGAAACGGCCGTTGTTTGGGCGGCGGATCGTCGTCACGCGCACGCGCGCACAGGCCGGTCAATTGGCCCGGCTGCTGCTCGAACGCGGCGCCGACGTTTTGGAAATTCCAACCATTCGCATTCTCCCGCCCACGGGAAAACATGAAATTGCGGACGCCCTATTGGAACTTAATTCCTACGATTGGCTGGTCTTCACCAGCCCAAACGGGGTCAGCGCGTTTTTTGAATTGTTCTTCAAAGTGTTTGATGATTTGCGCGATATCGGCGGCGTGCGTATCGCGGCGGTTGGACCGGCGACGGCTGACAAACTTCGCGCCTTGCATCTTAAGGTGGATGCGATACCCAAGGAATTCGTCGCTTCGAAAGTGGCTGCGGCGCTGGCTGAGCAAGGCAGCATTGAAAACCTGAAAATCCTTCTTTTGCGCGCGGAGGTGGCCAACAAAGAACTACCCAAACAATTGGAGGAACTTGGCGCAATTGTCGATGACGTCGCCTGTTACAAGACCGTGCCTGAGACCGAAGATCGCGAAGGCGGAGTAGCGCGGCTATTGGAGACAGGCGCTGATTGGATCACCTTCACCAGCAGTTCAACGGTGGAACATTTCAACGCCCGCATTGAGCTGAAGCCGTTGCTGGCGCGTTTTCCGCAAATCAAGCTGGCCTCCATCGGCCCCGAGACCAGCAAAGCCATTGCCGCCTTGGGCCTCGGACCGAACGTCGAGGCCAAAGATCACACCATCAACGGCCTGGTTAAAGCCATCGAAAACGCGTCGCCTGCGTGAACTACGGTTCTTGCAGGACGCGGTAGAAGCGGGCGGTGGCGCTGGGGGTGTTGGAATCTGTCAAGATAAAGGATGAATTGGTGGTGGTGTTGGTGCTGAGGGCGCTCCATTGCAGCAGGTTGGTGCTGACTTGCAGCACATAGTTGGAACCCACGGGCCCTAGCAGCGACATCTGGAAAGTGCCGTTGGTGAATCCGCCTGCGCCGCTGAAAGAGACGCTGGGCAGGATGGTGAATAGGCCTGTTCCGATCACGCTATTGATGAAACCTTCTTCCCACGCATTGGCGTTGACGGTGGCGCTGTTGGTCAGTGTGAAAGGCCCGGTGTAAAGAATCGAATTGGTCGTGGGCACAGAATTGTCCAGCGTGTAATAGAGGGTCACACCATTGGTCGAGTCTTGCAGCGTGACGCTGACCGAGCCCTGGAAAGTTCCGCCCGACGGATTGATCGTCGGCGGC